>Ga0075163_10002511_pt1 | contig 24614 bp, 22 predicted proteins | sample JI1023141ADNA_FD_71478 | JGI IMG/M metagenome (GOLD analysis project Ga0075163, IMG submission 71478) | Wastewater effluent complex algal communities from Wisconsin, to seasonally profile nutrient transformation and Carbon sequestration -... | ecosystem: Engineered > WWTP > Effluent > Algae... | reverse complement strand
TGGCGCTGAGCCAGATTGCCATTGCGCTCAGCGCCAAGGACAGCGGCGTGCGCGAAGCCAAGGAGTGGCAGAAGGAGATCACCGAAGCCGCGCACCAGCTGGCCCCCGTGATCGAGCATGGCGACAGCGCCCGCACCAACCGGCGCAACCAGACTGCCGAGCTGGAGCAGTCGCGCAGCGCCTGGCTCCAGGTGTACGTCGCGGCGCGCTGCACGGTCGAGGCCGTGCTGCGCCTGACCGGCAAGCTCCACCTCATCACCACGATCTTTTACGACCTGGCCGTGCCAAGCGACGCCAAGGTCACCGAGGCGCCCCCCGATCACCTGGTGCCGGACGCCCCCGCCGCCCCCGCAGAGCCCGAGCCTGCCCCAGCGCCCGCCGCGAAGAAGCGCGCCCCCCGCAAGCGCCGCTAGCCGCCCCCAAAAACCGCCCGGATCCTCCCCTGCCGTGCTTGCGGCCCATCCAAGCTGTTCAGATGGCCCACAAGCACTGCTTGTGCAGCATCCAAGCTGCCCGAGCGCGTCCCTGCAGTGCTTGTGGAGCATCCGAGCTGCCCGAACGCCATTTCTGCAGTGCTAGTGCGCCATCCAAGCTGTTCAGCTGCGCCACAAGCAGTGCGAGTGGGCCATCCGAACCGCCCGAACGCGTCCCCGCAGTGCTAGCGGAAGGCGTGGAGGGCGCGGTCGTCGCTGCCGACGTAGATGGTGCCGTCGGGGCCGAGTGCGGGGGTGCCGTCGACATCGTCGTCCAGCACCACGGACCAGCGCAGGCGGCCGTCAGCGGCCACAGCGTACAGGCGGTTGTCGCGCGAGCCGACCAAAACGGCGCCCGCCGAGTCCACGAGCGGCGAGGAGCCGATGCTGTCGGCAGTGGCGAAGCTCCAGGCCAGGGTGCCGTCGGGCTTGAGGGCGTAGAGCACGCCGTCGTACGCGCCAAAGACAATCAGGCCATCGCTGCGCACGGCCGGGGCCGAGCGCACCGCGCCGCCCACCACGAACGAGAAGCGGAGCTGCCCTGCGGGGTCGACGCCAATGAGCTTGCGCTGCTCGTCGCCAAGATAGAGGGTGCCGTCGGCGCCGATGGCGGGGGCGCTGTCGAATTCGCCCGGCGCTTCCAGCTGCCAGCGGCGGCTGCCGTCGGGATTGAGGGCGTACAGCTGGTCGCTACACACCGCGTAGACGGCGCCGTCGCGTCCCAGGGTGGGCGCAGAGCCGCAGTGGCGCTTGCGCTGCTGGTCCGGCTCGGGCACAAAGCGCCAGCGCACGGTGCCGGTGGGCTCCACGGCATACACGCCGTCGCCGCTGATGTAGAAGGTGCCGTCCGGGCCCAGCGTGACATCCTCGATGTCGCAGCGGGCGGCCTCGGGGCCGCGCCCGGTGGCGCGCCGGCAGCCGCCGGGCTTTAGCGCCCACGCCTTTTCGCCGTCCGTGAGCCGCAGGGCGTGCAGCTGGTCGTCATCAGAGCCCAAGAGCACCAGGTCGCCGCTGGCCAGGGCAGCCGAGGACCAGACAAAGTCGCCGGTCTGGTACTTCCAGCGCAGCGTGCCATCCGCCGCGAGCGCGTAGACGTGGCGATCGTGCGAGGTAAACAGCACCGTGCCATCCGCGGCAACCGTCGGGGCGGCCACAACCGCCCCCTGCGCCTGAAAGCGCCAGACCTCGCGCGGCGCCTGCATGGGGATGAGGTAGGGGCTGCGCCCGGTGCGCTGCGAGTCGAGCCGGGCCATGGGCACCGGACCGCCCAGCTTCACGGCGGGCAGCTGCGGGAGCGCGGCAGCGTGTGCGCCGCCATCCGGAGCGGCCGCTGCGGGAGCGGCTGCGGCCAGCTGACCGCCATCGGCAGCTGCGGCTGCGGTGAGGATTGCGGCTGCACCCTGCGCGGCCAGCGCTGAGCTCGGCGTTACCGGCTGCGGACGCGCCTCGTGCAGCGCCGCCGGCGCGGGCCGGTTTCCATACTGGCAGCTGCCGAGCAGAAAACCCAAGCCCGCGAGCGCTGCACCAAGACCCATCCTCACAAGCTGGCATCATAGCAGGATGCGCAAGAGCAGCGCGAGATCGGGAACGTTTGACCACGATCCAGCAGTTGCAGGCGAGTCGGCCCCAGCGTAGTCTGGGTCCGATGGTGAACCGTGCAGAGTGAAGGCGCCGCCCAGAGCGCAGGTTTTTCCGGTAGCTCGTCGCTGCGATTGGGTCTGGCCGTGGTCGGTGCGCTGCTTGGCATTGGGCTTCGGCTGGCGCATGTCGACTTGCCACCGCTCGGGGCACTGGCGGCGTTTGGCGGCTCGGTCCTGGCCGCTGCGTTCCTGCTGGCGTGGGCGGCCGAGGCGCTGCAAGTGGACATCTCCAAGGGTCTGGCGATGGCGGTGCTGGCCTTCATCGCGGTGCTGCCCGAGTACGCGGTGGACCTCTACTTTGCGGCCACGGCGGCGCGCGACCCCACGTATGGCCAGTACGCCGCCGCGAACATGACCGGCTCGAACCGGCTGCTCATCGGCATCGGCTGGTCGCTGGTGGCCCTGTGCAGCATCTACGCGACGCTCAAGAGCCGCACGCTCAAGACCTCGGTTTCGGTGAGCATCGACCTCACGGCACCGGCGGTGCGCCTGGCCCCGGGATTCGGCGTGGATCTGACGATTTTGACCTTGGCGTCCCTGTGGTCGCTGGCCATGCCGCTCCTGCGGCAGATTGCGGTGTGGAACGGCGTGGGCATGCTGGTGCTGTTCGCCTTCTACATCTGGCGGGTGAGCGGCTCGGCAGATGGGGAGCCGGAGCTGGAGGGCGTGGCCAAGGCGCTGGGACAGATGTCCAAGGCTCCGCGGCGGCTGTCGGTGGCCCTGCTGCTGCTCTTGGCCATGGGAACGCTGCTGGCGGCCGCCAAGCCGTTTGCAGAGTCGCTGATCGAGAGCGGGGCGCAGCTTGGCATCGACCGCTTCCTGCTCGTGCAGTGGCTGGCGCCGCTTGCGTCGGAGGCACCCGAGCTGCTGGTGGCTTCGATCTTTGCCCTGCACGGCCACGGGCCGTCGGGAATGTCGGCGCTCTTGTCGTCCAAGGTCAACCAGTGGACGCTGCTGGTCGGGACGATCCCAATCGTGTATTCGGGCGCGATGGGACGCATGGCGGCGCTGCCGCTGGACACGCGGCAGACCGAAGAGCTGGTCCTGACCGCGTCGCAGAGCCTGCTGGGCGTGGCGTTTCTGCTGAACGGTCGCCTGGAGGGGTGGAAGGCGATCCTGCTCCTGGTTTTGTTCCTGGTGCAGCTGCCATTTACGCAGGCGGAAGTGCGGTATGCGCTGTCGCTCATGTACGTGATCCTGGCGCTGTGCTTCTTCGTGGTGTACTGGCGGCACATCGGGCGCCACCTGAAGCTGGCGTTCGATCCCAACCGTCCCGACGCGCCGGCCGAGGGCTCTGGGGAGGCCGCGGGGCAGAAGTGAGGAGGCTGGGAGCACGCTGGCGGGCGGTTGCCCCCAGCCAGACCGCCGAAGCGGCGCGCGATGCGGTCAGTCGGGCGCAGGCAGCGCTGAGCGACGACCATCGCAAGGGGGCCGAGCGGCAGCTCTTGGGGCTCCTGGACGAGCTGGTGCCGGCCATCGACAGCTGGGCGGCCCGGGCCGCGGGCGCGGTGGAGGAGAGGCCGCTGTCGGCAGCGGCGGGAATCGTGGGGATGTGGGGCGAGCTGTGCGACATCGATGTCGAGCGCGAGTCGATGGAGGAGCTCTTGATCTGGCATGCCGCCCATGCGGATGCGGCGCTGGCTGCGGCGCTGTCGGGCTGCACTTCGGCGGCTGAGCTGGCTGATGGGGTGGCCGCGAGCATGGCCGCGGCGCCGCTGCCCCGCCCAGACTGGTGGCGGCGGCTGGCGCGGCGGGCTCCGAGCGGCCTTGGCGACCGCGGCCACCTGAGCGTGCAGCGCGGGTCGGCCATTGTGCTGGAGCGTCCGCCACCGGCAGAGGCCGAGGGCGTGACCAGCGCTGCGGGCGACTACTCGACCAATCTTGGCGAGCTTGTGCACGGCGACCGGCTGACCTTGCGCTGGCCCCTGCCCATGCCGGGCCAGGTCGCGGTGCTGCACGCGGCGGCCGGCGAGGCGGCGGGCGAGGCCAGCCTGTCGGTGCTGCTGCCCGAGGACCCCTCGGAGATGCTCAGCCGGCGGGCCGGCGAGGTGGTGGAGGTGGTGGGCGAGGTCGCGCGCGTCAGCGAAGGGCCGGAGCACGGGCTGGTGGTGCTGTGGGGGCCGGAGCTCCTGCCGCCGACGTGGGCGCACGATGCGGTGCGGCGCGGACGGCTGCCGCCGGATGTAAGACCCTGGCTGTATCGCTACCGGGTGTCATGACGGTGCCGGTTGCACTGTCGATCGCGGGCTCGGACCCGAGCGGAGGCGCGGGCATCCAGGCCGATCTCAAGACCTTTGCAGCTTTTGGAGTCTATGGGGCCGCTGCACTGACCTCCCTGACCGCGCAGAACACGCGCGGGGTGAGCGCAGTGGCCGAGCTGGAGCCGGCGTTTGTCCGCCAGCAGATCGAGGCTGTGCTCTCGGATCTGCGGGTCGGGGCCGTGAAGCTGGGAATGCTGAGCCGGGCCGCGATTGTGGAGGCCGTGGCCGCGGCGCTTGAGCCTTGGCCCGGGCTGCCGGTGGTGCTGGATCCGGTGATGCTGGCCAAGGGCGGGGCGGCGCTGCTCATGCCGGATGCAGTGGCGGTGCTGCGCGAGCGACTGCTGCCGCGGGCAGCGCTGATCACGCCGAACCTGCCCGAGGCCGCGGCCTTGCTGAGCGGAACCGGGCAGGTGGGCCAGCAGAGCGTGAGCGAAGCGCGGGTGGCGGCAGAGCCGGAGTGGGCGTGCGAGCAGCTGCTGGGGCTGGGGGCGCAGGCGGTGCTGCTCAAGGGCGGGCACGGCAGCGGGGCGCAGAGCACGGACATCCTGGCGGTGCCGCGAGAGGGCGCCGGGGGGCGGCCGGTGCTGACGCGGCTGTCCCTGCCCAGGCTCTCGACGCGAAACACGCATGGAACCGGCTGCACGCTGTCGGCAGCCATTGCCGCCGGACTGGCCCATGGCAGGTCGCTTGAGCAGGCGGTGCGCGACGCCAAGGATTTTGTCCAGGGAGCGCTGGCGGCGGCCGATTCCCTGACGGTCACGCGGGACGCCAGCGAGGCTGGGGATGGCCATGGTCCGCTGCATCACTTGTTCAGTTGGGGACGTTTCTTTCCCTGAAAAAAGGGGGGCAAGCCGCGAACCTAACGGGATCTTTTCTTTTTTTCGGTGTGTTCTCTAAGCCGAGACGATAAGATGAAGATCTAGTGATGTGCCTTGTTGACAGCACTTCTGGGGTCCAGCCGAGGCTGATTTACCAAGGCCGGGCCCCGTCATTCGTCAGAAAACTGAGCCCGGCAGTGTGGCTGTGCGCCTGGCTGGCTGGCTCGCTGGCGCTGCCAGCGCTGGCCGCAGCCGAGGAGTCGGATGCGGCTGCGACCGGGGTGACGGGCACGGGCGAGGTGCGCATCCCGCCCTACCGGAGCTCGCCCTCGCCGCCGCTGGCGCCGGTGACCATTGCGCCGGCTGCGGCTGCGCCAGTCACGACAAGCTCGGGGGGATCTGGACCGGGCGTCACGCTGGCGCCGTCGCCGACTCCGCAGTACGAGCGCGATGAAGACGCGCCGCTCGCCGGCTTCACCAACAACCTGCCGTTCATCCGCTCGCGCGACAGCAACTTCGTGCTGTTTCCAAGCGGACGCCTGAACGTGGACGGCTTCTTCTTCCTGAACCGCGGCGAGCCGCGAGCCGGGGTGACGCCCGACGGCAGCAACGACGATCGGCCGCGGCAGACGATCTTTTTGCGTCGGGCCCGCGCCGAGATCATGGGCACGGTGCTCAAGCACTTCGACTACATGCTGGCCGGTGAGTTCGCGATGGCGCCCACAGGCTCGCAGTCGGCCAGCGCCACCGATGTGTTTGTGAACATCAACTACACGACCTGGGCCAACATCCAGATCGGTCAGTTCGACGCGCCGTTCACGCTGGAAAACCGCACCGTCGACCGCTTCATCGACTTCATGGAGCGCAGCATCACGGTGCGCTCCTTCGGCATCCCGCAAAACAAGGATGCCGGCATCATGCTGGCGGGCATGGCGCCGAGCCACTTCGTGCGCTACGAGCTGGGCGTGTTCAACGGCGACGGGCTCGATGTGCGCAACCCCGACAACCACTTCGACTTCATGGGGCGCGCCTACTTTGCGCCGCTCGCGCTGCTCAGCCGGGCCGCAACCACGCGCTGGCTGAGCGAGATCTGGATCGGCGGCTCGATCTGGTACGGCAAGCGGGTGGATGTGTCGTATCAGACCCCGGTGCTGACCACGCAGGGCGGCGTGACGCTGCTGCCTTCGACGTTTGGCGGCGGCCAGCAGCTTGTGCCCAACGGCGACCTGCTCAAGTGGGCGGTGGAGCTGAACGTTCCGATCGGTCCGATTGGCTGGCGCTTCGAGCTGGTGCACACCGACCGCGAGAACCTGGGCCTGTACCGGCCGGCCTCGGCGATGGAGAGCATGCAGGGGCTCAACCGCGTGCTGCTCGGGTCGCTGAACCGCAACGGCACCGCGTTCTATGCGCAGATGTGGTACTGGATCCTGGGCAGTCCGGCGATCCTGCCGACGCCGGGCCAGGAGATTCCGCTGCGCTGGGCCGGCTACCGCAAGGGCAAGGAGGCCTGGCCGATCGGGCTCTACATCTCGGCCCGGTATGAGCGGCTGATCCTGCACCAGGACGACACGATGTCGCCCACGGCCTTGCCCGACGAGCAGAAGGTGGCGGTGGGCTCCATGTCGGTCGACTCGTTCGGCGTGGCCATCAATGCGTGGTTTACGCGCCACATGCGCTTCAGCGTGAACTACCTGCTGAACTACCTGGACGGCGACCTCAAGCTGGACGATGGCAGCGTGCGCCTGCCGATGCCCAACAACCTGGGGCAGCCGACGCTCACGTACTATCGCACCGCCGAGCACGAGCTGCTGTTCCGCGCCGCCATCGGCCTGTAATCGTCCGTCAGCAGGCCGCGCCGTCTTTGCGATCCGTTTTGTTTATGGGGACGGGCGTGCTACGAATCACGGGGTGAGGATTCTCGCTCTGGATACGGCGACTGCGCTCTGTGGCGTGGCCGTGGTCTGCACCGAGAGCGGAGCCGCTGCCGTGCGCCGCCACAGCGTCTCGACGCACTCGGAGCTGCTGCTGCCGCTGATTGCCGAGTGCCTGGGGGAGCTGGGCATGCAGGCGGGCGCGCTCTCGGCCGTGGCGTGCGGGGCGGGACCGGGGTCGTTTACCGGGCTGCGCATCGGGCTGAGCACGGCCAAGGGGCTCTGCTTCGCGCTCGGGCTGCCGCTGCTGCTGGTCTCGTCGCTGGAGGCGCTGGCCCACCGGGCCTTGGGCGAGGTGGCGCAGAGTCCGCCGAGGCCGGTGCTGGCGGTGCTGGATGCCTTTCGCGGCCAGGTGTTTGCGCGTCTCTGCGTGCCAACCCAGGCGCGAACCGCGACCCTGAGCGAGCGGCTCGCCAGCCACCCGCAGCTGGCCGGAGATGCGGTGTGGGCGCCGGCCGCTCTGGCCGAAGCGGTTGCTTCGCTCGGGCTTGGGCAAGAGCTTCTCCTGTGCGGCGGCGGCCTCGACCGCTACCCGCGCGAGCTCCTGGGCGGCCTGCCGGAAGCCGTGCGCTGGGACGACGATCCGGCGCCGCATCCGCTCGACGTGGCGCAGCTGGGTGCGCGCGAGCTAGGGGCCGGACGGCAGGCGCCGCTCCAGAGCTCGGTGCCCAACTACATCTGCGTCTCAGCCCCGGAAGAGGCGCTGCTCCGCCTGGCTGCGGGGAGCGGAGCTGGGTAGGCCGAGCGATGGACGCATGGATCGGTCTTGGCTCAAACCTCGGCGATCGACTGGGCCATCTGCGGCGGGCTGTCGAGGCGCTCGCTGGCCTCGGCCGCATCCGCGGTCGCTCGGCGGTCTATGAGACGCCGGCAGAGCTGTCGGTTCACGCCTCGGCCGCAGTGCATGCCTGCCCACAGGCCAGCAGCCCCTATCTGAACGCCGCCCTGTGGCTCGACACCACGCTCCCGCCGGCCGAGCTCATCGCTCGCCTGCTCTCGGTCGAGGCCTATGGCGGCCGGGTGCGCCAGCCGGGCGAGCGCGACGCCGCGCGGCCCATTGATCTCGACGTGCTGCTGCTGGGACAGCGCGGCGACATGGTGCTGGTGTCGGAGGCGCTGACCGTGCCCCACCCGCGGCTGCACCTGCGCGCATTCGCGCTGCGACCGCTGCTCGATCTGGCGCCGGCCTTCATCCATCCCGCGCTCAGCCTGCCGCTGCGCGTGCTCTATCACCTGCTTCCCGGCGACTCGAACCCTCCGCAGCCCATGGGCTGGCTCTGAGCCCGCCTCAGCAACTGCGATGAACCACCTTCGCGCTTTTCCTCTGGGCCTCTCGGGCGAGCCCTCGCTTCGCCCGGACCAGGCGCTACAGCGGCTGGCAGGGGCCCGCCGCCCCTTTCTGCTCGACGGCGCAGCCGATGCAGATGGGCTGGGCCGCTGGAGCTACGCCGGCTGCGAGCCGCGGGCGCACTTCCGGCTCGATGCGGTGCCCGAGCGCAGCTTGCAGCCCCCCGCCGCAGAGCCGGTCCGGCCCCACCTCTTCGTCCCCGGCGCGGGCGGCAGCGCTGTGGCGCCGGCGGCAGCAGTGTATCGGCAGCTCGCGCAGGTGGTGGACGGCTGGGCGCCCTGGGTGGCCGTGGGGCTCATCGACTACGAGATCGGGCGGGCCAGCGAGCGCCTGCCGCAGCGAGCCGCAGCGCACGGCCTGGGCACCGCCGCGCTCGACTTTGCCGCCTACGACGCGGTCTATCGCTACGACGCCGCGACCGGACACGCCGATCTATTGGCCACCGATGCCGACGCTGCGAACCGGCTGCGCGCCCGCCTCGCCCGACCCACGCCGCCCGCGTCACCGCTGCACTGCGGACCGCTGCGCAGCGAGACCAGCGCCAGCGAGTATGGCCGCCGCGTCGAGCGCGTCCGCGAGCACCTGCGGGCCGGCGACTGCTATCAGGTAAACCTCTGCCGCCGCCTGCGCGCCGCGATGCCGCGACCGAGCGCCCTGCCCGCCTACTTACAGCTGCGACGGGTGGCGCCAGCGCCGCTCGGTTTTTATCTGGATCTCGACGAGACCGGGCAAGCCGCAGGCGCGATCCTCCTATCGAACACGCCGGAGCTGCTGCTGCGGCTCGACTGGCCGAGTCGGCTCGCCGAGACGCGGCCAATCAAGGGCACCCGCCCCCGCGGCGCCACCCCGCAGGAAGATCGGGCGCTGCGCGACGAGCTCGTCGCCTCGGCCAAGGATCGGGCCGAGCACATCATGATCGTCGACCTCCTGCGCAACGATCTCGGACGCACGGCCGAGGTGGGCAGCGTCGCCGTCTCGGGCCTCTTGCGCCCGGTCGAGCTGCCCACAGTTCACCACCTGGTCTCGACCATTTCGGCGCGGCCCGCGGCTGGCATCGGGCTGGCCGAGCTGCTGCATGCGCTGCTCCCCGGCGGGTCGATCACCGGCGCTCCCAAGGTCGCGGCCATGGCGCTCATCGACGAGCTGGAGCCGCACCGTCGCGGACCGTTCTACGGAGCGGTGGGCTGGCTGGGTCCGACCGGCGGCGAGCTGGCGCTGTGCATCCGCACCGCGGTGGCCACCGGCGACGAGCTGGTCCTGGCGGTCGGCGGCGGCATCGTGCTCGACTCGGACCCCGACGAAGAGTGGCGGGAGACCGAGGCCAAGGCAGCGGCTTTTCAGAGGGCGCTCAGCTAGCCGGCCGGCGGTCGGGGATGGCTCTTGCGCTGGGCAGGAGACCCGTGTATATCAAAACTAACGCTACGTCAGGTTTGCCAGAGCACCTGCACCAAGTTTTCCAACTCCCGGAGGAATGTATGTCGACCATCACCACCAACATCCGCAAGCCCACCCAGCCTGAGGTGGCACCTCGGCCGGTGGCAACCAATCCGCTGAACCTCACCGAGCGCGCGGCCGAAAAGGTCAAAGAGATCCGCGCCGCCGAAAACATCGAGGACAGCTACGGCCTGCGCCTGCGCGTCGTCGGTGGCGGCTGCTCGGGCTTCAGCTACGACCTGTACTTTGACCAGAGCACGGCCATGGACAAGCAGTACGAGGCCCACGGCGTCAAGCTCGTCGTCGACCAGATGAGCCTCCAGTACCTGCGCGGCACCGAGGTCGACTACGTCGAGGGACTTCAGGGCGCCGGCTTCAAGTTCAACAACCCCAACGTGAAGTCCACCTGCGGCTGCGGCTCGTCGTTCAGCGTGTAGTCAGCGGTGTGGTGAACCTGGCTATCATGTAGAATCTTGCTCATGCGCAGCCCAGCTCTGGTCGGTGCCATCTTCGCGCTCGCCGCAATCGAATCGGCCTGTGACAACCGGATCACCGGCGACCATCAGCTGACCAGTCTGCGCATGAACCTGACGAGCCCGACCGAGAGCGAGCTCGGCGTCCCCGGGCAGTCTGTCAGCCCCACCAGCATGAAGTTCTCCGTCGACGCCCTGGATGAGCAGGGCCAGATCTGGCCGTCGGATGCGGAGGTGCAGGCGTTCCTGGTCGCGGGCGGCAGCCGGCTTCCGCTCAAGGATCCCTGCGCGGCCAGCACCGACCCCAGCGCGGATCCCGACTGGCTGCTCAGCCGCTTCAACCTCACCAAGGGCCACGCGGCGAATGTGAGCCTGCCCTTTTCGACGCCGGCCATCTTCGGACGGCTCACGCTCAACATCGAAGATCCCGTGAGCAGGGCCGAGGGCGCGACGCCGCCGATCTTCTTTCCGAACCCGACCATCACGCGCCTCGTCAAGCCTCTGAACCTGGGGGCGACCAACGCCACCTACTGCTCGCCGTTCCTCGGTCGCCAGATCACCGTGGACAGCTCGACGATGCCAGCGGGCAAGCTGATCGTGTCGTCCCTGTTTCAGAACGCCTTGGCCATCAGCGACACCGCCGCGCCCGAGTACGGCAGCATCTACGTCTTTACCTTCAGCCGGCCGCCGACCGCCTTTGCCAAGGGGCGTCTGGTCGACCGCTTCTCAGGCGCCATCGCCAAGTTCAACGGCATGACCCAGGTCGCAAACCCCACCCTCGACCCCGGCAACGAGGTCAGGACCGACCTGCTGCCGCCCTACGTCGAGCTCGATGCCAGCCGCCGCCCGACTCCGACCGTCACCTCGGCCGAAAACCAGTGGCTGACCAAGTACATCGCTGCCCCTGTGCGCGTCACCGGCATCGTCTGCGAGACGACCAAGGACCAGACCCGCAGCGATAATTGGATTAAGTACAACACCGTGGTGCTCAACCAGACCGGTGATGGCAGCGCCGAGAGCGTGTCGGGCTGCGGCGGGGTCAACTCCACGGCCTATGTGCCGCCGACGCGCTTCAGCGTGCAGTTTCCCGGCAAGGGCGTGGGCAACTTCGACCCGGCCATTCAGGCCGGCAAAGAGGTCACCATCACCGGCATGCTGCAAAACAGCGCCAGCAAGTCGGGCAAGACGCTCTACTGGACGGTGTCGGTGCGCGACCAGACCGATGTCTGCCTGCTGCCGCGCGCCATGTGTCCCAACGCCCAGTAGCGACGGGCTCACCGCTCCATGCTCGTCGAGCTCCCGAACCTGGTGCCGCTGGTCTGCCCCGCTTGCCGGCAGTTGACCGAGCGCGGTCGCGAGCTGTGGACGCTGGCGCTGGCCGAGGTCTACGCCGAAGCGCCCGACGGCCGCGAGGTCCTGGAGGGCAGCCTGCTCTGCGGCAATGGCGCGTGCCAGCGCCGCTATCCCATCCTCGATGGCATTCCCATTTTGGTGCCGCATCTCTCGGAGCTCTTCGCCAGCCAGGCGGCGGCAATGGCGATGCCGCTGCATCCCGAGACCCTGGGCCTGCTCGTCGGCCAGGGCACGGACGACGCGCCGCTGGCCAGGCTGCTGGAGCACCTGTCGATCTACCTGGATGCACACTGGGGCGACCGCAGCCGGCCCGCGCCCGATGGACCGGGTTCGGGCCCTGGACACGCGCCGGGCGGAGCGAGCCTGTTTTCAGCGGTGGCAGCCCGCGCAGAGCGGCCGGTGCGGCGCGCCGTGGAGCTGGGCTGTAGCGTCGGCCGCGGCCTCCTGTCGCTGCGCGAGGGGGCCGAGCTGACGGTGGGGATCGACCTGCACTTTGGCGCGCTGCGGGTCGCCCGGCGGATCCTCGGCGGCGAGCCGCTGAGCTACGCCCGTCGCAAGGTCGGCCGCCACTATGAAACGGCCTACCTGCCGCCGCTCGATCCAGCGGGTTCGCCGCTGGCGCTCATCTGCGGCGATGCGCTGGACCCGCCCTTGGCCCCGCATGGGTTTGAGCGGGTGGTGGCGCTGAACATGCTCGACTCGGTGCGCTCCCCGCCGCAGCTGCTCTCGGTCGTCGATGGGCTGTGCGCCCCCGGAGGGGAGCTGCTGCTTGCATCGCCCTACTCGTGGCAGAGTGGCGTTGTCGAAGAGAGCGGCCGCATCGGCGGCGCCGCCCCAGAGGCAGCGCTGCGCCAGCTCCTGGAGCTCGGGAGCGGCCTTGAGGCGCCCTACGCCATCGAGTCCGAGCAAGAGCTGCCCTGGCACCTACGCCGCGACGCACGCAGCGCCCACAGCTACTTGGTTCACACGCTGCGCGCGCGCAAGAGCGGCTAGGCGACCTTCGACTCGCGCTTTTCGCCCTTGAGCGCATCCAGATCCACTGGCAGCCGCTGCCGCCGGCCATAGACCACCAGCGCCACGACCCCCAGCAGCACCGCAAACCACAGCGTCAGCACCCGGATGAGCAGCGTCACCGCCACCGCCGTCGGTCGCGCGACCCCGCCCAGCTGCGCCAGGAGCAGCGCCATTCCGCCCTCGGTCACGCCCAGCCCGCCGGGCACGAACGCCAGCGCCCCCGCCACCGTCATCAGCGCATAGATGAACGTGCAGAGCAGCAGCGACGCCGACATCACACCTGCCCCGCGCGCGACCAGGTACAGCGCCAGGCACTCGCAGAACCATGCCAGCAGCGACATCACAGTGGCAGCGAGCAGCGGCCCGGGGCGCAAGAGCGCGTGGGCAGCGTCGTAAAATGTGCGCAGGCGCGGCACCAGCGCGGCCGTGATCCGACGCGGCGGCAACAGCGCCATCAGATCGAGCACGCGGTGCCCCAGCCGATGCCAGGCCAGACCCACGAGCAGCGCAGCACACAGTCCAAAGCCAACCAGCACCACATAGCGGTGCTCGGCTGTCATCCAGACGCTGGCGCCGAGCAGCGACAAGAGCAGCAGGCTCACCAGATCCGTCAGGCGCTCGGCCAGGACAATCGGAGCGCTGCGAGCGACGGCAATGCCCCGCGACTCGCGCAGCAGATAGGACTTGAGAACCTCTCCGATTTTGCCCGGTGTGACCGTCAGCGCGAAGCCGCTAAAAAAGATCAGCGCCGAGTCGAGCAGCGGCAGCTCGATCGCCAGCAGCCGCAGGTAGTACTGCCACTTGAAAAAGCGGATCACATAGTTGAGGGCCGCAAGCCCCAGCCCGGCGATGAAGATGCTGATCGGGAAGGCCGCCAGGCTCGCCCAGACCGCCTTGCCGTCCGTGTAGGTCGCGGCCAGGAGCAGATAGAGCGCAGCGGCGGCCACAACCGCCACCACGATGCTGCGTCCGAGCTTACTCATGACCTCCACCGCCAGCGGCGGCCGATGCCGGTGCCAGTGCTGGTGCCGGCGCCGGTGCCAGCGCTGGTGCCGAGACGGTGGGCGGCGCCTCACTGGGCTTGTCGGCGCTGTGGATGACCGCCTGGTAGTCGGGCACAGAGCTCAGCTGCTTTTCGAACTCGGGGTAGGCGCGGCGCTTTACCTGCTGCTGCATGCCGGCGATGGTGTCGTGTGGGATCTTCTTGGACACCATGTTGATGATCCAGTCGGGCAGCATGCCGCCGGGATCGGCGTGGATCTGGTACTCGGCCCGCGTCCAGGCGCCGTTCTTTTCGGGCCACAGGTACCAGTGGCCGCGCAGAAATGGCATGCGCACGATCCCCTTTTGCGGCGGCCAGGCAGGGTGATCCTGCGACGTGATCTCGATGCGCACGACCCGCGCGGCGGGCTCCATGGTGGTGCGGGCGCGCAGCACGACATCGCGATCAGCGACGGGCCAGGGCGCTCCGGTGCGGCTGTAGAAGATCTCGGTATAGGGATCCGGAGACTCGATGCGGGTGTTGGCGACCGCCTCTTTCATCCACTCCAGACGGTGCACAGAGTCATTGAGCACCGCAAGAACGCTGGCGATCGGCGCCTCGATGAGGCCCACGCCGCGAAACTCGTGGAGCTTGCTGCCAGCGATGGCCCGGCGGTGGATTGTGATGCCGTGATCGCTTCGAATCAGCTCCCACGGACCCTTTCCAGTCTGCGGATCCGGCGGCGGCATGGCGAAGGCGGCAGAGAGCGGCAGAGCCGCGGTCGCGGTCCCGGTCAAGATCAGCGCGAGCATCAGAATGCAGCGACGAAGCACGGGCAGTCTCCTCGGCCTTGGGCGCAGGCACTTGGGGTAGGGATTCAGTGTCATGGCCTGACTTGCCATTGTTTATTGATTGAGATTAGCGCGTCAGCCTGACATCGCTCGCCGCTAGCCGTCAATCGGGAACAGCAGCGGCAGGCAGCCCTGGAAAGGACGGTTGCGACGTGGCAGAATTCGCTCGCGCTCGTCGAATTTTTCCAGAAGAGGGCGCCCAGGACAAAAACATGGCCACAGCCAGCCATCCCAAAACCTGTCGCTGCGGTCACGACCGCACAAACCCGCTCGTCCACCCCGAACCCAAGTACAGCTTTGGCGGCTGGCTGATGCTGCTCCTCGGAGCCACGCCGTCGCCCATGTACGCCGTCTACATCTGCGGCCGCTGCGGGCAGTCGCTGGGCATCTCGCGCGATCCGAAGGTACTGCGAGAGTTTTCGTAGATTCTCGCGGGCTATTTCTGGCGACCGAGCTCGGCGGCGCGCTGCTCCAGACCAGCGGCGCGGCGCAGCAGATCCCCGGCGAGCGACTGAAGCTCGGCCTGGGCTCGCGTCAGAGCCTGTAGCTTGACGGCGGGATCGCCGGGCCCCTCGACGCGAAGCAGGCCATCGAGAGTCGACGGGTCGGGACCGGTGTGGACCGTGACACTGGCGGCGCCAGAGCCAAAGGTACCGCCGCCCCCGAGTGGAACTGGTCCGGAAGCGCTGCTGTCGGCGACCGGCGCCGCGGCGGCCTCGTTCCCACGCCCGGACGTCGACGCTGAACGGCCCGAGCCGCGGCGGGTGGTGCTCTGCTCGGCGAAGAGGTCCTCGTCGACGCGATTCGCTCGCTCGCGCAGACGCTGACGGCGCTGAAGCTCATCGCCGCGGGCCTGAAGTCTCGACACCTCGCGCCGCAGCTTGTCGGCCGAGTCGCGCAGCAGATCGGCGCGCTCGCGCAGCAGCTGCGGATCGTCGAGCTCGCCGGTCTGGCTGCCCGAGGGAGCGCCCTGGCCCTGCCCCAGCCGCTGGGCGAGCGCCTTTGCCGCCGCGTCACCACCGTCGCTGAGCAGGGCCTCTGCCTGCGCGGTGCGCAGCCGCAGCCAGGCAAAGCGCTGGCCTGCTGGCAGCCGTCCGTCCTGATCCGCCTCCAGGATGCGGTCGCAGGTGTTGAGCAGCCGTCGATGCGCGGCCCGCAGCTCGTCGGAGCGCAGCCGCAGCGCCGCCGCTTCCTGGGCAAGGTCGCTCGCCTGTGCCTGCGCCTGCGCCAGCCGCTCGCCGAGGGCCAGATCCCGCGCCACGCCCACCGGCTGACTCTTGAGCCGCTCGATCTCGGCAGCGGCCTCGGCAGCTCGCCGCTCGCGCAGCGCCTGCGCCGCACTGGCCTGCGCCAGCTGCCCCTCAAGCTGCTGGACCTGCCGACGCTGCTCCTCACCCTGCTGAAGCAGCGCATCGAGCCGCGAAGCCGAGGCGGCAGCGACGGGAGCAGCCGCACTGCGCTGCGTGTCGGCGGCCATCGCACCCACGACCCACAGCACGCACAGCAGCCGTCGCACAGCTGGTGCGAACTGCGACTGCCGGAGGCTGGGACGTGCGCGCTTCATGAGTGCAGCATAAGCGAAAGCAAGCCATGTGCCGCCCCCGGCTGCGCCGCTTTTCGTCGCAGCTGCGTCGCAAAAGGGCCGCCTGCTCTCAGTTTTCTGAGGCATCTTTTGCAGACGTCACTGGATCCCGTATTTTTCCAGCTTGTAGTACAAGGCGCTCGGTTTGATGCCGAGCAGCCTGGCGGTCTCAGTCTTGACGCCCTTGGCCTGCCTGTAGGCCTTGAGGATCAGCTGCTTTTCCAGATCGTCGAGGATCTCGGGCAGCGAGATGGCGCCGCTGAGGCCGCCAGGCACGGTCAGGTTGCCGCCGTCGGAATCGGGCGCCGGGCCGCGAATCTGGGCCGGCAGCGCGGCCGGGGTGACGGTCGCACCGTCGGCAAAGACCAGCGACTGCTCGATGGCGTTTTCGAGCTCGCGCACGTTGCCCGGGAACGGATAGGCCATGAGCAGCGCCAGCGCTTCGTCGCTGATGTCGTGAACCTGGGGGTTGGTGCGCGGGGCCAGCTTGGCGATGAAGTGGCGGGCCAGCTCGGGAATGTCGGCGCGGCGCTCGCGCAGCGGCGGCACGGTGAGCGGCACAACCTGCAGGCGGTAGAACAGATCCTCGCGGAAGCGCCCCTCGGAGATGAGCTTGGGCAGGTCGCGGTGGGTGGCCGAGAGTACGCGCAGATCGACCTTGATGGTCTGCTCGCCGCCGACGCGCTCGAACGTGCCCTCTTGCAGCACGCGCAGCAGCTTGACCTGCATGGCCGGCGAGATCTCGCCGATCTCGTCGAGAAAGAGCGTTCCGCCGTCGGCCAGCTCGATGCGTCCGAGCCGGCGCTTGACGGCGCCGGTGAAGGCCCCGCGCTCGTGTCCGAAGAGCTCCGACTCCAGCAGCGTCTCGGCCAGAGCGCCGCAGTTGACCTTGATGAAGGGGCCCTGGGCGCGGCGGCTGAGGTTGTGGATGGCGCGCGCGACCAGCTCCTTGCCGGTGCCCGACTCGCCGTAGATGGCCACCGCAGCGTCGGTTTTGGCGACGCGCGTGATCGCCTCTTGAACGCGCCGGATGGCGTCGGTGGAGCCGACCATCTCGCGGTAGCGGCCGTCGCCTTCGCCGCGCAGGTGCTCGTTTTCGGCCGACAGGCGCTCGTTTAGCCGGCGAGCGGCGCGCAGCTCCAGGGCCCGCTCGACCTTGAGGCGCACAACCTCGGGGGCAAACGGCTTGGTCAAAAAGTCCATGGCGCCGAGCTTCATGGCTTCGACCGCGGCTTCGACGGTGCCATAGGCGGTCATGATCATCGTCGGGCAGTCGGGATCGAGCTCGCGGATGCGGCGCACCACTTCGAGCCCATCCATGCCGCCGAGCTTGAGATCCGTGACGACGAAATCGGCAGGCTGACGGCCAAACGCCGCGATCGCCTCGGGCCCGCTGGCCACTGCGCAGACCTTGTGACCCATGCGCCGCACCACGGCTGCCACCCCCTCTCGCATGGTGTCGTTGTCGTCGATGATGAGCACGTTGGCCATGAGCGCAATCTACCATAGTTGGCATAGTTGCCAGAGGGCCCCGCGGTAGTGATAACGTGCCGCGCATGGACGCAGCCGGCGCAAAAAACCAGGCGATCTACGACGACCTGTGGGTCCACTACGATCTATTTCCGCACGATGGCTGGTGGGCCTGGGGCGAGCTCGGGCCGAGCTTTGCCGCGGCCACGCCCGCACGCACGCTGGAGATCGGCCCGGGCAAGTTCCCGCACGTGCCCATCGCCGGCACCAACTTCATCGATCTATCGCGCGCCGCGCTGAGCGAGCTGTCGCAGCACGGCGGCCGCTGCGCCCGCGCCACCACGCCCCTGCCCTTTGCCGACGGTGCGTTCGATCTGGTGTGCGCGTTCGAGGTCTTCGAGCACGTGAATGAAGACGAGGCGCTGTTCGCCGAGATCCAGCGCGTGCTGGCCCCGGGCGGCGAGCTCTTCTTCTCGGTGCCGATGAACCCCAAATATTGGACCTACTACGACGAGGTCATGGGCCACGTGCGCCGCTATCGAACCGATGAGCTCGCTCCAAAGCTGGCCCGCCACGGCCTTCGGATCCAGCGCTTCTGCGCCCGCCACGACCGCATGGACGGCTGGTTCGGCTCGATCTTTGGCTTTGGGATGAAGCGGCTGCCGGCGCTGACCTCGCGCATCGTGCGCCACTACATGCCGCGCGTCGCGGCCCAGCCCTGGCCCTGGCGCGACGGGGACGACCTGACGGAGGCCGAGCAGCGCGGCAGCGTCATCGCCCGAGCCAGGCGGGTCTAAGCACGGTATCGGGGCATCGGAAACAGGCATCGGCAACCGGCGAATCTGCTTGCATCTACATGTGGGGTTGCGTGATAGGATGCGCGGAACTTTGGAGGACACGGATGGGACGTTTTGGATGCACAGCCCTCGTGGGACTGGTGGGACTGCTGGGAGCCCAGGGTGGGACAGCGGCGCTCGCCGACGAGGATGATCGACCGCTGGAGGTATCGGCGATCGTTGGCGGCCACTTCTTCTCGAGCAGCAGTGCGCTTGGCCGCAGCACCTACGAAGCCCCCAACAGCAGCATCCAGCACTCGGTGGCAGTGGGTGCGCGCTTCGGCTATGCGATCAGTCGCTACTTCCTGCTGGAAGGCGAATTTCTGGCCATGCCGACCAAGCTGGCATCGCAGAGCAACGGGCAGGTGCTGGCTTATACGGGCCGCGGTCACCTCATGTTCCGCTGGCCGTTCGGCCCCAACAGGATGATCCAGCCGTTCGTTCTGCTCGGCGGCGGCGCCCTGGGTGTGCGGCCGGATCCGGGTCTGCCCCTGGCGACGGAGACGGTCGGAACGTTCCACGCCGGCATCGGCATGAAGGTCAACGTCCACAAGTATGTGGGCGTTCGGCTCGACGGCCGCATGGTGCTGGTGCCCGAGGTGCGGACGCCGACCTTCACGCAGGACTACGAAGTGCTGGCCAGCGTCTATGCGCGCTTTGGCTTTACGCCCGAACATCCCGAGCCCACCAAGCCCGTCGATGTTGACAACGACGGCGTGCCCGATGCCGAGGACAAGTGCCCGGCTGAGGCTGGCTTGAAGGAAAATCTCGGCTGTCCCGACAAGGACGTGGATGCCGACGGCACGGTCGATCGCATGGACAAGTGCCCGGACAAGGCGGGACCGACCGAGAACGGCGGCTGCCCGGATGTCGATACCGATAGCGATGGCGTCGTGGATCGGCTGGATCGCTGCCCGAACGAAGTGGGCCCCAAGGGCAACAAGGGCTGTCCTGACACCGACGGTGACAACGACGGCGTGGTCGATCGCTTCGACAAGTGCCCGACCGAGCAGGAGACCAAGAACGGCTACAAGGACTTTGACGGCTGTCCGGACGAGCTGCCGCCGAACCTGGCCAAGTTTGTCGGTGCGATCCAGGGTCTGAAGTTCCTGCCCAACAAGGCAGTGCTGACCAAGGAGTCGTTCGTGATCCTGGATGATGCCGTTGCAGCGCTGACCGAGCACCGCAACATCCGCGTCGAGATCTCGGGTCACACCGACAACGTCGGCGTGGCAGCGGACAACATGCTCCTGTCGCAGCAGCGCGCCGAAGCGGTGAAGACCTACCTGGTCAGCAAAGGCATCGACGCGAACCGGCTGATTGCCGAGGGCTTTGGCTCGACGAAGCCGGTGGCCGACAACAACACGGCCGCGGGTCGCGGTCAGAACCGCCGGGTCGAGTTCAAGCTGCTGCCGCCGCTGCCGCGTCCCAAGGCGGCTCCTGCGGCGCAGCCGACCGCCCCCGACGCTTCGGGAGCAGCTCCGGCCGCGCCGACGGCTCCGGCCGCGCCCGCCGCACCGGTTGATCAGGCGGCGCCGACGGCTCCGGTCGCTCCGGCCGCTCCGGCGGTTCCCGCCGCTCCGGAGGCCCCTGCTGCTCCGGTGATCCAGCCGCCGCCGCCGCCGGAGAGCTGGGTTCCGCCCGCGCCGCCGGCTCCGCCTGCGATGCCGGCGCCCCCGCCGCCGCCCCCAGCGCCGAGCTATGACCCGGCGCAGCCCCAGCCCCTGCCAATGGATCCGGCGGCACCATACCCGGCTCCAAATCCGGCTCCGAACCCGTCATAATAGGGGACATGGGGAGCCCTCCATCCCGAAAACCAATCCGCTTGCCCCAGCAGCTGATCGCGCTGCTGGGGTCCCTCGCAACCTTCTCCTGCGGCCTCAACCTCGTCCACGTTCATCCGGAAGCAGATCCAGGCCACCTCTCGGCTGAACAAGAGGCGGTCCAGATCTTCTTCAAGGAGCAGAAGCTGCCGTGTGAAAACTACGTCAACCTTGGCCACATCCAGGCCACGGCCGGCGAAGAGCTGGAACACGGAGAGGTGCAGGAGGAGCGCGCGACGTTCGAGCAAGCGATTGCCTGGCTCAAAATCGAGGCGCACAAGCGCGGCGCGAGCGGCGTCATCATCTACGACCGCAAGGGCAACAAAGCCGAGACCGCCTACTTCGTGACTGGGATCGCGATTCGCTGCACCGTCGATCCCAACACGAACAGGTAGCCGCCCAAGCGGCCGGATTTACTGGCTTTTCTGGGCGGTCGAGTAGGCGAGCGCGGCGGTGATGAACTGCCGGAACAGAGGGTGCGGCTCCATGGGCCGGCTCTTGAACTCGGGGTGAAACTGGCAGCCGACAAAGTGCGGGTGATCGCTGATCTCGATCATCTCGACCAGCTTGCCGTCGGGTGACACGCCGGAGAGCACCAGGCCGTGCTTTTCAAGCGTCTCGCGGAAGTCGTTGTTGACCTCGTAGCGGTGGCGGTGTCGCTCGCTGATTTCGAGCGCGCCGTACGCCTGGTTGGCGCGCGTGCCGGGCTTGAGCTGGCAGGGATACGCGCCCAGCCGCATGGTGCCGCCCTTGCTCGACACATCCTGCTGATCGGCCATGAGCGAGACCATCGGATGCGGCGTGCCGGCGTTGATCTCGGTGGAGTTGGCATCGGCGAGTCCGCAGACATTGCGACCGAACTCCACCACGGCCAGCTGCATGCCGAAGCAGATGCCGAAGAAGGGCACGCGGCGCTCGCGCGCATGGCGGATGGCGGCAATCTTGCCCTCGGCACCGCGCGCACCGAAGCCCGGCGCGACCAGGATGCCATCGACGCCGGCACAGGGGCCCTCGGGACCGCTGCGCTCGATCTCTTCCGCGTCGATGTAGCGGATCTGCACTTTGCAGTCGTTGGCGGCGCCGCCGTGGATGAGCGACTCGTTCAGGCTCTTGTACGACTCGGCCAGCTCGACGTATTTGCCGACAAAGCCGATCGTGATCTGGTGGCTGGGCTTGGTGATCAGATTGACCAGGCGCTGCCACTCGTCGAGGGACGGGGCCCGCGACCAGATGTTGAGCAGCTCGCACAGCTTGTCATCCAGGCCCTGCGCGTGCAGGTGCAGCGGCAGCTCGTAGATGGTCGCCACGTCCTGCGACGTAAACACAGCGTCGCCCGGCACGTTGGAAAAGAGCGCGATCTTTTCGCGATGGCCCGGCGGAATCGGGCGATCGCAGCGGCACAGCAGGATGTCCGGCGAGATGCCGATCTCGCGCAGCTTCTGCACCGAGTGCTGGGTCGGCTTGGTCTTGAGCTCGCCGGCCGCCGCGATGTAGGGCACCAGCGTCAGGTGCAGCGCCACCGAGTTCTGCGGGCCGACCTCGTGCCGCAGCTGGCGGATGGCCTCAAGGAACGGCAGCGACTCGATGTCACCGACGGTGCCGCCCACTTCGACGATCACCACGTCGTAGCCCTGCGCGCACTCCTTGATGTTGGCCTTCATCTCATCGGTGATGTGCGGGATGACCTGAACCGTCGCCCCCAGGTAGTCGCCGCGGCGCTCCTTGCGGATGACCGACTCGTAGATCTGACCGGTGGTGAAGTTGTTGCGGCGCGTCATGCGCACGCTGATGAAGCGCTCGTAGTGGCCCAGGTCCAGGTCGGTCTCGCCGCCGTCTTCCGTGACGAAGACCTCGCCGTGCTGAAGCGGGTTCATGGTGCCCGGATCAACGTTGATGTAGGGGTCGAGCTTCTGAATTGTGACCTTGAGGCCGCGATTCTCCAGCAGTGCACCGATGGAGGCCGAAGCCAGGCCCTTGCCCAACGAAGACACAACACCGCCAGTAACGAAAACGAACTTGGTCTGCTTGCCGGAGGGGCGCCGCATGGTTCTCTCCCGAGGCCCAAGGCCCAAAGTGTCCTACGCCAATGCCGGGCGTTAAGTGCCACAGCCCGGCCGCAGAGTCAACCCCCAGCCATTGCCGCGACCTGCGCCTTTGACCGCCTGCATGCCGCGCCTCCGGCGGTAGCAGCTGCCGACGCTGTCCACGAAAATAATCGCGTTGCCGCCGAGCACTTGTGATAAAAAGGGGTCTAAGGAAGGAGACAGGGAGATGGCGTTCAACGGCGTGAAGGTCTTTTCGGCGACCAAGGCGCGTGAGCGGGAGGACCTGGGGGAGGTCATCACTCGTTGGCTCCGCACCAATCCGGGTGTCCGCATCATCGACAAGGTCGTGACGCAGAGCTCGGATCGTGAGTTTCACTGCCTGACCATCACCCTGTTCTACCAAAAAGATCAGGCGACGCCCTAGCCGCCCCTTTTTGCCTGCTGTCCCCTGCCTCTGTACTAGTCCCCGCTCAAGTCCGCAGCGCCTTTTCGACAAAGTGCAGCCGATCTTGTCCGAAGAACAGCTGCGGCGGTCCGTGATGCTGCGCAACCAGGAAGCTCGGCACGCCAAAGACGCCCAGACGCTCGGCCTCTTCGGTGTTCTGGCGCAGCCGCTCCTTCACGGCCGCTTCGCCCACGCGGTCGAGCAGCGACCTGGGTAGTCCAGCGCGGTCGAGCGCCTTTTCCAGCACCAGGGGATCTTCGAGATCTTCGTCTCCGGTCCAGTAGGCCTGAAACAGCGCCTGCGACAGCGGTGCGATGCGGTCGCCGGCCAGCAGCGCCAGCCGCAGGGCGGTGACCGTGCTCATGGGAAAGCGCGATGGAAAGTGGAAGGGCTCGCCGTAATAGCGGGCCCAGCGCGACATGTCCTCCATGCTGTGGCGCCGCTTGCTCTCGGGGTAGCCGGCGATGGGCACCATCGGCGTACCAATGGAGCGAAACAGCCCGCCCAGCAGGATCGGCGACCACTCCACAACTGCCCCGCAGCGCCGCGCCAGCTGCTCGATCTGCGTCGAGGCCAGGTAGGCAAAAGGGCTGGCAAAATCGTAGAAGAAGGTCACGCGCCGCGCCTCGTTTGCGACCTCGGCCTCGGCATGCGCGCTGACCAGGCTGTCTTGCCGGGCGGCTTCGCCTGGCGCGGCTGCGCTGCCATCCGCACTGTCGCCATCCTGAGCCTGCGAGTGGGGATGGTTGCGCAGCGCCTCTTCGACAAAGTGCAGCCGATCCTGGCCGAAAAAGAGCCGCGGCCCACTGCTGCCTTCGACGATGAAAGTGGGCACCCCGAAGACGCCGTTGGCCAGCGCGTCATCGGTTCGCCGCCGCAGCTCGTGGGCCGCTTCCTTGCTATGGATGGCGCGGCGGGCGGCTGCCGGATCCAGGCCCACGCTGCCCGCCAGCTCGACCAGCACCTCGGTGTCGGCGATATCCCGTCCGTCGACCCAGTAGGCCTTGTACAGGGCATCGATCAGCGCCTGCCGGCCGACTCGCGGGGTCCAGCACAGCAGCCGCATCGCCTCGACGGTCCGCCGCGGATGCTCGGCGGGAAAGCTCAGCGGCACCGACCAGTGGGACGCCCAGCGCTGAATGTCGATGCGCGTCATCGCCTGCCGGGCCGCGGGGCCCGCATTCGGCTCGGACTGCAGCGCCTTGAGCACGCCGCCCAGCAGGATCGGGCGGTAGTCGATGAGCGCGCCGACCCTGGCGCACAAGGCAGGCAGGTGCCGCGACGCCAGATAGGCATAGGGGCAGACGATGTCGAAGTAGAACTGCACCTCGGGCTGGAGGCGGTCGTGATGACCGTGGCCAAATCCCGTGTTGAAGGCGGGCAGAGGAATGCGCATGAGGGGGGAGACCGCGGCTACTGTACGCTCATCTCGATGGTGATGGGGACCTTCTGTGGCTCGCAGGTGGTGGCGGTGCAGACGGCGAAGGCGAGCTGGCCGGTGATGGCCTTGGGACCGGCCTCGCTGCTGGTCAGGGCGACCTCGAAGCGACCCTCTTTTTCGGTAAAGACCTTGGCGTCGGCTTTCTTGAGGTCGCTCTTGGCCGCCGTCACACCGCCCGGCAGCACCAGCTTGAGGGCCACCGGATAGTCGACATTGACGTGATAGCCGGCGGCGGGACGAATCACCACCTGGGTGACCGCTGCCTGACCGCGCTTGGCCGCGACCTTATCGACGCTGAGCGTGTACGGCTTGGTGCCCAGCGCGGCGGCCGCGCTCTCGGCCCGGGCGGCAGCGGGCAGCGACGCGACGGCAGCTCCCAGGCCCAGGCCCAGGC
>Ga0075163_10002510_pt1 | contig 24629 bp, 16 predicted proteins | sample JI1023141ADNA_FD_71478 | JGI IMG/M metagenome (GOLD analysis project Ga0075163, IMG submission 71478) | Wastewater effluent complex algal communities from Wisconsin, to seasonally profile nutrient transformation and Carbon sequestration -... | ecosystem: Engineered > WWTP > Effluent > Algae... | reverse complement strand
GATGGTTCCGGACTTGCCGGCGGCCCAGAAGTGCTCGGGGTCGCTGCCCCAGGTGCCCAGGAGGTCCGCGGACTGGCCGGTGGACACCTGGGTCCAGGCGCGGCCGTCCCAGTGCAGCGCGGTGCCGCCGTCGCCCACTGCCCAGGCGTCGTCGGCATAGCTGCCCCAGAGCGCGCGCAGGTTGGGGGCGCTGCTGGCGCTCTGGATGGGCACCTGCACGACTCCCCAGGCGCAGCCGTCCCAGTGGAGCAGGGTGCCAGCATCGCCCGCGGTCCACACATCCTTGGCTGAGGCGCCCCAAGCGGCGCGCAGATCGTTGCCCTGGGGGAGGGGGTTGCTCCAGCACCAGCCCGACGGACTGCACGCCTGCGGAACCGTGGCCACCTGCGGCCGGAATTCGACGGTGGCAAACGAGCGGCCGCTGCCCGCGACCGTGGTGCGGCTGGCGCCGCGGGCAACGGCGCAGCCGCCGCGATCGAGCACGTCGATGTTGATGGTGGTGGCGCCCTGGGTGCCGTCGGAGAGCCGCAGCCCGATGCGCGAGGCGCTGGCATCGAAGGACTCGCTGGCGCGCTTTGTACCAACGCTCACCGTCACAAGCAGCGACTGCGCCCCAGAGGGCAGGTTGCTCAGATCGACAATGAGCAGGTTGCCATCGTTGCAGCCGCTGCCGGCAACAAGCAGCAGCGCAGTCAGTATGTTCGGCAGCACTTTGGCCCAGAAGGCCCGAGACTCGTGTTCAAACAGCATGCAGACCCCCCCTCATCATACCGTTGGCGCAGACAGCGCAGGCCCGTTAGCATGCGGACATGTCAGAAGCTGCTTCCGCGCTGCTCGGCCGCTTGCGTGAAATCGTCGGTGAATCGGGGCTTGTAACCGACCCGGACGCACTGTCGCCCTTCCTGGTCGAGCAGCGTGGCAACTATCGGGGGGCCACGAGCCTGGCGGTCTGTCCGGCCAACACCGAAGAGACCGCGGCGGTCGTGAAGCTGCTCTACGAGGCGGGCGTAGCGATCGTGCCCCAGGGCGGCAACACCGGGCTGTGCGGCGGGGCGGTTCCGGCCGAGTCGGGCGAGCAGGTGATCTTGAGCCTGCGGCGGTTGAACCGGGTACGCGCAGTGGATCCCCTGAACTTCACGATCACCGTCGAAGCGGGCTGCATCCTCTCCGAGGTCCAGGCCGCCGCCGCCGCCGCGGATCGGCTGTTTCCGCTGAGCCTGGCCGCCGAGGGCAGCTGCCAGATTGGCGGCAACCTGGCGACCAATGCCGGCGGGACGCAGGTGCTGCGCTACGGCAACGCGCGCGAGCTTGTGCTGGGACTTGAGGTGGTGCTGCCGGATGGGCAGGTCCTGAACATGCTGCGCGGGCTGCGCAAGGACAACACTGGTTACGATCTCAAGCACCTGTTCTGCGGGGCCGAGGGCACGCTGGGGATCATCACGGCGGCGGTGCTGAAGCTGTTTCCGCGGCCACGAGCGCAGGTGACGGCGCTGCTGGCGGTGCGGGATCTGGCGGCGGCCATCGAGCTCCTGGGGCGGGCGCGCTCCGAGACGGGCGATGCGGTCACGGCGTTTGAGTTCATCTCGCGGCGGGCGCTCGACTTTGTGCTGCGGCACATTCCCGGAACGCGCGATCCGCTGAGCGAGCGCCATGAGTGCTACGTGCTGCTCGACGCGACCTCGACGGCAGAGCCGGTGCCGGGCGAGCGGCCGGGGCAGGAGCTGTGGACGCGGGTCTCGGCCCTGCTGGAGAAGGGCAGCGAGGACGGGCTGGTGCTGGATGCGGCGCTGGCGCAGAGCGCGTCGCAGGGGCTGGAGCTGTGGAAGCTGCGCGAGTCGGTTCCCGATGCGCAGAAGCCCGAAGGCGCCAGCCTGAAACACGACGTCGCGGTGCCGGTGAGCCGGGTGGCGGAGTTCGTACAGAAGGCGACCGAGGCGGTCGAAGCGGCGTTGCCGGGCGTGCGAGTGTGCGCCTTTGGCCATGTCGGCGATGGCAACATCCACTTCAACCTGACCCAGCCGGAGGGCGCCGATCGCAAGGCGTTCCTGGCCGAGCGCGACCGCATCGCGCACATCGTCGATGAGCTTGTGATGTCCATGGACGGCAGCTTCAGCGCCGAGCACGGGATCGGCCGCCTCAAGCGGGCCGAGCTCGTCGAGTATCGCAGCGCTGTGGAGGTGGACCTCATGCGGCGCATCAAGGCCGCGCTCGACCCCAAGGGCCTGATGAACCCCGGGAAGGTGCTCTAGCCCAGCTCTAGCCCCAGCTCTCGAAGGGATGGCCCGCGCTGCGCAGGACCGCTTCGGCGGCGGTGACACCGGCGTGGTGGGCCTCTTCAAAGAGCGCCATGCCGGCAAGGTCGGTGTTGGCGAAGTGGATGTCGCCGAGGGGCGCCGCCGCCGCTTCGAGCGCGCCGCTGGTGATGAGGCCAGGGGCGGGGCGGACCATGCCGTGGCCCCAGCGGAAGATGTCGAGGCGCTCGACCTGCGCCGCCAGCCCCGGCTCGGCGCGTGCCAGATCGGCGAGGATGAAGTCGCGCCAGCTGCTCCAGGGCGTCGAGAGCAGCCGGCGGCGCTCAGCGCGGGGATCGCCGTCGCAGAGCGGCAGATAGTAGGTCCAGACCGTGCGCGGCCGACCATCGGGATGACTGGGCGGCGCAGCCTCGCGCTGATGTGTCGCCACGACGTAGCCGAGCGAGGGACTCTCGACCAGGACATTGTCCCAGCAAGGCGGGTAGCCGCTGCCCTGTGAGACGCCGCCATGGCCTGCGCCCACCGGCAGCGAGTGCGCCCGCCGGACCGTCAGGTTGGCGACGAGCCAGGGGGCGTAGGAAAACGGACGCAGGTAGTCGGAGCGGACCGCACCGGCGCGCAGCTCGGAGATCAGGTGCGGGCGCAGGAAGGTGGGCAGCGCGAAGATGACGTGCTGGGCGCTGATCGAGCACAGGGGAGCGCTCGCGTCCTGGGCGCTGCCGCCTTGACGGGCGGTGTCCAGATACAGGACTTGCAGGCGATCCGCGCCATTTCCCTCGGGAAGCCGGCGGACGTCCACCGCCATGCAGCCGGTGCGCACGCGCGATTGAACCCTTTCGAGGAGCCGCTCGATGAGCCAGCCATTTCCGGCCGGCCAGGTCAGCACCTCGGGAGGGGTGTCGTTGGGATGCAGCAGCCGGGCGGCATAGTAGTGAAAGCCGGCCCACGCCGAGGTGGCACTGCTGGTCATGCCGTAGTCATCGCGGCAGGCGTAGTTCACGTACCAGCGCAGGCGCTGCGAGGTGAGGCCCAGGCGATCGAGATAGGCGGCCATGGTCTGCCGATCAAGCTCGCCGGCTCCCGCGGCGGTGGGGTTGCTGCGCCGGCGCGGCAGGCTAAAGGCGCGCCGGCCATCGCCGCTTGTAGAACGGGCGGCGACCCAGCGGCCGACCTCGTCGTGGAAGCGCTCCATCTGGCGGAGATCTTCGGGCGAAGCACCGGCTCGCAGGTACAGGCCCTCGTACCAGCGGCCCTTGTAGAAGATGCGCTCCTGCGGGGAGCGGCACAGATGCTCCTCGCCGCAGATCGCGCGTCCGGCGGCGTCGAATCCGGTGAGCACGCCCAGCTCGCGCAGGAGCTCGCACAGCGCCGACAGTCCGCTGGAGGGCACCGGCAGGTAGTGGGCGCCCCACGGGTACGGCGAGATGGCGTTCTTGCCCGAGCGGGCGGTGCCGCCGGCCTGATCCTCCAGCTCCAGGATCACGAAGTCGTCAAAGCCGGCGCGCTGCAGCCGCCAGGCGGCCGACAGACCCGCGACGCCGCCGCCGAGAATCACCACCGGCGCGCGGCTGCGCTCAGCCGGAGCCTGGCTGCGCAGGGCCTGGCCGCCGTCGCGCAGGAGGTGCCCGCGGCGATCCCCGGCGCCGAGGATCTGGCCGGTGATATGCCCGACGTCGTTTTTTGAGTGGCAGCCGGCGCCGGGCACGAGCGCCCCGAGGCCGAAACCGAGGCCGCCGCCCAGGTTTGCCCGCAGCCAGTCGCGACGGCTCAGTTCCATCGCTTCCACTCGTGCTCGTAGTAGGTGACCAGGCTCTGGTTGTTGAGGCGGTTCGGCTGCACATCGGGCTCGGACGCCATGTCGGGGCCGATGACGAACAGCGAAGCCAGCGTCTGCGCATCGAGGTAGCGCAGGCCAGCGGGCAGCGCCGCCGGATCGGGATTTGGCACGCCGCCGCCGTCGGGGCTGCGCGGTCCGGCGAGCACAAATCCCCACTCGCCAAACGAGGGCACAAAGGCGTGGTAGGGCAGGGCGACAAACCCCGAAGACTCGAGCGTGCGGACGATGCACCAGTAGGAGCGACGGGCAAACAGCGGCGAGGTGCTCTGCACCGCGATCGCGGCCTTGGGGTCGAGCGCCGTGCGCAGCAGGCGATAAAAGTGCGTGGTGTAGAGCTTGCCGACCGAAAACGAGCTGGGGTCGGGAAAGTCGACGATCGCGGCGTCGAACAGCGGCGCCGCCTGCCCCGACGGGAGCTTGCGGATGCGCTCATCCAGCCAGTGCATGGCGTCGTCGTTGATGACGCGAACGCGCGGCGATCGGAACGAGCCGGCATTCTGCTCGACAAGCAGCGGGAACTTGGTCGCGAGATCGGTCATGGCGCGATCCAGGTCCACGAGGACGATCTCTTGAATGCTGGGGTAGCGCAAGAGCTCGCGCGCCGCCAGACCGTCGCCACCGCCCAGCACCAGCACGCGCTGGGGCGGCCGTCCGAGCGAGCGTCCGGCGGCAGTCACGGCCGGATGCACCAGCGCCTCGTGATAGCGGTACTCGTCGGCCGAGGAAAACTGCAAGTTACCGTTCAGAAACAGCTGGAAGCTGGCCCGGCCGCGGGTGAGCACGATGCGCTGATAGGGCGACGAGCGGGACAGGATGACGTCATCGGCATACATGCCCTCTTCGGTGAGCGAGGTGATGTGATCGCCCAGGATGAAACCTGCGGCCAGCAGCAAAAGGACAATCACGCAGCGGATGACCAGCCCCAGGCGATGCTTGAGGCTGTCGCGCAGCAGGTGCGTGCTCCACAGCGCCACCGCTGCGTTGAACAGCCCGAAAAAGAGCGACGTGCGCACGAGGCCAAGCCGCGGCACCAGCAGCAGCGGAAACAGCAGCGAGGCGGCGAGCGACCCGACGTAGTCGACGGTGAGCACGCGCGCGACCAGCTCCTTGAACTCCATGCGCGACTTGAGGATGCGCAGAAGCAGCGGGACCTCCAGCCCAACGAGCGTGCCGATGGCCAGGATGGTCACGTAGAGCACCAGGCGGAACCAGCTGCCCGAGCCGGCGGTGCCCGCGTGGCCAAAGGTGAGCATGAGTATGGCCGCCGCGTACCCCCCAAGCAGCGCCACCGCGAGCTCGATGTCGATGAAGTGCCTGGGCAGCGCGTCCTCGCGGTCCAAAAAGCGCGAGAGATAGGCGCCGATGCCCAGCGCAAAAAGGTAGAGCCCGATCACGGTCGAAAACTGCGTAACCGAGTCGCCGAGGAGGTAGCTGGCCACGGTGCCGGCGATGAGCTCGTAGCCGAGTCCGCAGGTAGCGATGATGAATACAGACAGAAAGAGCAAGGGGACTTGCACGTGATCCTCGGAGCGGTTAGGTACCCCATTTTCTCCGTTTCGGCGCCCATGGCCAGATTGCTGCACCATTTCCTTTGCGCGTTTCCATCTCGGAACGTTGCTGCCCCTCTGGGCTTCGCGAGCATTGACCAGAGGGCGTAGAGACGGTTAAGCTAGGTCGGCTGTGAAGACGTGTCCCCAGTGCCAGATCAAGTACCCAGACGTGCTTGAGTTTTGCCCTCGGGACGGATCGCCCCTGCCGGTACCTGCCGGCGCCAAGGAGCCGGTTGTCGACCCGATCCTGGATACGACCATCGACGGTCGCTATGCCATCGAGTCGCGTCTTGGCGAGGGTGGCATGGGCGTGGTCTACAAGGCCCGCCATGTGCTTATCGACAAGCCGGTAGCCATCAAGATCTTGCGCAAGGAGGCGGCGCAGGACACCGCCGCGGTCCAGCGCTTCATCCAAGAGGCGAAGTCGGCTTCGAAGATCAACCACAGCAACATCGTCGACATCACCGACTTCGGCGTGCTCGCAGACGGGCACGCCTACTTCGTGATGGAGTTCCTCCAGGGGCAGACGCTGGCCCAGGCGATCCAGGAGGGGCCGCTTGAGGCGGCGCGCGTGTGTACGATCGGTGCGCAGGTGGCGCGTGGTCTGTATGCCGCCCACCAGAAGGGCATCGTTCACCGCGACCTCAAGCCCGAGAACATCTTTCTCCTCGAGCGCGAGGGGCAGAAGGACTTCGTCAAGATCGTCGACTTCGGCATTGCCAAGGTCGGCGGTGGGCAGAAGCTGACCCAGGTGGGCATGGTCCTCGGCACGCCCGAGTACATGTCGCCGGAGCAAGCGACCGGTCAGGAGACTGACCACCGCGTCGACCAGTACGCGCTCGGCTGCATCATGTACGAGATGCTGACCGGCGTGGTGCCGTTCCTGGGTGAGCGGCCGGCGCAGACGCTGACCAAGCACGTCTTTGAGCAGGTCATCTCGCCGCGCAAGCGCAAGGCGGAGCTGAAGATTCCGACCGCGCTCGATGCAGTGGTCATGCGGACGCTGGCCAAGAAGCCCGAGCAGCGCTTCCCGTCGATGCGCGAGCTTGAGCAGGCGCTGACCAAGGTCGAGGCCGAGATGAAGGGCGGGCGCGTCGTAATCGACGACGCCTCGATGGGACAGCCGCCGAGCAGCTCGTCGGGGCAGCACCCGCCGCCAAGCCCGCCGTCGACGCCCAGCTATCCGCAGCCAGGGCAGCCTGGGAACATGCAAGGGTACGGGGCGCCGCAGCCGCAGCCCTCGTTTTATCCATCTGGGGCCGCGCCTTCGCTGGGACAGCCCGGTGCGCCGGGCATGCCGCAGAGCTATCCGGGAACGCTTCCCGGGCCGTTTGTCTCTACGGGCATGGGCGCCGTGCGGCCGACCCGAGAAGGGCGCCAGATCAAGGCGGCGCGCGGGCGGATGATCTTTGCCGCCATCGCCGGTCTGCTGGTGGTGGTGATCGGCCTGCTGGTCTACGTCGTCAGCAGCACGTCGCAGACGACGCAGCCACCGCGTCCGCAGCCGCCGCCCAAAATCGACAATCCGCCCAAGGTCGACAATCCGCCGAAAAATCAGCCGCCACCCGTGGTCGAGGTGCCGCCGATCGAGCTACAGATTGTCTCGCGGCCGCCCGACGCTGAGGTCTATGTGGATGGCAACCTGGTGGGCAAGACGCCCTACCAGCTGAAGCACAAGCGCGGCGTCATGGTCCGCGTCGAGGTCCGCAAGCGCGGCTTTGACCCCTATTACGAGGAGCTTCAGCCGGACAACGACCAGACGGTCGACGTCAAGCTGGAGAAGGGCGGCAAGGGCGGCAAGAAGAGCAAGACGCCCGAGCCGAGCGGCAAGAAGGTTGAGCCCAAGACTCAGTCGAAGCCGAGCGGTCCGCCGCCGGGCGGGCTGCCCACGGGGCTGCGCGACCCGTTCCACAAGGGCAAGTAGAGCGATCGGGACTGCCTGGGGTGAAGAGGGGTGGGCAGTAGGTGGGCAGGTGGGGCGGAGAGGTTGTGCTTGGGACAATTTGTGAGTAGGAATGCGTGGTTTCGTGGGATTTGTGGCTGCTCTTGGTAGAGGGCAAGGCACTGTGATAACCTGAACTCACAGTGCCGACTCCTTCGAAACCCGGCGACACGTCGTCGCGAGGTATTGGGAGGCCCGTTCAGCCGAGTGCGAACAGGGCAGCCGCGGAGCCTTCCGCGTCGGCAGCGTCTGCGTCCGCTGACGGCCAGACTGGGCTCAGCACCGCGGAAGTGGGTCCCGTGATCCCAGAGCCACCCGATCCGTATATCGGCACCATCCTCGGCGAGCGCTATCGCATCATTCAGAAGCTCGGCGCCGGCGGAATGGGCGCGGTGTACCTGGCTGAGCACGTCGTCATCGAGCGCAAGGTTGCGATCAAGATCCTGTCGCAGGACTTTGCGACCAAGGCCGACCTGGTGCAGCGCTTCATCCAGGAGGCGCGCGCCGCCGCGAAGATCGGCCACGAGAACATCGTCGAGGTCTACGACTTCGGCGAGACTGCTTCGGGCTCGGTCTTCTTCGCGATGGAGTATCTGGAAGGGCGCGACCTCGCGAGCCTGATCCAGCAGGCCAGCGCGCTCGACGCCAAGCGCGTGCGTCCCATCGTGCTTCAGATCTGCCGCGCTCTGTCGGCGGCCCACACCAAGCAGATCATCCACCGCGACCTCAAGCCCGAGAACATCTACCTCATCGAGCGCGAGGGTCGCGCCGACTTCGTCAAGATCCTCGACTTCGGCATCGCCAAGATCACCAACGTCGAGGAGGGCGGCGGTCGCCTGACCCGCGCCGGCATGATCTTCGGCACGCCCGAATACATGTCGCCCGAGCAGGCTCGCGGCGAGGTTCCCGATCACCGCGTCGACATCTATGCCCTCGGCTGCATCCTGTACGAGATGCTCACGGGCAAGGTGCCGTTCCAGGCCGACTCGTTCATGGGCACGCTGACCAAGCACATGTTCGAGATGCCCGAGCCGCCGAGCCGGCGGGCGCGCTGGCCGATTCCGCAGGATCTTGAGCTCATCTGCATGCGCGCCATCGAGAAGGACCGCGATCGGCGCTTTCAGAGCATGCTGGAGTTTGCCCAGGCGCTGGAGGGAGAGATCCAGCTCCAGCCGCTACAGCCCATGCCGCAGATGCTGAGCGAGCCCTCGATGTCGCCGCGCCCGAGTCCGCTGGCGAACGCGCCGATGCCGCCGGCCAGCATGAGCATGGGACCCGGCATGCCCGGTCATCAGCAGATGCAGCAGATGCTGCAAATGCAGCAGATGCAGCAGATGCAGATGCAGCAGATGCAGATGCAGCAGATGCAGCAGATGCAGGGCATGGTGATGCAGCCGAACATGTACAACTCGTCTGGTCAGGTGCAGATGGCGATGCCGCAATCGCAGTCCGGCATGGTCGGCGGACAGGCACCTCAGGCGGGCATGTCAGGCATCTTCATCGGCAACGGACAGACGGGGCCCACCGGGCCGCTGATCACGGGCATGAATGTGCCGGCGGTGGCGGGCTACAGCACGACGGCGCCGCCGACCAGCTACGAGGTCAGCCGCCAGCCGAATCCGGCGCAGTGGCGGCGCATGGTGTTCATCCTGGTAGGTGCCACCATCGGCGTGGTGGTCCTGTCGTTCCTGCTGTTCTGGCCAGCGGGGCAGGGCGAAAATCAGACGCGACCGGCGCAGACCAATACGCCGTCGGTGTCGCCTCCCAAGTCGAAGCCGGGCATCGCGGCTGCGAGCGGCCGGCCTTCAACCGCGCCGGCCAAGCTGACCGTCAAAGGCGTGCCCGAGTCGCGCGTGTTTCTCGACTTCAAGGATGTCGGCTACGTTCCGGCCAGCGGCGAGCTGGCCCTGGATGCGCCCTGTCCGGGCACTGCCGAGTGGTCGGTGCACGTGAAGGTCGTCAAGGACGGCTATCCTGAGTATTCGACGCGGCTGATGCTCCAGGCAGGCGCTCCCATGAGCGTGGTCGCCGAGCAGCCGGGCGGCGCCAAGCGCCACAACAAGCACTAACTGCTGATTGCCCGCCGGGGGCGGTTGAGGAGCAGGGTGGTGCGAGCGGCGAGCCGATTCGGTTGGAACCGGCTCGCGCAGCGGAGCTGAGTTACGGAAGGTTGTCCTGGGTGAGGACGAGCTGGTAGGAGGTCTTCGCCGGGCCGCTGATGCGCACGCAGTACTGATTGCCTGCGGTGACCATCTCCTCCTGGCTGGAGGCGCCCTGGGCGATGCGCAGCCCCGAGGTGTTGATGGGTGTGGTGCAGTTCATGGCATACAGGCCGATGCCGATCATGGCGCCGGTGTTGGTGCTGACCGACGCGTAGATCGGGCCGCTCTTGCCGGGCAGGACGCGGATGTAGTCGCTTTCGCCCGCGACATCGATCTGACCGTCTGTGGCGTAGTAGTGCTTATCCAGCGTCACCGAGGTGAGCGGGGAAGTGGTGGTATCGGGCGTCACGGGCTCGACCAGGGACACTGCGGTGCCGGCGCCCGCGTTCAGGGTTAGCGTGTAGGTGTGGTTGTCGCTGCCCGTGAGGTTGTCGGGGTAGAGGACGAAGTAGTTGTCCCCGGCCTTGGGCAGATACACCGCCACGTTGCGGCCCACCAGCGCCATGCTCGGCATCGAGACGGTCGCAGAGGTATCGAGCGGGAAGCCTTCGGCGAAGCGGCCGGTCGTGGGGGCCTGGTAGCCGAGCACGCGCGGCGCCGCCGAGACACCGCCGAGCAGGCCCGTGCCGATGGTCGACAGGCTCAGCGTCGCAACGTAGTTGTCGGCCGGGGAGGTGTACTTGTAGAGGACGGTCGAGTTGGGGGTGGCAATCTTCTGGTTGGTGACGCCAGCCGCGGCGTTCAGGACCACCGGCAGGCGCGCCGTGACCTGCGTGGCGCGCGTGTCCGCCGGATCCGAGGCGAACTGCACGGTCTGGCCCAGCGGGTTCGTCGAAGCCAGGCCCACCGAGAGTCCACCGACCGGCGCCAGCGCATCCACAATCGCCAGCGTCCCGAAGGTCGTGGCGTTGATCGTCACCATCGGCGGCGTCAGCAGCCCGAGAGGCAGCGCCACGCCGCTGATCGGGCGGGTGGTATCGAGTTCAAAGGGGTTGCTGCGGTAGTCGAGGTTGCGCACCAGAACCTGGGTCAGGCCGCCCTGCGGAGCCGTCGCAGCGGTCGTCATGCCAGACTGCAAATCGGGAAACAGGGTCGGCTGCACCGTCAGGCCGCCCTGAAGCACCAGCCTCTCTTCGGCGCCGCCGGTCAGCGCGCCGGGCGTGACAACGGTCACATCGTGCGGGCCCATGAGCGCCTGCGCCGTCAGCGCGACCTGAACGCGAAGGTTGGTTGCGCTGCCGACGTCGACCTTGGTCGCGACGACGTTGACGTCATTGAAGGTGACCGTGGTGGTGCCGGCCTTGAAGTGGCTGCCAACGGCGGAGATCGCCAGCGTGGCTGCCCGGGCGCTGGGAATCATGGGGGGGGTCAGGGCAGAGATCGACGCATCGCCTGCGCCGCTGCCAGTACCGGGGAGACCCATAGGGCCCTGGGGGCCAGCAGGGCCTTGGGGACCGGCGGGGCCCTGGGGGCCAGCGGGACCGGTGCTCCCATTGGTGCCGTTGCTTCCGCTGAGTTCTCCGCAGCTCGCTACGAGGCTGACGAGTAGCCAGCTAAGTGTTCTCTTCATGGCTCGCTCCTGTTTTGCAGTGGCGCTGCCACTACTTAACAGGGCAGTCGCCTGACTCTTAAAATTCGAAATAATTGTAATCCAAAAACCACAAATCGCTACGGTTAAAGCATGCAACGGGGGATGAAGGGCAAGGGACGCGGCCAGGGTAGGGCGGGGCTGCAGGCGGGTGCTGCGGCCGCGGGTCCTGGCAGCCGCCGCGTCGCGGATTGGCGGCGGCAGCTGCGCAAAGTGCGCCGCTTGGGCGAGGCGCGCGTCTGATATAGTGAAGGCAAGGGGAACCTGTGTCTGCCGTCGCTGCTGAGGCTGAGCCTCTGTACAATCCGCTGTCGCCGCGCTTTCGCGTGGACCCGTATCCCGACCTGCGCCGTCTGCGCGAGCGCGACCCGGTGCACTGGTCGCCGTCGGGATACTGCTGGATCCTGAGCCGCTACCAGGACATAAAGAGCGTGCTCGGCGACAAGCGCTTTGAGATTGCGCTCGACCGCCTGATGCAGATTCCGGCGCTGGTGCCGCTGTTTGCAGAGCCCTATAACCAGATCATCAAGACGCAGCTCCTGTCGTCGGATCCGCCGGATCACACGCGCATCCGGGCCATCCTGGGACGCGCGGTGTCGTCGGCACGGCTGGAGGCGGGGCGGGCGCTGATTCAGCGCGTCGTAAGCGGTCTGATCGATGAAGCGCGCAGTCGCGGCGGACTCGATCTGATCGCGGACTTTGCGCATCGGCTGCCGTTCACCGTGATCTGCGAGATGCTGAGCATTCCCGAGTCGGAGCGCATGCCGCTGGTGGACTGGACGCATCACATGATGCGCACCACGGATCCGACTCCCATGAGCGCTCATGAGACGGCTCAGACCAACGCCGCGGCTTGCGGATTTCGCGACTTTTTTCTGGCGATGGCCGAGCGCTATCGGCGAAATCCGCAGGACGACTTTTTCAATGAGCTGGTGGTTGCGCAGGACAGCGGCAAGCTCACGCCCGAGGAGTTTGTCGCCAACCTGATCCTGCTTTTTTGCGCGGGTCACGACACGGTCATCAATCTTTTTGGCAACGGACTGCTCGCGCTTCACCGCAGTCCGCGGCAGCTCGAAATCCTGCAAGAGGAGCCCGCGCTCATCAAATCTGCCGTCGAGGAGCTGCTGCGCTACGACACCTCGGTGACCATTGCGCGACGCACGGCGCTGGAAGATCTGGAGCTTGGCGGCAGATCGATCCGTGAAGGGCAGTACGTGCTCTGTCTGCTCAATGCCGGGAATCGCGATCCGGAGGTATTCGCGGATCCAGATCGCCTGGATGTGCGTCGCACCAACGTCAAGCCGCTCTCATTTGGGGGCGGCATTCACTACTGTCTGGGCGCGCAGCTGGCGCGAATCGAAGGGGAGATCGGGCTGACCGCACTGCTGACGCAGCTGCCCACGCTTCAGCTGGCAACGCTGGAGCCCGAGTGGAAGCAGAATGTCTTTGTGCGCGGTCTGGTCTCGCTTCCGGCAACGCTCTGAGAGCTGAGAAAAAGGAATCCCGAAATGGCGCTGGCTTCGACGCAGGCAATGCAGGCAATCGAGTGGCTGAAGTACGATGCCAGGACTTCCTTTTTCATCAATGCGATTCAGTTCCTGAACTGGGAGCGCGTTGAAGGCGACATCCTGGAGTTTGGAGTGTCGGTCGGAAAGAGCCTGGGGCTGCTGGCGCAGCTGCTAAAAGAGAACCTGGCGCTGTGGCAGTACACCGAGCCTGCCTGTGTTGAGCGGCGGCTCGCGGGCTTCGACTCGTTTGCCGGCCTTCCCGATGACGATCAGCCGCATCCGCGCTGGCAGAAGGGCTCGTTTGCCACCAACTATCTGCATGGGCATCCCTCCCTGGCCTACGGCGAGACGATCACGCCAGAGTCGATTCGCGCGCTGTTCCGTTCCTGCGATCTGACCGAGCCAGAGCTGGAGGCGGGTCTATTCGACAAGACCATTCCCGAGACGATTCCGAGCAAGTATCGCAAGGCCGCGCTGGTGCACATCGACAGCGATCTTTATCAGTCTGCCAAGGCCGTGCTGATGGGAGTTGAGCCTATATTGCAGGACGGTACGCTCGTCTGTTTTGACGACTGGTTCATGTACCGCGGCAATCCGAACCAGGGCGAAGCGCGCGCCTTTCGCGAGTTCCTTGAGGAGCATCCGCACTGGCAAGCGATTCCGTACCAGACGTATTCCGTTTTCTGCAACTCCTTCATCCTTCACAGGAAGGAGTAGCTGACACCTCAAGCGCTCAGCGTTACTGCGGCGTGAACAGCGGGCCGTAGTAGCTGAGGGTCTTGTTGGCGCCGCTGACGAAGACGCCATTGCCGACGCTGGAAAGTCCCGTCAGGGCAGCGGTCAAGCCGGTCTGCGTTTGCGTGAATGGCATCGCGGCGCCGGGTGGGTGTGCAGTGTTTTCCCATTTCAACAGCACGCCGTTCCGACCGCTGAGCCAGACATCCTCCAGCGCCGTTCCGTTTATCGCCAGAAAGTCGACCTTGCCAGCGGCTGGAACAAAGGTGGAGTAGTCAGATCCAGCGGTGCGGAAGTCGGGATCCGCGTCAGTGCTCAGCACTGCGCTCAGCGAGGTCAGGCCTCGGAGGGCGTAGCCGCCGGCGCCGACGATGCGAACCTCGTAGCGATCTGCGGCCTGACTGCTGCCAAGCCACACGCCGGTCAGGTTGTTGTTTGTTGGACTTGGGAATTTTACGCAGGTGGTGATTCCGAAAAACGGACCCGGATCCAGGTGGTAGTAATAGCGGAGGATGGTGCCGTTATTGCCAACCCAGTAGCACTTGTACGAATTGGTGATGGCAAGGCAGGTCACCGCGTTCAGGTCCTCGGTAATCTGGCCGGCTGACGTGCCCATCACCCCCTGCGGCGGCGGCGGCGGCTGGAGGCAGCTGAACTGCGACTTCGAGACCTCGGTTGCGCCCTTGCCGATGTAGCCGAACACGCCCAGTGTGCCTGCCAGCCAGACATCGCCCACACTCGGATCGCCCGGCGAAATAGCCAGCCAGTCGGTGGCAGGAAACGCCGCCTGATTGCCGGGGCCGAGCACATCGCTTCTGCGCAGAGCGCCCTTGGAGAAGTGCGCCACGCTGCTCTTATTTCCCGCAAACCAGACGTCATCACTGTTGCGCGCCCACACCGCGCTCCAGTCCGGCGGCGCCGCAGCCAGCTCGCTGGGCAGCGGGATCTTGGTGTAGTAACTGCCGTTCCAGTGAAGGATCCTGCCCGCTTCGCCTGCGAGCCAGATGTCGTTGGCGGCTAGCGCGAAGATCGCCATCTTCTGGGTTGGGAAGTCGACGGGCTCGGTTGCAGCGACGCAGCGGCTGCCGGTGGGCGCGAGCTGAAGGTCCAGATTCTGCCGATTCTTGCCGGGCATATCGATGGTGCCGCTGCCGTTGGCAACGCTGCACGGAACGCCGTTCTGATATGCGAAGACCTGGGTCTGCAGCTGCCCGGTGGTGTCCAGCGGCAGCTCGATGCCGAACTGGTCCAGGTTGTCCGTGACCGCGGCCGCCTTGAGCGGGCCATTGTCGAGGGCGTAGTACACCCCGAGCGACGTGCTGCCCGCCGGTCGACTGCCCAGCGAGATCACCGCAACCTGACGACTCTCACACGCGGCCGACAAGCTCAGCAGCCCGCCGAGAATCCACGCACGACGACCACTCTGCGAGCCGACACGCGAAAAGTGACACAGGGAAACGGCAGGCGAAGGATTCACTTTGTGCATGACCCGGGTCCCCCTGAAGCTCAGTCGCTATTAAAATTGGACGATCGTAATGCCGCCGGGGATGGCTCGCTGCTGCGCCACCACGCCGACCGTCACTCCGGTAATGATGCCCGCGGCAACGATGCCTCCGATCAAGCCCCAGAACCACGCCTTCTTATAGATGGGCCGATTCTGCGCCTCCTGCTTGATCTGCGCGGATAGCCACGGCTCCATCTCGCCCGTGTCGCGATTCCAGCCAGCCGGTCCAGGCTCCTTGCGCCGCTCAATCTCTTCCTTGAGCTCGGGGGCATCGACCAGTGCACGCGTCTCGGCGATGAACACGTCCACGTCTTTTTTGATCTTGGGTGGCGGATTCGGCTCGGCCTTGAGATATCGCTCGTAGAAGCTCAGCGCCTCGCGCGCCTTGCCCATTTTTCGGTAGATGGTCCCAAGGTTCAGGATCACGCGCGGCAGCTGGCGCAGCTCGTAGGCTTGCAGGAGCTCTGCCGCCGCTCCGTCGTAGTCCTTGCGCTCGTAGAGCGACATGCCGCGACGGTAGTGAGCATCGAAATCGTTCGCAAAGGCGCTGCGCTGGTCAAGGCAGATCAGACTGAAGAACAGAAGCAGGCTACTTAACCATATCGAGGTCATTGTTGTCGCGAATAGGGCCTTTCTTCTTGCCCTTGCCTTTCTTCTGACCACCTTTGACCGAGTTGCCGCCCTTGGTTGGGCTGAGCGGCTGCAGATGTACTTTTTTCGGCGAGTCATCCGCACTGTTGCTAAGTTGCAGTGTTGCCGGCTGAAATCCTTCGAGGCGCAGCTCGACGGCGGTAGTGCCCTCGCCGGTCGGCAGCTCGCGGCGATAGGGCGTCTCGCCTAGGACCTTGTTGTCCGACAGCCGCACGACGCTGGCGCCGCTGGGCTTGGAGGTCACGAACCAGTTGACCGTCAGCGGTCCCTTGGGCGCCTCGACGACCGCCTTGGGCTTCACCACCGCTGGCGGCGGCTTGCGCAGCGTATAGATGAGCGTGCCGAGCAGCACGACGCTGAGCCCCAGCCCGGCTCCGAGCATCAGCTGCCGCCTCTGGGTATTGGTCGGACGCTGGAGTTTGGGCAGCGCCAGCGTCGAGCTTGAGACCGATCGGCTGCGCAGCTTCTCAAAGAGCTTCACCAGCTCCTTTTCCAGCACCTCCATCGACTGGAAGCGATCGGCCGGCTCGCGCGACATGGCCCGCAGCACGATCGCCTCCAGCGCCGGCGGCAGCCCCGGCCGAATCTCGCTCGGCATCTTGGGCTTTTCCGTCAGATGCTTCAGCATCGTCGCGGCCGGCGTTACTCCCTGGAACGGAATTCGGCCGGTGAGCATCTCGTACATGATGCAGCCGAGCGCATACTGATCGACGCGGTGGTCGGTCTTGAGCCCCTGCGCCTGCTCGGGCGACATGTACTCCGCTGTGCCCAGCACCATGCCCGGCGTCGTCAGTCGCGCCGGCGGCCCGCTGCCCGGCGGCCCCTCGGCGTTATCGACGACCGTGGCGATGCCAAAGTCCACGACCTTGACCAGCTCGCCCTGCGTCTGCCCGTCGCTGCTCGCCTGCCCCGGAAGGTTCGGCTGCTTGATGATGAAGATGTTCGCGGGCTTCAGATCGCGATGGATGATCCCCTTCTGATGCACCGCGAACAGGCCGCGTGCGACCTGCGCCGCGATGTAGCAGGTGCGCACCGGCGAGATGGGCCCTTGATAGATCGCGTCGGCCAGCGTCTGCCCGACGAGCAGCTCCATCACCAGGTAGGGCTGCTGACTCGACAGCACGCCGAAGTCGACGATGTCGACGATGTTCGGATGGCGGACCAGCGACGCCAGCTTCGCCTCTTGCAGGAAGCGCTGGCGGGCAGCCTCGTCCTGCGGCTGCAGCATGATCTTGATCGCCATCGGCTTGTCGAGAACGGTGTGCTGGGCTCTGTAGATGACGCCCATTCCGCCCTTGCTCAGGCACGAGACGATCCGGTAACGCTCGCCGAGGACCGCGCCCAGATAGTCGTCTCCGTCGGCAGGTCGTGATCCTCCCATGGCACACTGGTGGGCGGTGCCGTGAAGGTACGAGGTGCCGCAGATCGAGCACACTCTTGTAATCGTGGAGGTCGCTGCCGAGGGAGCCAACTCTAACTCCGCGCACTCGGATCCACTATACGGCAGTCGTCTCGCCCGGCCAACCGCCTTGACGAGGCTTCTTGGCCATTCTCACCGCTATCGCCTCTAACTGGGGCGAGGCGTGGCTTCCCGCCGATGAATCCGCAAGCCATGATAACATGAGAACTCGTCTCGGAAACTGAGCCAGTTTGGTGAGTTCCCCGTCGGATAACAGCCGCTACTGTCCGGCCTGCGGTGCAGTCTACGCAGCGGACACCCAGTTCTGCCCCAAAGACGGCAGCAAGGTCGAACAGTCAGAGCAGATCATCGCCGGCCGCTTCTCGCTTAAGGGCTTGATTGGAATGGGGAATATGGGAACCGTGCACCGCGCCGTGCAGCTTCCCATGGGGCGCGAGGTCGCGGTGAAGCTCCTGCACCCCGAGCTGGTTCGCAACCCCGAGATGGTCGCGCGCTTCGAGCGCGAAGCCCTGGCCGCCAGCAGCGTCGACCACCCCAACGCGATTACCATCTATGACAGTGGCCGGACCGATGACGGCCAAGTCTACATCGCCATGGAGTACCTTGAGGGTGAGAGCCTCTCGGCCATGCTCCAGCGCGAGGGCAGCGTGTCGCCCAGCCGGGCGCTGGAGCTGTGGGTGCCCATCGTCAAGGCCATGGTCGTGGCCCATCGCAAGGGCGTCATCCATCGCGATCTGAAGCCCGACAACGTCTTCATTTCTCGCAAAGTCAGCGACGAGGGCGCCATCGAAGAGGTGGTCAAGGTCCTGGACTTCGGGATCGCCAAGATCCTGGAGGGGGCCCCGGGCCGACCCGGCGTGAAGGCCAACAGCAAGACCCTGGCCGGCACCCGCCTTGGCACCGCGCTCTACATGGCGCCCGAGCAGCTGGAGGGGCGCGAGGCCGGCAAGCACAGCGACGTGTACGCGCTGGGCCTGATCCTCATCGAGCTCATGACCGGTCGGCTGCCGTGGGGGCGCTCTGCCGACGAGGCCGATACGATCATGACCATGATGCGGCTGGTCACGCCGGCCAAGCCGCTGCGCGAGCTGTGCCCGGGAAAGACGTTTTCCAGCGAGATTCAGCAGTTTTTGGACGATGTGCTGTCGATTGACCCTGCGCGCCGCCCCCAGGATTCCGGAGACTTGCTCAAGCGCGTCGCTGCTATTCCGGAGGGGAGCTTTCTCGCGCGGCTGTCCGGCCGCCGGTCGGAGATCAGCCAGATCCTGTCGGCCGAGATGGTCAATAATTCCATGCGAGTTGCCGTCGCTGAGGTGGATTCAGCGGCCACCAGCAGCCCGGCCGCCAGCTCGTCGGTCGGCGCAGGTTCGGGGGCGGTGGCAGCAGCCGTTCGTCCTCCGGAGCCGCCGACGCAGCCGCTCCTGGCCGCGCAGCCGTCGCCCGCTGCCGGTGCCGCCGGGGGACAGAAGCAGCTGGGCGGGATGGAGACGGTCAAGACCACGGTTCCGGCCGCTCTCCTGGCTGCTCTCAACGCGGGCGCTTCGAACAGTGATCTGCCCGCTGTGCCGACGGTGGTGACCGGCGATCGCGAGCGTCCCCTGGCCGCCGAGCCGACGCGGGTCAAGTCCAGTCCGTCGAGCGATCGGCTGGCCGGCGACGTGACGCTGCCGCAGCCGCGCGTGCCGCCGAGCTCGGTCGCCCAGCCAGAGCCCGCCCCGACGCTGCCGCTGCTGCTGGCGCGGCTGCCGGGCGACAAGGTCAAGGCCGTCGCGTCCCGGCAGGAGTCGCAGCCGACCCTCGATATGGGGCAGTGGTCCTCGAACACCATGCGCTCGCGTCGCAAGCCGGCGCCCTGGGTGCTTCCGGTGGGGATCGGCGTGGCGCTGCTGCTGGCGCTGTTAGGCTACCTGCTGCTGCGCGCCCAGTCGGCAGGCACCAGCCGGCAGCCGAACACCCCCGAGCCAAAGCCTGCCGCTGCGGCCGGTTCGCCGTCGCCGCCGGCTGGTGTAGTTGCGGCTCCGCCACCGCCTTCCGCGCCTCCCGGACCCGCTCCCGCGCCGACGCCCAGGACCGAGATGGTCGACAGCAGCGACCCGGCTGGCAAGCATCGACGGCCCGAGGCCACCGAGCCCGACTCCGAGCGCAAGGGCAGCGAGGTACAGGTCACCTTTCGGGTGAAAAAGCCCGACAAAGCGACCATCACCTGCGGCGGCGAGCCCCCGCGAGCCTGCGACCCCAGCTGCACCGTCACCGTCGGAGAGCAGTGCCTGGTGCGCATCCCCGGCCACGCCAGCAAGAAGGTGACCTACGAAGAGATCGAGCGGCGTGCTCGTCGCGGACGGGCGCGCATCGACGTCTCGCCCTAGCGCGCTTGGCGCGCTACTGACTGAACGAGGGGAACGTCGAGCTCACGGTCTTGCCGCTGCCGTACGTGATGGTGATGACCAGCTGGCTCTGGGGATCTTCGAGCCACAGCAGGTCGGCCTTGGCAAACTTCATGTCGATCTGCGTGGGGCTCTCGACGCTGATGCTGCTCGTGGGTGGGCTGCGATCGGTGGTGGTCGGCAGTCCGGTGAGCGGGGTTCGGACCTGCTGGATCTTGACCGGGTAGCTGGGCAGGAAGTTCCAACCCTGGACCAGCAGCAGCACCGTCGGCTCGGTCATGTCCGTGGAGCGATTGACGACGATGATCGCGTTGGTGATGAGCGGCTTTGCCTGCTGATCGTCCATGACGTCGTAGCAGTTGGTGCCAGCCGCGAGGGGCGGCTTGGGCATGAGCACGGTGATCGAGCTCAGGATCGGAAATCCCGCCGCCTGCACAGCCGTGCCGGTGCCGCGCAGGCAGGGCCGCTGCTGGCTGTTCGGAGAAAACTCCGCGACATTGATGATGTAGGCCGAGTCGTGCCCGCCGATGCTCAGCCCGAAGTTGAACGAGGTCTTGGCGCTCTCCGGCGGTATGTCGAAAAACGGTATGGCCTGCGCCGGCGTCTTGTCGCCCGCCCTCCAGACCACCACGGCCAGCTGCGTGGTGTCCGGGGCCATCTGGACAACCTCGACCTTCACGTCCGGAATGCCCCCACATCCAACAGCTGACCCGACTACGAGCAGCACGGCCAGGCCCCGCAAGAGCGCCGCCTGGGGGCCGCGGCCGGAGCGATGAAAAGTGGGAATCAGGGCCATGGCTCGCGCTCCTGCTAAAAGGTGACCGCGACCGTGCCACCGGTGGTGCGTCCGGCCAGCTCCAGACCGCCCAGGATGACCAGTCCGACGACCAGGACCGAGCCCGCGGTGGTCGCCACGACGATGAAAGGCGTTCGCTTGTACCAGGGCTTCTGACGCTCTTTGCGCAGCGCCTGCTCCATCTCCTCTGCCTTTTTCTTCTCGCTCTCCAGCTGGGTGCGCTCGGTCTCCAGCCGCAGGCTGACGTCTTTCAGGTTCTCTTCGGCCTGAATCAGGCTCTTGAGATCGGCCACGTTGCTGCGCGCCTCGGGGAGCAGCGGTCCGTCGGGAGCCACATCGATGTAGCGCTGGTAGTTGTCGAGCGCCTCTTGCCGCTTGCCGGCCTTGCGGTAGGCCTGCCCGGCGTTGAACAGAAAGAGCGGCTTCGGATCGATCACGTAGGCCCGCTGAAGCTCGTCGGCGGCCTCGCTGTACTGCTGCTCCTGAAACAGCTGCCGGGCGCGGCTCACGTGCGCGCTGGCGTCGCTGTTGCCTGCCGCCTCGCTGGTGCCGATGCGGGTGCCGATGAGCACCACGCAGACCAGAGCGAACCAGCGGGAGAATCGAGCCGCACTCATGGCCGCCTAGCGCCAGACATCGGGCTCTTCGCCCGTGGAAGACTTGGTCTCTGGGGTGCCGACCGGCTTTTTCTGGGCGCCGTCCTCGCGCTTCTTGCTGCCCTTGGAACGCCCCTTTTTGCCGCGTCCCTTGCGATTGTCCGCGTCCTCACCGTCGGGATCGGGCACCGCGGCGGCGGTGGTCGTTGCCGGCTTCACAGGCTCTTTTGGCGGGATGGCAGGGGAGGGCGCAGTCGGATTTGCCGGCGCTGCTCCTGTTGCTCCCGTCGCGCCAGCTGCTCCTGTCGTGGAGCCAGTCGGGTTGGTCGCATGGGTGTTGTCGCCGCCACGTGGGCGCAAGAGGACGACCGCCAGGAGGATGAGAACAGCCCCGCCGACCAGCACGAACAGGAGTGGCGGACGGCGCTTTTCGGGCTTGGTCTCGACGGAGACGCGATTGACGGGCACCGGTCCAGACTCGGATGGCTCCGCGATGATCAGCAGATCCCCCGATGCTCGACTGACCCGCGGCCGCGGCAGGCCGAGCGCCAGAGCGCCGGATGGGCGGTTGACGCTGCCGCCTGGGTTGCCAGCGATCCCCGACTCGGCCATCGTCGAGGCGAGGCCATCGGTCAGGCTGGGCCGCTTGCGGACGCCGCTTATGGCCAGGCCGCTGGCGCCGCCCAGGGTGCTGGCGAACGGATCGGGGCTGTCAGCATCGCCGCCAACCGTGATCTGCTTGCGCCGCCCCGAAGAGTTCAGCTGGCGGCCGTTGACCGAGCTCCCGCCCGGCGACAGCTGCGCCATCAGCGCATCGAGGGTCTCGGCGATCTCGGGCATGGCCGGGCGATCCTCGGCCTTCTTGGCGAGCATCGCGTGGACCAGCACCACGACATCGTCCGGGAGATCCAGGATCTGGTCGGACAGCGCTGGCGGCTCCTTGAACATGTGCTGGCGCATCAGCGCCGCGGCGGTGTCTGCGACGAAGGGAAGGTGGCCGCAGATCATCTCGTAGAGCATGACGCCCAGGGCATAGACATCGACCTTGGCGTCGAGATCCTCGCTGCCTTCGCACTGCTCCGGGGACATGTAGAGCGGCGTGCCCAGGATCATTCCGACTGTGGTCTTGCGCACGGGCCCGTCGAGAAACTTCGCGATGCCAAAGTCCAGCAGCTTGACGCGCTCACCCAGCGGCGCGACGGGATCCGGGACGATGAAGATATTTTCGGGCTTGAGGTCGCGGTGAACGATGCCCTTTTGATGGATGAGCCCCAGGGCCGCTGCGATCTGCCGCCCGAGCTCGACGACCAGGGTCAGCGACAGGCTCTGCGGCTCCTTCTGCGCCCGCTCCATGCGGCTGAGCAGCGTCTCGCCCTCCAGAAACTCCATCATGATGTAGGCAGTTCCGTCGTCGAGCTGCCCGAAGTCGAAGATCTTCACGATGCTGGAGTGCTGCGCGACACTGATGGCCCGCGCCTCATTGAAGAAGCGCTGAAGCACCTTCTCGTCGGCAGAGAGCTCTTTGAGCAGCACCTTGATCGCCGCCCGCTGGTTCAGGATCCGCTCGTGCTTGGCCTCATAGACGATGCCCATGCCGCCCTGGCCAACGCGGCTTGTAATGGTGTAGCCGCCGACCCTGCGGCCGATTAGCTCGTCGACTGCGGCTGGCTTCGACTCATCGGACATCGTCTATGGCTTGGTCCCGACTCTTCGCTTCACAAGAGCAGCGACGAACCTTCTTGAGCCGCCGGCTGCGCCTGGGAGCGTCCAGGCGTCGACATGACCGTGGCTACCGGAGGCACTCAATCGACACTCCTTCGACCGATCATACAACGACTGGCGAGGAGCGGCCAAGCGTGCTCTAGACGGGAACCCGCCCACTTTGCCGGCTAAGTATCCGACATCGCTAAGTCCTGTGGGATGGTGCTGAGCACCACTCAACCGCTCAGCCGAGCCGGCCACGGTCCAAAAAAACCCCTTGCGCACAGCTAACCCGTACTTAAACTACGCCCCGCTAGCACTCCCCGGCAGTGAGTGCTAACACAAGCTCAGCACAGATCCCTACACACAGACTCGAATCGCCGGCGCTGCTCCTGGGCTCATGCTCAGCCGCCCGAGCCTCCGGCGAGTTGAACTTCTCAGAAGCAAACGAACCCACATAAGGAGAGCAGACCGATGAAAGGCACCAAGATCCGACCGCTGCATGACCGCATCATCGTCAAGCGCCTGGCCGAGGAGGTGGTTACCAAAGGCGGCATCATCATCCCGGACAGCGCCAAGGAGAAGCCGATTCAGGGCGAGGTCATCGCCGTTGGCACCGGCAAGCTGCTCGAAGGCGGGCAGGTGCGGGCTCTGGATGTGAAGGTCGGCGACAAGGTGATGTTCGGAAAGTACTCCGGCTCTGAAATCAAAGTCGATGGCGTCGAGCAGCTGATCCTCCGCGAGGACGAGATCCTCGCCGTGATCGAAGGCTAAGACGCTCCCCACGTTATCTGCGAACCAAGCTAGAAGCCAACATAGGAGACGATTCAATGGCTGCTAAAGAAATCCTGTTCGATGAAGCTGCACGCGCGAAGCTTCTGACCGGTGTCAACACTCTCGCTGACGCGGTCAAAGTGACCCTGGGCCCCCGTGGCCGCAACGTCGTGATCGAGAAGTCCTGGGGCTCGCCGACCGTCACCAAGGACGGCGTGACCGTCGCCAAAGAGGTTGAGCTTGAGGACAAGTTCACCAACATGGGCGCCCAGATGGTCAAGGAAGTGGCCAGCAAGACCAGCGACATCGCTGGCGACGGCACCACCACCGCCACCGTGCTCGCCCAGGCGATCTTCCGCGAGGGCGTGAAGATGGTGTCCGCGGGTCACAACCCGATGGAGATCAAGCGCGGCATCGACGCAGCCGTTGGCCACATCGTCGAGCACCTCAAGGGCCAGTCGAAGCCGACCAAGGGCCACAAGGAGATCACGCAGGTCGGCACCATCAGCGCCAACGGTGACGAGATCATCGGCAAGCTGATCGCCGACGCGATGGAGAAGGTTGGCAAGGAAGGCGTGATCACCGTCGAGGAAGCCAAGGCGATGGAGACCACCCTCACCGTCGTCGAGGGTATGCAGTTCGACCGTGGCTACATCTCGCCGTACTTCGTGACCGACAGCGACCGCATGGAAGTGGTCCTGGAGGATCCGTACATCCTGATCAGCGAGAAGAAGCTCTCGGTGATGAAGGATCTGATTCCGCTGCTTGAGCAGATTGCCCGCGCCGGCAAGCCGCTGCTGATCCTCGCCGAAGACGTTGACGGCGAGGCCCTGGCGACGCTGGTGGTCAACAAGCTCCGTGGCACGCTGGCCGCCGCTGCCGTCAAGGCGCCGGGCTTCGGCGATCGCCGCAAGGAGATGCTCAAGGACATCGCGATCCTGACCGGCGGTCAGGCCGTGACCGAGGATCTGGGCCTCAAGCTCGAGAACCTGACCCTCAAGGACCTGGGCCGCGCCAAGCGCGTCAAGATCGACAAGGACAACTCGACGATCATCGACGGCGCCGGCAAGAAGGCCGACATCGACGCTCGAGTCAAGCAGATCCGCACCCAGATCGGCGACACCACCAGCGATTACGATCGCGAGAAGCTCCAGGAGCGCCTGGCCAAGCTCGTCGGTGGCGTTGCGGTGATCAAGGTCGGCGCCGCGACCGAGACCGAGATGAAGGAG
>Ga0075163_10002509_pt1 | contig 24644 bp, 17 predicted proteins | sample JI1023141ADNA_FD_71478 | JGI IMG/M metagenome (GOLD analysis project Ga0075163, IMG submission 71478) | Wastewater effluent complex algal communities from Wisconsin, to seasonally profile nutrient transformation and Carbon sequestration -... | ecosystem: Engineered > WWTP > Effluent > Algae... | reverse complement strand
TGCGAAACGCCCGAGGAAGAGGCCCGCCTTCTGGCCCTCGCCCTGCGCCGCACGCTGGAGAGGCCGGGCAAGACCGCCGCATTGATTACCCCCGACCGTAACCTCGCCCGCCGCGTCGCAATGGCCTGCCGCAAATGGGGGATCGAGGTTGACGATTCCGCCGGCATCCCGATGGGCGATACGCCGGTCGGCACATTTATGCTGCTGATTCTGGAGGCTTGCAGCCGCAAGATGGCCCCCGGAGCGGTGCTGGCTTTGCTGCGTCACGAATATTGCGGCCTCGGCCTGTCATACGAGGATCGCGCCGCCGCAACCGCGAAACTGGATCAGTTCTTTCTGCGCGGATCAAAGCCTGCCGCAGGCGCACAAGGCCTGATCATGCGGATCGAGGAACGCAGCAAAGAGCAACCTTCACTGCAGCCGATAGCAGATCAATCTATTGAAATTATTAAAAAAATTGATGCAGCATTGAATTTCGTGCTGCAACTTGACCGCACCCCCGGTCAGAACTGGCTGACCGCCCTGATCCGCAGCGCCGAGGCACTGGCGGACACCCCGGATCTAAGCGGCCCCGAGCGTTTGTGGGCGGGGGCTGCCGGGGAAGCCGCCAGCCAGTTCCTGGCCGAGCTGATGGGTCACGCCCACGAAATGCCGGAGCTGACTGCCTATGAACTTTCCGAAACCCTGAGCCGGATGATGGCCGGCATCGCCGTGCGGACCCCCGTGGGCGTCCATCCCCGCCTGTTTATTCTGGGCCAACTGGAAGCCCGTCTTGTGCAGGCCGATATCATGCTGATGGGCGGCCTGAACGAGGGCATGTGGCCACCCGATCCCGGCCACGACCCGTGGATGTCCCGCCCGATGCGCGCCCGTTTTGGCCTGCCCGCGCCTGAACGCAGCATTGCGCTCGCGGCCCATGATTTTGTTCAGTGTTTCTGCGCCGAGGAGGTGGTCATGACGCGGGCCCGCCGGATCGACGGCAAACCCGCGATCCCCTCACGTTGGCTGCAACGGCTGGAGACCGTGCTGCGGGCCGCCGGGATTCAGGACGGCCTGCTGTACCCGCCGGAAGCGCAACAATTGCTGGCCTGCGCCCGGATGGGACAGATCAGCCCTGATACCACCCCAGCGCCGCGCCCGGCACCCTGCCCGCCGCACCCACACCGCCTGTCCCGCCTGTCGATCACACAGGTCGAAACCCTGATGACCAACCCGTATGGGGTTTATGCCCGGGAAATCCTGAAACTGCCCGTGCTCGATCCGGTTGAAAAACCGGTGGATGCTGCCGCACGCGGCACGTTCATCCATAACGTACTGGATGCGTTCATCATGCAGTACAAAGATCAAATACCTGAAAATGCTGAAAAAATTCTGATTGATATGGGCTTGGTTAAACGTACGGCCATGGCCGATGACAGCGGCAGCTGGGATTACTGGTGGCCACGGTTTGAGCGGCTGACCAGCGCCCTGATCGGGCACGAGCGCGAATGGCGTACACAGGCTGTTCCCCACCGTACGGAAACCAAGGGCGAGATGGTCATACCCACCGCGTCCGGACCGCTGAAACTAAGGGGAAGAGCCGATCGTATTGACCGTATGCGTGATGGAACGTACGCCCTGATCGATTATAAATCCGGAGGTACGTATAGCCCGAAAGCCATGATATCCGGGGAGTTGCCGCAGCTGCCGCTGGAAGCCGCAATTATGGAACAAGGCGGATTTGCCGAAGCCGGTCTGGGCCGGGTCGGATATATTGGCTATTGGAAGCTGACCGGTGGCCGTGAGGAAATGGCAGTGACAGCGCTCGGCCCCGAAGACAGTGATTTACTAAAAACTGCCATCGAGCAGGCGCGGGAAGGATTCGCCGCCATGATCGAAATTTTCGCCCGGGCCGATACAGCATTTACTTGTCGCCCCGACCCGGCACGGCCACCCCGGTTTGACGATTACAAACATCTGGCCCGGGTTGATGAATGGACCAACGATGACAACCAGACGGAGGATGCCGCATGACCGCGAACACCGCCGCCGTTAAAGACACCCGTCCGGATATCGATCCGAATATTCCGCAGCGCGCCGCCGCTGATCCGGATGCGTCCGTCTGGGTCGGGGCATCGGCAGGCAGTGGAAAAACCAAGGTTTTGACCGACCGCGTGCTGCGGCTTTTACTGCCCCGTACGGATGGAAAGCCGGGAACGCCGCCGGAAAAAATCCTTTGCCTGACCTATACAAAGGCAGGCGCCAGCGAAATGGCAATCCGGATCAGTGACACATTGTCACTATGGGCGACAATGCCGCTTGAGGCAGCAAACGATAAGCCGGGACTAAGGCAGATTTTGCGCAACCTGACCGGGCAAGATAACCCGCCACAGAACATGATCGACGCTGCCCGCCGCCTGTTCGCCCGCGTCGTCGATACGCCGGGCGGCCTGAAAATCATGACAATCCACGCCTTCTGTCAGTCGGTGCTGGGGCGTTTCCCGCTGGAGGCCGGACTGCCACCGCATTTTACTGTCCTGACCGACGATCAGGCCCGCAACCTGTTGCTGCAGGCAAGGGACGGCGTCCTGAAGCAGGCAGGAAATCACACGCAACGCGATACTGCTGATTCGCTGGCACGATTGGCTGCTGCACTGGCCGAAGATGATTTTGCCGGGCTGATGCAGAAATTATGCAGCGAACGCCAGACCCTGCGCGATTTGTTCAAGGCCCGGGGCGGCCCCGCCGCCATCCGGCAGGATATGAGCAACCGATTCGGAATCGGCCCCGATGAAACACCTGTGAGCGTCGCACGTGCCGCCAGCGCCGATGAAGTCTGCGACGCACCATTATTGCGGCAGGTACTGGTTGCCCTGAACAACAGCGGCAAGAACGACCAGAAACTGGCGCTCGCGATGGCGAACTGGCTGGAACAGGATATCGAAGGCCGCGCCCGAAGCATCGAGACCTATACCGATGCTTTTATTACCAAGGATAAAGACACTGGCCTGATGCGCGCGAAACAGACCATCGGCACCGCTGCCGCCGAAAAACAGATGCCGGGGATCAAGGATATCCTGATCCGTGAGGCTGAACGCTTGCTGGCCGTGCGCGAACGCATGGCCCTGATCAATAACGTGCAGGCAACCCATGATCTGCTGCATGTCGGGGAAGCGATCATCAGCCGTTATCAGGATTTGAAGATCGCGCAGGCCGGCCTTGATTTCGACGACATGATCAACTGCACGCGCGACCTGCTCCGCAAGGACGGGTTGGCGACATGGGTGCTGTATAAGCTGGATGGCGGGCTGGATCATATTCTGGTCGATGAGGCGCAGGACACCAACCCCGAGCAATGGGATATCGTTGAAAGCCTGATCGGCGAATTTTTCACGAACGAACCGCAAGATGGCGATCCACGCCGTACCTTGTTCGTCGTCGGTGACGAAAAACAATCGATCTATAGCTTCCAGCGCGCCGCCCCTGACCGGTTCCACCAGAAGCGCGCGCAGTTTAAAGAGATGGTCGAGGACGCTGGCCAGACATGGAAAGATATTCCGCTGGATGTGTCGTTCCGGTCAACCAGCGCCGTTCTGAATTTCACCGATAATGTATTCACCCCAGAGGGTAGTCGCGCCGGGGTTAGCCGCGATGCCATTCACCATGCCAGCTTCCGCAAGGGGCATGCAGGCCATATCGAGCAATGGCCGATCTTCCGCGCACTGGATGATGACAGTGATGAACCAGAATCGAAATGGACGCCTGTCCTGACACCGCGTACGCAGAACAACGCCCGTGCCCTGCTGGCCCGCCATATCGCCGAAACGATTGCCGGATGGATTGGCAAGGAAGAATTGCCGTCGCGTGGCCGCATGATTGAAGCAGGCGATATCATGATTCTGATGCGCAACCGCAGTGCCCTTGTCGGTCACATCATCCGCGAACTGAAGAGCCGCAATATTCCGGTGAACGGCCTCGACCGGATGAAACTGGGCGAACATATCGCCATTGAAGACATGATGGCGGTGGCGCGCTTTGCGCTGTTGCCGGAAGATGATTTAAGCCTCGCCTGCATCCTGAAATCACCATTGATGAACTGGAGCGATCAGCGACTGGAGGATGTCGCCGCCCCGCGCAAGGGATCATTGTGGGAGGCCGTGCGCAGCCATGCGAAGCCGGAAGAGATCGCATGGCTGCGCGCGCAAGTTTCACACGCGCGCCATATGCGCCCCTACGAATTCTTCAGCCAGATTTTGCAAACCCCTTGCCCGGCATCCGCGATCAGCGGCCAGTACGCGATGACGGCACGGCTGGGCGAGGATGCCATCGACCCGCTGGATGAGTTCCTGAGCATGGTGCTGTCATTCGAAGGCGATCACGTATCATCGGTGCAGAATTTTGTATTGTGGCAGCAGCAGAGCGAAACGATTATCAAGCGCGAGCAGGATGATGCCGGTGGTCGCATTCGCATCATGACCGTGCACGCATCAAAGGGATTGCAAGCCCCGATCGTGATTTTGCCCGATACGCTGAAACAAAAAGGCAGCGGCCATCATGCCGCCAACCGCCTGCTGTGGCCGAACAAGACCGGATTGCCCTTCCCGTTCTGGTCGCCGTACAGCGATGCCGACTCTCAGGCATACCGGGAAGGCCGCGACCGTGCGCGCGACAAGGATCAGGAAGAATATCGCCGCCTGCTGTATGTCGCACTGACCCGCGCCGAAGACCGGCTGTATATCGGGGCCGCCAGTGGCGGCAAGCCGCACGATCCCGGAAGCTGGTATGAACTGACCCGCGCGGCATTCGGAACCGATGCCACCAGAAAGCCGTTCAAAGCCAGCGATGAAGTGATGAAGGCACTGGACCAAGGACAAGGTCAAGGGAAAGACCCGGAACAATTCGTATCTTGTATTATCAGCACGGCGCAGCACATTCCCCCGAAGACAGGGCAGAAAAACGAATCCGGCCCGGCGCTGAAATTGCCCGATTTGTCCCTTCCGGCGTGGTCGTGGGTTTATGACGCCCCGCAAGCCGAGCCACAGCCGCCGCGCCCGCTGATCCCGTCACAGGCGACGCAAGCCACGGCACAGGAACCGGCAGCATTATCACCCCTGCTGGCCGATAACGGCTATCGCTTCCGCCGTGGCAACCTGACGCACCGTTTATTGCAGTTTCTGCCCGATCTGGCTGCGGCAGAACGCGCGCAAGCAGCAACAGAGTTTGTCACACGGTACGGCCATGACCTGCCCGACAATATCCGTGCTGATGTCGTCAAGGAAACCATGCGGATTCTGGAACATCCCGAATACGCCGATCTGTTTGGCCCGGCATCACACGCCGAAGTCCCGATTACGGGTCTGGTGAATGGAAAGCTGGTCAGCGGCCAGATCGACAGATTGCTGGTCACCGATACGCATGTGCATATCGTTGATTACAAAACCAACCGCCCGCCGCCGCAGGATGCTGGCGACGTGCCCGCCCTGTACCGTCAGCAGTTGGCGGCATACCGCGACACGCTGGCCGCGATTTATCCGCACCGCAGCATCAAGACATGGCTGTTATGGACGGACGGGCCGAACCTGATGGCCATCGAGCCCTGAAAATTCGAATTATCGCTTATGAAAACGGCGGATAAATGGGTGAAACCCGCCTGTTCGCCTTGACGCATGCGACGTCCGTTCCATATCTTTAAAATGTTCTACACGAGAAGACGATAAAAGGTTTACGACAATGACACAGCAAGTCACCGACAACGATTTTGAAACGCAAGTCCTGAAAGCAAACGGTCCCGTGGTGGTCGATTTCTGGGCGGAATGGTGCGGACCGTGCAAGGCGATGTCGCCGCTGGTCGATGAACTGGCCGGTGAAGTCGAAGGCAAGGCAAAGATCGTCAAGATCAATATCGATGAAAGCCCGAACGCCCCGACCAAATACGGCGTGCGCGGCATTCCGACCTTCATGATTTTCAAGGACGGCAAAGTCGTCGATACGAAAGTGGGCAGCATGTCGAAAACAGCGCTGGCCGACTGGGTCAAGGGCAGCATCAGCGCCTAAAGAAAACAGGAACAGTAAGGTTTCCTCCGTAACGGGTCAGACAATGTCTGGCCCGTTTTTCTTTCAAAGAAGATATCGGCCGCATATAATGGCTTTCCGGATTTCAAGACAGGAAACTATACGCTCATGTATACCGCCGAAAGAACAGACCTGAATAAATACATCCTGTATAAGGAAGGGCGGCAAACGGTCTCCACCATCCAGTTTACAGACAAATTCGCGGTATGGCCGGCAGAGGGCGCACCCCTGACGGCGTCGATCACCGGAAGCGCGCTGGATGCGTATCCGCAGTTTTCAATCAACGGCGTGTCCTACACCGCACGCCGCAAGCTTCTCACCAATAACTTCCTGCTCAATCACTACGATGTCTGGCTGGATAAAGGCGGAGAAGCCGCGATCAAAATCCGTCTGGAGCCGCCCAAATGGAAAAGCCGCCTATCCTATCAGGGGCGGGATTATATTCTGGAGCGCCATGGAACTTTTACCTTTCGCTACACACTCTCAGATGCAGCGGGTCAGTTGATCGCATCCTTCAGGGAAACAACGCCATTCCTGCAGTTTTCAGTCCGGCGGAATTTTTCCCTGCAAACCTTCGGCCCGATTGATGAGGTTCTGCTGACCTTCGCATTCTGGATCGGCGCCACCACGATTTATCGTTGATAGGTAACGACACGGTTGACCTATGGGACGCCTCTTTACCGTGCGGGACGCGACACCAATTCACCAGTGAGCTGCTTGATTGCCGCATGATGATCGCCGGGCCTGACTGCCGGATGATAAAGGAAGCCGATAACCAGAGAATCCCACGCCGATAATGAACCGGGAATCGCATCTTCCTTTGTATTGGCCTGAATGAGCTCTTCCTTCTGATCCGGACGCAGCGCAGAAAATTTATTCCATTTCGCCAAAGGCGTATTGGTTTCAAGCGAGGCATTATTATAAGGAACATTCCAGCTTCCCAGAAAGGAATGAACATCATCAATTTTATAAATAGCTCCCAAAGAACGCAGCATGCATTCAGTTATCAGAGCACGCAACATAATCTCGCGATGCCCCTCCCAGACATAACAATACGACATCTCAATGACATTATTCTGATTGGCGATGACATAGCCATCGACACGGTTATTGTCACCCGGCGTAAATTCTATCTTCGTATCTATTAAATCTTCTATATCCGGCCTATATGGCACCGACACATCCCGACGATCGCGCGCAGTATTCGCGTTATTCTTTTTATACAGGGTGTCCCAGGAATCGATATCGCTGACATATATGATTCTGAGGTTTGCATCCACCGCACCGGGTGCATCACGATCAACATAACGAACCGGCAGACCTGTCAGATCCATGACCTGTGAGGACAGCCCCTGAACAACATCCTTTATAAGAGATTCAACGGCTGAATTTCTTTCCGCATCAGGCCACTGGATCGCGGGCACATGATGGCTGTGTGAAACAGCATCGGGGAAACCCGTAGAAACCACAACAGGGCTTTGCCTTTTGACGATCCCCAGCGGATTAGAAATGCCGTCAGGCCTGTAAATGGACCTGTACAGCCATGGATAATCCTTAACCACATCACGAATGCGGCCACCGGGCGCGTAGGAAAAGTCCAACAAACCCTTATTCACAGAAAGCGCCTTGCCGGATGGCAGTACCGATTCCAAAAATCCGGCGATCATATCCTGCGCCGTGTATTCACCATCCCCGACCTTATATAAAGCGACATCACCAGAAGGGGGAGCAAACGGGTCATTGTTATTTTGGCCGGAACGGGAAGCAAGAGGTTTTTTCGTCTCTGATCGCATGACAACATCATTGGCACAAAGATCATTGGCCCCGGCCAGCAGCAGGACAAAAAGTAATCCAGTAATGCTCCCGAACTTTTTTTGCTTCACTTCGTTACCCCCCATGCCTAGGCCTATCAGATACTGCGCAACAATTTAACAGATCGGAAGAGATGAACACTCTTCATTTCGCCCAGTCTGAATCTTCAGTTCATGCTGCGCAAGATATTCCGCACCTGAATATAATCCATACCCGGCTTGATCTCAGGCCGATAAAGAGTCTGGATCATAAACTTGTCGAATTCAGATAAGCCCATTGGCGTTTTAATCTTACCCTGCGTTGATTTATCGAAAACATTTAATGTATCAGGATCATTCCACGGACCAAGATAACTCAAAGCCACCGGATCTTTCATACCGGCAGGATATACAAACCCCGGAAACCCAAGAGACCGGAGAATACATTCATTGATCAATGATTTCATCATTTCCAACTCATGACCGACCCAGATATAACAAACAGCCATTTCAATTTCATTTTTGCCGTTTGATAGAATGTAACCATCAACCTGTTTCTTTGATGATGCTGTGAATACAAAACCATTTTTCAGGTATTGCTGTTCTAGCATTCTATATTCATAGCTTTGTATAAATCCAAGAGATATCGTCCCGCCTCCCCTGGTCTTGTATATATACTGATTAATATTGGGATTTTTATCTGCGAGAGAAATCAGGTTAATCCTGACATTTCCAAAACGACCGATGGTCTCATGATCACGGGGAAGATATGAGATATCAATCTTGGATTGATCGCTAATATCTTTAGAAAAGCGCACGATCTGATCCTCTAATAGCTTAAACCTATCGCTTCCTTTGAATAAAGTTACATCTTTTTCTCTAGAGCCCCACAAATCAAACACAGCATAAACAGTGCCTTCTTTATTATAGCGTTCCAGATCGTTTGGCATTCCAAACGAAATGCGTATTGGCTGATTCCATTTATTTACTGACAATAATCTAGGAGGGGTCTGGATATATATGTGCGGGTACAACCAAGGGAAATTTTCACGCAGATTTTTTCGGCCTAAAAAATCATCTACTGAATCATCGAAATCATCAGGATAGTTAAATTGAATTATTCCATCTACTGGCTCATTCAGAATATCTTTTGTGAAGACAGAGCTGAAGAAAGCCCGCTCAAGCTGATCTCTCTTGAATTCCTGACCATCAAGAACGACAGAAGCGCGAGCAACTGCGTCTTCAGCGTGAGAGACAACAGGAATCACCATCGCCAGCACGAGTAACAGCCCCGAGAGATCCCGCATTATTCTCAATATTTTTGATTTCAATTGTCCCCCCGGATTAAAACAACAGGCAACAGCTTAAACCCTGAACCGCCACCAGTCCCACAAGCGCCATATATTATAGAGCCCCATGGCAACATAAGGCCCCAGCGGCCCGCCGGTGAACATGTTCATATAGCGTGTATAATCGCGATAACCCTGCTGCCCCTCGGCGATGGCCGAAGCGATGATTTCACCGCCGATAGTGGTCGGGGCCATGCCATGCCCGGCAAACGCGGTATTGTACCAATAACCATCCGCACGCTGGCCGAGGACCGGCATACGATAAGGGGTATAGGATTGCAGGCCGTCCCACGAAATGTCTGCTTCCACGCGGCCACGCAGTTTAGGATACACGCGAAACATATCTTCGAGCATCAGTCTGGATATGTCGCGGGGTTGTTTATTCAGACCGGCTCGGCCACCCCACATGATGCGGCGATCCGGCAACACGCGGTAATAATCACAGGCAAAACGCAAATCGTAGACGCAGAAAGGCGTATTGATGGTCTGGGCAAGATCATCGGGGTCCAAGGGCTTTGTCACCATCACATAGGTTTGGACCGGGAAGGTCACCAGATCGAGACGCCGGTCAAACCCCGGGCCATAAGCCGATGTACAAACGACGACATGCCGTGCCCTGACGGACCCCTGCGGCGTGGCCACAACCCAGTCCGCCCCTGATTTTTGTGGAGCGGACGCCTTGGTCGATTCATAGATGCGCCCCCCCTTGGCGGCAATCGCCGCCGCAATCCCCTGCGTATAGCGCAAGGGATGAAAATGAAAATCGTCGCGTGAAAAAACGCCGCCGTGGTAAAGATCGGTTTTGCAATGTTCCTGCACATGGGCACGCGACCAAAACTCAAGACCGAAATCAAAGAGACGGTTTGATTCCTCGACATCTGCCTGTAGAGACCTGACATCGCGGCCCCACGTAACGGCCAGGCTGCCATCGATAACCTGACAATCAATTCCAAAATCCCTGATTCGCTGGCGGATTAATTTTTGTGCATCGGTGCCCGACTTCATCATCCGGACACGCTGCGCCAGCGGTAACCCGGGAAGATTGAATTCGCCAGCATCGAAGCCGCGCAAGACAAATCCGCCGTTGCGCCCCGAAGCGCCAAACCCCACGCGATGTGATTCAAGAACAACCGGATTCATCCCGCGTTCAATCAGCCCCAGCGCCGTATTCAACCCGGCCAAGCCCCCGCCGATAATGCAGACATCAGCTTCGACAGCCCCTGTCAGGGCGAGATATTGCGGCACCCGCGACGTCGTACGCGTGTAATAAGTATCAGGAGTGGTTTGATCGGAAATCATAGGTTATGCCGTGACCGTGATGCTTGTAACCGCATCGCGGATACGCCACCACCAGTAAACCATTTGCGCGACATAACGACCCATCTTGCCGCCCGCATAGCCGAGACCGAAGGGCGCGAAGAGCTTATAGGTTTGATCGTCACCGGTGATCGCCGCCGCGACGACTTCTCCGCCCACGGTCGTTGGCACCAGGCCGTGACCGCCATAACCCATATTGTACCAGTAGCCGGGTTCGATCTGGCCGATCTGCGGCATCTTGTGCGGGGCATAACACATCAGGCCTGACCATGCGACATCCGGTCTGGTTTTACCGGCCAGCTGCGGATAGACCTTCAGCATGTCACCGAACATCAGGTTGGCAAGGTTATGCGGCTCGCCCCACAGCTGGACACGTCCGCCCCACATGATACGGCGATCCGGCAACACGCGGTAATAATCGCTGGCGAAGCGCGTGTCATAAATCGCATGTGATGTATTGATGGAATTTCGTAAATCTTCAGCGGCCACAGGTTCTGTGACCATGACGAATGTCTGCACCGGGAAAGCCGACCGTTCCAGACGGGGATCAAGGCCTTCGCTGTAGATCGAGCAGCACACAACAACCTGTCTGGTGCGCACAGAGCCCTGCGGCGTTTTCACCCGCCAGCCATAGCCGTCTTTCGTGATGGAAACCGCGCGCGTGCTTTCAAAAATCTTGCCGCCGCGTTCCTCAACCCGGGCGGCCAGACCGTGGATGTAGCGCAGCGAATGAAACTGAAAATCATGCGGCGAGAACATGCCATCGACATAACGTTTGGTCTTGCAATGTTCAGCCACGCGTTCAGCGGGCCAATATTCGAGGCCGAGACCCAGCGTATCATTGACCTCGCGGATTTTTTCCTGAAACCCGCTGTTGCGGTTCTGCCATGAGACAGTCAAAACACCCGGCGTCAGCGGCCCGCAATCGATATCATACCGGGCGATGCGGTCCTGAATCAGATGGCGGCCTTGCTTGGTAAGATCTACAAGATTGCGCGCATGATCGAGGCCAAGCTTACCGATCAGAGAATCTTCCCCCGCCGAATAACCCTTGGCAACGAAGCCGCCATTACGGCTGGAGGCCCCCCAGCCGATGCGGTGCTGGTCGATCACGATGATATTATTTTGCCCGCGCTCGCTTAAGCCAAACGCCGTGTTGATACCCGCAAGCCCACCACCGACGATGCAGACATCGCAATCGATATCACCGCGCAAGGACGGGCGCGGCTGATCCGATAGCAGGGTGCGTGTGTAATACGTATCGATATATCCGGCGGCGTGCATGATATCTTCCTGTTACGCAAAATTTTTATTTTTTAAGCCTCTTATTTCACAGGCATGGTAAAACCCCCGCAGCTTTGGCGGGGGTTTATCCTTTTTTATTTCTGGGCCAGAGAGGACATCATCATCACGGCCTGACGCCCTTCGACCTTGGCTTCCGATTCGACCTTGCCGATATCGGCCAACTCCTCACGCACGCGGGTCAGGACTTTCATACCCAGATCCATATGCGACATTTCACGGCCACGGAAACGCAGCGTGATCTTGACCTTGTCGCCTTCCTCGAGGAAGCGGCGCGCGGCCTTGATCTTGACCTGATAGTCATGGTCGTCGATGTTCGGACGGAATTTCAGTTCCTTGACCTCGATGACCTTTTGTTTCTTGCGGGCCTCGGCGGCTTTCTTCTGCTGTTCGTACTTGTACTTGCCGTAGTCGAGAATCTTGCAGACCGGCGGTTCGGCGTTCGGCGAAATTTCAACCAGATCAAGACCGGCTTCTTCAGCACGGGCAAGCGCATCCTGAATCGAAACCACACCAACCTGTTCGCCATCTTCCGCGATCAAACGCACCTGACGGGCGCGAATCTGTTCGTTGATGTTCAGACCACCTTCTTCCTGCGGGCGTTCGGGGCGGCGCATCGGCGGACGCGGCGGACGCGGACCGGACGAAAAACCGCCGCCACTGCCGGGCGGGCGTGATCCGGGCGGACGCGAACCCGGGGGGCGCGATCCAGAGGGACGACTTGAAGGCGGGCGGCTGCCCGAAGGGGGTTTATCAAAAGGCGGTATGGCCGATTCTCCTATTTGTGGTTATGCCAAAAACAAGCTGATTCATAGGCCGCTTTTCCCAATTAGGCAAGGGGCAGAGGGCTGGATTTGGGGCTATTTTCAGTCCTTTACCACACCGGATGAAGAGACGGACCATCATGTATCGCACATTATTATTCATAACATAAAGCCTTTTACATTTTTACCCCGCAGCGCAGCACTATGAAAAAGTTTCGCAAGCTCCGTGATCCTGATAATATTCAGCTCCGCATACAGGCGAAAAAAGAAGAAAATTGCCAAGCCAAGCCGCGGCACAGGGACGACACGTTATCGAAGGAGACAATAGGTGGTGCATTCCGGCGAAAAAGACCCCGCCATCCCTTCTCTCAGGGAGCAATGGATCGGCCATAAAAAGGCCCGCGAGCAACTCCTCAGCAATGCCATACAAACCGTCGATGGCTGGATCGAAAGCATTACGGATACAGAGGTCGGTAAAGTCGGGAGCCTGTTCCAGCAAGAGGTCAGCCTGTCAGGGTGTCGCCACGAGATCAATATCCACCATGGCAACCGGGCTGAATATGTCTCTTTCTCCTATGGTCACAATACCGGCTTCGCCAACCATATCATTTACGGCCCCAGCGCCGAGGAAGACTTAAGCAAGCTGTTTTCCAGCAAAGTGCATGAGGCCACACACGCCTTGCAAAAGATGCGGTCGGCGGCGTTGCATGCCAGCCCCTTTAACCCGAATACGCAGATCGTCATCTGTCCCGGTGACTGGATCATTCTTGATGAGCGCTGCGAGCAGGATGCGTATGTCAAACAGGCGTTGTTTAATTCCCTGCTGGCAAAGCACCTGCCGGAAGTCCGACGCATGACCGACGGCGATCCGCTTTCGGTCAAGACATTCGAACGCATCCGTCTTGATGCCGCCGATATCAACGCCGCCGTCATCGAAGCCGCACGACAAGCTCTTGATAAAAGTTTTTATTGGGACAACCCTAAAGCCGAATACCGTTTCCAAAATCATTACCATGACTTCGCGCTGAAGAATTATGAAGCCGGTATGAAACTGCGCAGCGATAACGGCGAAAGCGATCTGATCTTTGTCAGGCTGGAGGACGAGGATGTTCTGGCGATCGGCGATTCCTGCGGCCCGAATTCGTTTGGCAACGGCCAGTTATTGCCGGAGTTTTCAGCAAAACCCAAACTGATGAAAGCCGCACAGGATAAACTGGACAAGATCCGGGATCATCTGAAGCTCGGCAATGAAGACGAACTGCCGACACTCGGAGAGATTCTTGCGCGGCTGGGTCTGACACGGAAGCAATTCATCGAAGCGTCTTATACAAGGCCGGTTGTGCAATCGAGAAACATCGCACAACCGATCCAGCCATAACGCATATCCGGAAACGAAAAAGCCGCACCGTCAGTTACACGATGCAGAACTTGCTATAATTTATAGCCGCGATGGCTAGGCGATATTTACAAAAGCAAGCACATGTGCCGGACGCGCGTCCCGCGGCGCATAGGTCTTTCCGGTCGCGGCTTCCGCGCGGTGTGTAACATCGGCCAGCCATGTCTGGATATCCAGCATCGCATCATTGGCAACACCATCCGGGCCTTCACGGCGCAGATAACTCTGGCGGCAGACAAACGATTTGGTCGAAGCCACAATTTTTTCGCGGCCATTATCCTGCGCCTCGATCTGCTGATGTTCAATCTTGATCAGCGGTTCCGGACTGCGGGCATCGCGGGTAAAGCAGCTGACGCGCAACGCATCGATCGGCTGGCCATCGACAGCCGGGCCGCGCAGCACGAAGGATACAGACTGGTTTTCTTCGTTCACGACGAAGTCGCCACAGGATACCAGCGGCACCTTGGTGAAATCAGGCGCAGAAGTTTCGTCATAGTGGGACGGATTACGCGTATCCTGATGCAGGCATTCGCCTGTGATTTCGCTGGGGCCGTAGAATGTCAGGTTTTTGGCGTGCTGACGGATCGCGCGGGCCACACGCAGGGTCAGATCAAAACCGGTGGCCGGGCTGGTAAAAGCTTCAGTCAGGTCGCGTTTCAGGTCCAGTGTCATAAGTCCTCGCTAAGGGCGTGATGTATGGAAACAGACACCCTGTATAGACCAGCCGGAAAGAATATGTCAAAAATTATTTTAGCTGGTTATCTGCTTGAAAAAATTAACGAATTCATTCGTCTGATAGACCGCAAACGCAGCATTTCCAGCATCCGGCTGATCGGGGGAAAGCTTGCGATGAATAACGGTCATGCCCGCCCGCACCGCCGATTCGACCCCTTTGGGATCATCCTCGATGGCCAGACAATCGGAAGCCTGAAGTGACAGGCCGGTTTCGGCATTCAACCGGGCCAGCGCGGCAAGATACGGGGCAGGATCAGGCTTGCGGCCTTCGTAATCGTCCTTGCACATCACAAAGCGCACACGCGCGGGAATGTTATGCGGCATCAGCGACATCATCACCGAATGACGGCGGCCATTCGACACGATGGCCTGATGAATGCCCGCAGCATCAGCCAGTGTCATGATGTCATCGACACCCGAGCGCATCTGCACCTCGGCGATGTGATCGCCATACCACTGATCAATCTGTTGAAGATAGTCATCACAGGAGACAGACAGCCCGCGTTCCCGCGACAGCCATTCCCAGTTCTGCTGGCCATTATTGGTATAGATCCGTTCGCGATCATCGTCCTGCAAGACAATACCCAAAGACAGCAACGTCTCGCGATGCTTGCGCCAATGCATCTCGCCGGTATCGACGATGGTATTGTCGCTATCCCAGAATAATGCGCGGATGGCCATCGGCTTAATAAGGCGGCTGGCAGGCCTGCACCAGATCGGACAAGGCCTTGCTCAGCGGCTCGACATTCTGATCCTGCGATCCCAGACGGCGAATGGCAACGGTTTCTTCCTCTGCCTCGCGCTTGCCGACAACGAACATCACCGGCACTTTGGCCACTGAATGCTCACGCACCTTGTAGTTGATCTTTTCGTTGCGAACATCCAGTTCGACACGAAGGCCTGCGCTTTTAAGCTTGTGATAGACTTCGTGCGCGTAAGCATCGGCTTCAGCAGTAATCGTCGCCACGACAGCCTGTACCGGCGTCAGCCACAACGGTAGCTTGCCCGCGTAGTTCTCGATCAGGATGCCGATAAAGCGCTCGATAGAACCGAGGATCGCACGGTGCAGCATGACCGGACGCTGACGTGAACCGTCTTCCGCGGTGTAGTGCGCATCGAGACGTTCCGGCAGATTGAAGTCAAGCTGCAGTGTCGCGCAGCCCCATTCACGGCCAATCGCATCACGCACGATGAAGGCAAGTTTCGGACCATAGAACGCACCGTCACCCGGTGAAATCTCGTATTTCATGCCGAGTTCTTTGAGAGCGTTTTCAAGGCCGCCTTCGGCCTTGTCCCACAATTCATCGGAACCCATGCGGTTCTCCGGACGGGTTTCCAGCTTGATGGCATAGCTGTCGAAACCGAGATCCTTGTAAATCGCTTCGGTCAGTTTGCAGAAACGAATGCTTTCGGAAAGAATCTGGTCCTCGCGGCAGAAGATATGGGCATCATCCTGCGTGAACTGACGCACGCGCATCAAGCCGTGTAACGCGCCATGCGCTTCGTTACGGTGGCAGCAGCCAAACTCCGCCAGACGTAACGGGAGATCGCGGTACGACTTGATCCCTTGCTTGAAGATTTGCACGTGCGCCGGGCAGTTCATGGGTTTCAGTGCCATGAAATGTTTCGGCTCTTCCTTGAAGACCTTCTCGCCCTCAACCGTGTTCGGCACAACATCGGGAACCACGAACATATTCTCGCGGTACTTGCCCCAGTGGCCAGAGGCTTCCCAGAAGCGGGAATCCATCAGTTGCGGTGTTTTGACTTCCTGATACCCTTCATCGCGCAGGCGGCGGCGCATATAGGCCTCGAGCGCGACCCAGATCGTCCAGCCTTTCGGATGCCAGAAGACAGAGCCTTGCGCTTCGTCCTGCATATGGAAGAGTTCCATTTCGCGGCCCAGCTTGCGGTGGTCGCGTTTTTCAGCTTCTTCCAGCTGCGTCAGGTACGCATCCAGATCTTCCTTGGTATGCCATGCGGTGCCGTAAATACGCGTCAGCATGGCCTTGGTTGAATCGCCACGCCAGTAAGCACCGGCAACCTTCATCAGCTTGAACGCAGGGCCAACCTGTTTGGTTGTCGGCATATGCGGCCCACGGCACAGATCAAACCAGTCACCTTGCTTGTAGATGGTAATCGTCTGATCTTCCGGCAGATCGCGGATCAGCTCGGCCTTATACATCTCACCCTTTTTGGTGAACATATCGATGGCTTCGTTACGATCCCAGACGGCACGCTCGAACGCGGCACCGCGTTCAATGATCTTGCGCATCTCGGCTTCGATCTTCGGCAGATCCTCCAGCGTGAACGGCTCGTTGCGGGCGAAATCATAAAAGAACCCGTTTTCGATGTTCGGGCCGATCGTGACTTGGGTACCTGGATACAGCGTCTGGACGGCTTCAGCCAGAACGTGGGCGCAGTCATGGCGGATCAGTTCCAGGGCGTCGGCATCTTCCCGCTTGACGATAGCCAGCGTGGCATCGCCTTCGATCACGCGGGACAAATCGCGCATCTGGCCGTTGACCCGCACCGCCACCGCAGCCTTGGCCAGCGATTTGGAGATCGATTCAGCCACGCCCATCCCGGTCGTGCCCTGCGGATAGGTCCGGGTTTTCCCATCGGGAAAGGTGATCGTAATCTCAGGGGCGGACTTCAGAGCGGCGTCTTGCATGGTCATGTTCCAAAAAAGTGACAGGTACGTCGTTTATATAAGGATTTCCTTATCTTTCATACAAAAAGCTTGTGCGCCGCGCAAGTGCTGCGTCATGCCCGCCGGTCTTGGTTTCTCTAATATTACCCATCGCTGATATAGAAGGATAAGGTTTGATTTTCGCCATGAGCCGTCACATATTACTGACATAGATTATATGCTGATCGACAACGCAGGGCCGAATGAAAGAAATGAACGAAAAGTTCAACACCATTATGCCGGAAACAACAGATCGCACTTTGTGCATGATGGTTGACCGCCCGATATCCGCCGACGGATATCGTGAGAATTTCCTGCCGCGCGTACAGGGCATTCTGGAGCGTCACGGCGAAATCAGATGCCTAATTTACTTCAAGGATTATAAGGGGTGGGAGGAAGAGGCGGCAGCGTTGAACTTCTCGGATTCGCTCAAGCTGGATCAGAAAATCAAACGCTTTGCCATGGTCAACCCGCCGCCCAAGCTGATCGCGCTCTATACGCTGAAACGTGATCTGATCGGCGGAGAGACGAAAATTTTCAACGAAGGCGATCTCGACGCCGCGCTGGAGTGGGTCAACCAATAATGAACGCCACGATTATAACATTGCCGGAAACAACCGAAAACACCATCTGTCTGCAATTGACAGGTATGATTACGGCTGAGGATTTTACCACCCTGTTCGACATGCCCGTGCAGAAGGCCGTGGAGGCCAAGGGCTATTACAATCTGTTTATCTATTATGACTCGGCCTTTGAAGGCTGGACGCGTGAAGCCGCCGACTTAAGTTTCAAATGCATTTCAAAATACAGCCCCAGAGCACGTCGCCTGGCATACGTCAACGCGCCGGACAGCCGGATGCTGATGATGAAAATGCTGGAACCGATGATGCAGGCCGAAGTGCGTTATTTCGACGAAGAGCAGAAAGATGAAGCCCTGCGCTGGGTTTTGTCATACCAGCACAAGGCCTAATCTATTCTTTCCTTAGGGCAAACAGCGTTTATGTTCGACCAGGAACATGAGGCGAAGCGTATAAAACATACGTGAGCCGATATGTGACGCCGACCGAACAAAAACGATGGAAGGCCCTATCGCTCACCCATTGATTCTGAAAGCGTCTTGATGATCGGCTTCAGGATATATTCCATCACGGTTTTCTTGCCGGTCAGGATATCAACGGACGCGACCATACCCGGAATGATCGGCAGGATTTCATTCTTCCGTTTCAGCGATGTTTCAAACGTACGGACACGGACACGGTAGAAACTCTCGCCCTTCTCGTTCATGATCGAGTCGGCGGAGATATCGATCACTTCGCCGTTCAGACCGCCATAGATCGAGTAATCATAGGCGGTGATCTTCACGACGGCCTTCTGCCCCGGATACAGGAACGCGATATCGGACGGACGGATTTGCGCTTCGACCAGCAACTGGTCATCCTTCGGCACGATCTCGATCAGGTCAACGCCGGGTTGAACAACGCCGCCCACGGTATTGATCGTGATATCCTTGACGTAGCCGTTCACCGGCGATTTCATTTCCGTACGTGTTTTACGGTCCTGCAAAGCGCCCAGCGTTTCCCCGAGAGAGTTCAGTTCAATCTGCGTGGCTGCGAGTTCAGTTTGCGCCTGTGCCTGATAGGAACTGCGCACTTCCTTGATTCGTGCTTCTGCCTCCTGCATCGCGGCTTCGATACGCGGCACCGATGTCTGAAGGCTGTTCAGTTCGGTCTGGCGTTCTTTTAACTCACGTTCTTTTTGCAGCAATTCAAGTTTCGGGGCCGAGCCACGTTCAACCAATGGACGAATCGTTTCCATTTCCTGACGGGCCAGCCCGATCACAGCCCCCACGTCGCCGATGCGGCCCCGCAATTCGCTGATTTCCTGCTTGCGTTGCGCCAGCTGCTGCTCGGTCACGGCCAGCTGGCTTTGCAGATTCTGCTGGTTGGCACGGAACGTATTCAGTTCTTCCGTGACGGTTTCAGGAACGCCTTTCATGATCGCTTCAGGAAACTCAGGGACTGTTTTTCCCTCGGTCTCGGCCTGAAGACGAGTGATTTTGGCCTGCAGGCCCATATGGCGTTTCTGATTGGCGCCCAGATTGGACGAGGCTTCTACATCACGCAAACGGACAAGGATTTGCCCGGCTTTGACCTCTTCGCCTTCCTTGACGAGAAACTCATCGATAATGCCGCCCTCGAGGCTTTGCATTTTTTGAATCTCGCTCGACGGAATAATCTTTCCCTGCCCGCGCGTGACTTCATCCAGCGAGGCAAAGCTGGCCCAGACGATAAAGAGGAAGATAAACGCAGCCAGCGAGACCAGCAGGATATGCTGATGCAGCGGCAAATCTTCATCGGTGGTGAAGAACTTGTCCGCCCGGGCCTGCATTTTTTCCATCTGGACTTTCGCCCAGTCGGATTGAATACGTTCCCATTCACCGGTTTCATTGATGCCGGGCTGCGGTGCCTTGGCCGCAGGCTTGCCGGGTTTTTTGCCTTCAGGCGCCGGTTTCTTTGCAGGTTCAGCCATCTTAAACCCCTATACGTCGGTTTGTTCGGCGCTGGTGCCGTACTGGCGCGCCTGCAATTTACGAATAATGTCATCCTTCGGACCGTAATCGACGATCTTGCCGCGATCCATCAGGATCAGCTTGTCGATCAGACCCAGCATCGATCCCTTGTGGGTGATGAGGATCGTCGTCTTGGTCTTGCACAACTCCTGCAGGCGCTTGCGCAGCCTGTTTTCGGACGCCGGGTCCATCGATGCTGTCGGCTCGTCAAGGATCAGGATCGGAGGATCGTACAGCAACGCGCGCGCGATTGCGACCGCCTGACGCTGGCCGCCCGAGAGAGCTTCACCACGTTCACCCACTTGCGTATCCAGGCCATGCTGGGAATCGCGCAGGAATTCCATGACACCGGAGAGTTCAGCCGCCCGCAGGACCGCTTTCTCAGGGGCCATTTCATGGCCCATGGTGATATTTTCACGCACGCTGCCGTAGAACAGCTGCGGGCTTTGCTGGACCGCGCCCACAGAACGACGAAGGTCGCCCGGATCGATCTGGCGCACATCGGCGCCATCGATCTGCACCGAGCCGCTGTCCGGCTGATAAAGATTAAGCAGCAGGCGTTCGAGCGTGGTCTTGCCGGAGCCGACCGCGCCGATGATGCCGACCTTTTCACCGGGACCGACCGTGAACTGGACATTCTTGAGCGCCGGTACCGTCTGACCCGGATAATGGAAGACCACATCGCGGAATTCGACCTTGCCGGCCAGACCCGGCATCGGGATGAAGTGTTTCCCTGCCGGGCGTTCAACCGGTTTTTTCATCATGTCGTCAAGCTGGCGCAAGGCTTCGCGCGACTGGTTCATACGTGTCAGCAACCCCGCCACCTGCGTCAGCGGCGCCATCGCGCGACCCGTCAGCATGACACAGGCGATCAGGGCACCCATCGATATCTGGCCTTCGGTAATCAGCCAGACACCCAAGACCACAACGAAGATACTGACGATTTGCTGGATCAGCATCGAGAAGTTGAGTGCGAACGCCGACAGGCGGCGCATTTTGACCGCCGTGCCGGATGATTTCTCGGTCAGCTCCTCCCATTTGCGCTGCACGTTGCCTTCGGCGGCCTGCATCTTGATGGTTTCAAGACCAGAGATCGTTTCGAACAGCAGGGCGTTTTTCAGCGCACTTTCATTCAGCGATTCACGAGTGATTTTTTGGAGCGGCCTTTGCAGGGCATAGCCAAAGCCGATCACGATCGGCACCGCCACCAGCGGAATCAGCGCAATCGGACCGCCGATCACCGCCACCAGAAGGATAAACAGGATCGTGAACGGCATATCAATCAGCGCCACCATGGTGGCGGAGGTGAAGAAATCGCGTAAGCCTTCGAATTCACGCATATTGCTGGCGAGCACACCGGCGCTGGCAGGGCGTGCCTGCATCGTCATGCCCATCATTTGTTCGAACAGCTGTGCCGATATTTTAACATCAGCCTTGCGCCCGGCAATATCGAGGAAATGCGCACGCAAGCCCTTAATAACGAAATCGAACAGATAGACGACAAAAACACCAGCCGAAAGAACCCATAATGTCGACCATGCCGCATTCGGCACAACCCGGTCATAGACGTTCATCACGTAAAGCGGGCTGGCCAACGCAAAAATATTGATCATCACCGCGGCAAGAACGACTTCCTGATAAATGCGGCGACTTTTCTTGAGCGTGCCCCAGAACCAGTCGCGCGCGGTATCGATCTCGGCAGGGCCCGCGCGATCATCGCTGCGGGCGGTCGGGCGGATAAAGAAAGCATAGCCAGCGTAAATTTCACGCAGGCGCGCCAGCGGCAGGGTGTAACGCTGCTCTTCCGCTTCGGGGAACTGCACCACGAATTCGGTTTCCGGGTGCAGCTCGACAGCATGCCCCGGTTCTTTCTTCGGCGGATGTTTGGCCGGCCATTTGACGTCCCACAGGATACAGGCCTGATTGCCGCCCAGAACCAGTACGCAGGGCAAGGTCGGTACAATCGCCAGAGCTTCGAGAGAGCGATCCACAACCCGGGCGGCAAGATCCGCCCGTTCGGCAGCACGCAGGAACAAAGCCGGGGTAATACCGGCCTTGGGAATCGGCAACCCCGCGATCAGGCTTTGTGTGCTGGTGCGGCGGCCATAATGGCCCGCCAGCAGGCGCAAGCATTCCACCAGCGGCGAATGGATCGCCAGACGGTCGGCCTCCAGCGGCCAGACGTTTGTTTCTTCAAGCCTGGCCCCGCCACCCTGATCCAGAGAAACAGGCGTGGCAGCGGGATCGACGGGTTTGTTATCAGGGTTCGATGAGGTCACGATGGATATCCTGCGGGTATTCTGTCGGCGGGCGGAAAAGCCTTGGAAAAAGTTACATAATTTTATCAGAGTCGCACTGACAGCGATAGTGTGACAGCGAATGGTTTCCATAGTCTTAATAATTGATCTATAAAGCAAAATCCCCCGCGCGGGGCGGGGGATTTTTAAAGATCAGAACACCGAAAATTACATTTTCGCCGGATCTGATTCGCGCGGACGCGGCACGTCCAGCGACTTCAGCAGTTCGCCCTTCATCGCGACGAGGCGATAAACCGCGAACATTTCCAGAAATTCGGCATTCACCAGATTGCTGCGCGATACGAACAGTTCGTTCTGGGAATCAAGAACGTCCAGCAGCGTACGGCGGTTCAGGTCGAACTGGTCTTTATAGGACTTCACGACTTCCGTGTTGGCAGCGGCTTGCGCCGTGAACTGACGGGCGCGCTCGCCCGCCGAAACCATACGAGCCCATGTCTGACGAACGTCGGCTTCCACCTGACGGGCAGCATCGGCACGGGATTCTTTTGCCTGCGCTTCACGGTTGATGTGTTCTTTCACGCGGGCGGTATCGATACCACCGCGGTAGAGGTTCCAGTTCAGAACCGCCAGAGCCGAAGCGCTGGTGTCGCGGCCATCAACACCGTTCAGGTCATTGCCTGTACGGGCATTCAGCTGCAGATCGACCTGCGGATACATGGTCGATTTCGAACCCTCGAATTCGGCATGGGCAACATCGATATCAGCTTCGAAGATCGCCAGTGTCGGGCTTTGGTGCAGAGCCAGTTTCACTTCGCGCTCAACGTCCTGAGACAGAGCATCGACCGGAACCATCGGCATCACCAGATCCTGCGGCGGGTCACCCACTTCGCGGATATAGGTGGCTTCTGCCTGACGCAGCGCTTCGCGAACGCTTGATTCCAGCGCACGGGCAGCGGCCAGACGGGCGTTGCCCTGCTGAACGTCGGCTTGCGTTGTCCGGCCCGCCTGAGCACTGTCAGAGATTTGATCCAGCAGCGAAATATGCTCGGCCACGTTTTCACGGGCAATCTTGAGCTGTTCGCGCTGACGCATCACATCCAGATAGGCTTCAACGATCGCGAGACCTGTCAGTTCCGCAGATTCACCAACGCGGTGTGCCGCGGACAGAACGCGCGCCTGCTGACGGACGTTTTCGAATTTCGTTTCCCAGCCGTCAAACAGCATCTGGGTCAGTGTCACGCCAGCTTCATAACGCCACATGTTTTCTTCGTCATCGCCTGTCCCGGCACGTGTGCCCGGGTCATCGCTGTGCTCGTAGCCTGTATCGGCGCGAACATCAACCGACGGCAGGTAAAGGCCTTTGGCCTGATTCAATTCTTCATCGGTGGCACGGCGGTTATTCTGAACCACGCCAGTTTCCGGATTGGTTGAAATACCGATCGCAACAGCGCCTTTCAGGTCCATCTGGCGCGGGGTGCTGGCAGCATCCTGTGCCATCGCCAGAGACGATAGCGACAACAGAGCTGCGCAGGACACACTCAGAGCGAGCTTGCGAAATGTGACGGATGATTTCATGTCAAAACACCTTATTTTCTTATGAGATGCGGGCCCCTTTGCAGGGAACCGGGATAATCACAAAGACAGCCCGTTTATGGCAAGCAGCCCTTCCGAAAAACTCTCTATTTATGACCTGTCCGGGGTTGAAAATCAACCCTGCAGATCATTCTCTTTCAAGAGCTTAGCTGCCGCGTTACATAAAGGGGAAGCCGCCATCCTGCAAGAAAAAACACCATCCTGATGGGCTGAATCATACATCAATAATTATGACAAAATAATTCAGTTCATAAAAAACCGGGGGGTCTGCTTTGGGTCAGACCCCCCGGTTCTTATCCGTACCATCCGTTAGGAAAACCGATGGACCGAAATCTTGAAAAATTCAGCCTCAGGCGACGTGACCGCCGCTGTTGTTGCTGAGGATATCTTCGACATTGGTAATGCCGGTGACACCCTGCAGGACCGCAACCGTCTGGGCGCCTGCGAAGTTGCCCGAACCCGTGACGTCAACAGACACGACCGTATTGCCGTTCACAGATGTAGCGAAGACGAAGTCGTTAATGCTGTCCTGCAGCGGGTCGTAGGCGCTGAGCAGGCCCGACAGATCCAGAGCATCACCCTGGGCAACGCTGAAGTCCTTGATCGTATCGACGCCGTCACCGAGGCCTTCGTAGATGAAGTCATCAGCGCCCGTACCACCGTACAGCGTGTCGTTACCGGCACCGCCATAGATCTTGTCGTCGCCTTCCTGACCGAAGATCAGGTCGTCGCCGGCACCGCCGCGCAGAACGTCATCACCACCGGAGCGAACGGCACCGTTTGATCCGACTGTCTCGGCCGCCATCGAAACCGCATTGGCCTTGATGTAGC
>Ga0075163_10002508_pt1 | contig 24645 bp, 24 predicted proteins | sample JI1023141ADNA_FD_71478 | JGI IMG/M metagenome (GOLD analysis project Ga0075163, IMG submission 71478) | Wastewater effluent complex algal communities from Wisconsin, to seasonally profile nutrient transformation and Carbon sequestration -... | ecosystem: Engineered > WWTP > Effluent > Algae... | reverse complement strand
TTCCAGACCGACGTCCGCAAGCGCCCCGCCGCCGACGTGTTCCGCCAGCACCGCCCCGAGGTCGTCATCCACATGGCGACCATCACCCACTTCTCCGCCCGCGCCGACGAGCGCCTGCGCATCAACCTCCACGGCACCCGCCTCGTGTTCGACTACTGCCACGAGTACGGCGTCAAGCAGGCCGTGTTCGTCGGCCGCCACACCATCTACGGCGCCGCGCCCGACGCCCCGCTCTACCGCACCGAGGACGAGCCGCCGCTGGCCGTCACGACCTTCCCGGAGCTCGCCGACCTCGTCGCCGCCGACCTCTACGCCGGCTCCGCGCTGTGGCGCTGGCCCGAGCTCAAGACCGCCGTGCTGCGCCTGGTCTACATCCTCGGCCCGTGCCGCCGCGGCACCCTCGCCAACTTCCTCGACGGCAAGCGCGCGCCGATGATCCTCGGCTTCGATCCGCTCTACCACTTCATGCACGACGAGGACGCCGTGGAGGCGATCATCCGCACCGTCGACCACCAGCTCAGCGGCGTGTTCAACGTCGCCGGCCCGCCGCCGGTGCCGCTGTCGGTGCTCGCCCGCGGCACCGGCCGCCAGGCCATCCCGATCCCCGAGCCGTTGTTCCGCTACGTCGTCGGCCGCTTCGGCCTGCCCTACCTCCCGCCCGGCGCCGCGCTGCACGTCAAGCACCCGATCGTCGTCGACAACACCGCCTTCCGCAACGCGACCGGCTTCGAGTACCAGTACGACGCGCACGAGATCATGCGCGGCTTCCGTGACGGCTGACCTGTCCCTGCGGACAGCCTGACCTGTCCCTGCGGACAGGTCACGCGCCGCGGTACGGGTCGGGGTCGTAGCGCAGCAGCGCGATCTCGAACGCCTCGAGGTGCTCGGCGAGCAGCTCGAGGCGCCGGCGCTGCGCCTCCGGGTCGAGCACGCGCCGCATCGCCGCCGCCCGGCCGCCCGGCGGCGCCGGATCGTCGGGCGTCAGCGCCTCGCCGAGCAGCACCGCGACCACGTCGCGGTACGACACGCCCAGGCGATCGATCACCTCCGCCTCGAGCGGACCGAGCTCGCGCACCGCCGAGACCCACGCCCAGCCCAGCTCCTCGATCCCCGGATCGTCGGGCGCGGCCGCCTCGATCGCCAGGCGAAGGATGCGCGTCTCCTCGGCCAGACGGGCCAGGCGCGGCGGCAGGTGCCCGACCGCGAGCGCCACGTCGGCCCCGGCCCGCAGCTGGCGCTCGAGCAGCCAGCCCGGCCGCGCGAGCACGTGCGTGAACAGCGGGAGGCACGACACGCTGACGACGACGTGAAAAAATCCCAGCTTGATCAGATCGAAGCCGACGAGCGTGCTCAGCATCATGGCGCCCAGCCACGAGACCGCCTGCCACACCAGCAAGAGGCCCGCCCAGCGCCGCCACTGGACCCGCTGGGCCGATCTGGCCGCGATCCCCCGCTCCTGGCGCGCGGCGCGCGTTTGTGCGCGGATCGCCACGCCGCTGGCCATCGACGTCTCTCGCCCCTCCCGCATCCTACGCACCGCAGTGTAGTGGCACGCCCCCATGTTCGCCAACGCGGTCCGTGGCCCCCGAATGGCCGCTTTGTTCATGGCGCATCACGCCACTCGGTTTAGAATGCCCGCCACCCGCGCCGGTCTACGGTGCACCGCGCAGCCCTGCACTGCATCGCACCGCACCCAGACTCAGGAGAGTTCATGCACCTCGCCGACCGCTCGACCGCCCCCGCTCCTCGTCGCCGCCGCCTCCCCCGCCTCTCCCGCGGCCTGTGTCTCGCCGCGACCCTCGGCACCGCGGTCATCGGCACCCAGCTGGTCGCCTCCGACGCAGGCGCCGTCCCCCGCGTCCTCCGCCCCGGCACCCGCCCGCTCGCCTTCCTGTTCGGCCTCGGCCCGTCGTGGGGCATCGGCGGCAGCTACAAGTACGGCTACTACGACGGTTACAACTGTAACGGCGCCAACCCCTACTGCGGCAACCGGGGCTGGTACGGCGGCTACGGCGCGTTCAAGCTGACCCAGGAGTTCATGGGCCACTTCTCCGGCAACGCCTCGGGCGCGGCCCTCGGCGTGATCGTCAACCAGGAGTTCGCGGGCCAGTACTTCGGCCTCAACATCGCCCCGAAGTTCACCTACGACATCCAGCCCAAGCGCGACCTCGGCCTCTACATCTCGCCGAGCTTCTCGGTCGGCTACCACCTCAGCCACTACAACTACGGCTACTACTACAACTACGGCTACGGCGGCGCCAACTACCACGCCGCCAACATGCAGTTCGGCGTCGCCGTCAAGCTGATGCTCGACGACCGCTGGCTGGTGTGGGTCCAGACGCCCAACTTCGACGTCACCGTCGGCCCCGGCAACTACTACTGCGGTGGCCCCGCCGGCGGCCCGAACTGCGGCGCGTACTTCCGCGTCCGCTACGACTTCCTGCTCGGCGGCGGCGTCACCTTCTGATCGCACGCCCGACGCCCACCAGCGTCGTCTCCCCTGCAACGACAGCGCGCCCGCGGCCCCGCGGACGCGCTGTGTCGCGACCCGCGCCGCGACACGGCGACGATCTCGTCGCGGCCTCGCGGGCCGCTCGAGATCACCGCGTGCTAGCCTGCGCGCGTGCCTCCGCTCCCCGCCGCAGCCCTGCCGGTCGCCGTCGTCGGCGCGGGCTTCCTCGGTCGACCGCTCGCCTGCGCCCTGCCGCCGCCGGTCCTGGCGATCTCCCGCACCGGCACCTGGCCCGAAGGACCTGTCCCGGAGGCCATCCGACTGCACGCCCTCGACCTCGTGCACGCCGAGCCGAGCGCGCTCCGCCACGCCCTCGCCCCCGCGCGCAGCCTCGTCGTCTGCGTCGCCGCCGGCCGCGCACAGGATCGCCGCGCCGTCTACCTCGACGGCGTCGATCGCCTGCTCCGCGCCTGCGCCGACCTGCCGCTCGCCCGCGTGGTCTACACCTCGTCGACCTCCGCGCTCCCCGACCGCGACGGCTGGATCGACGACGACTGCCCCGACCCCCCCGCCGACGAGCGCGGCCAGATCCAGCGCGCCGCCGAGGACCTCGTGCGCGACCGCTGCGAGGCGCGCGGCGTCCCCTGGGTCATCCTCCGCCTCGCCGGCCTCTACGGCCCCGGCCGCGAGCTGTTTCGCCTCTATCGCGGCGATCCCGGCGCGGTCCAGCCCGGCGACGGGATGCAGGCGACCAACCTGATCCACCGCGACGACGCCGTCGACGCCGTCCTCGCCGCCCTCGCCCTCGACCCGTCCGTCCGCGCCACCGTCAACGTGTGCGACGACGACCACCGCCCGCGTCGCGAGATGTTCGCCGCCCTCGCCCGCGCCACCGGCCAGCCCGAGCCCCGCTGGGAGCACCCGCCCCGCACCACCGAGCCCCGCGGCAAGCGCGTGAGCAACGACCGCATGAAGCGGCTCCTCGGCGTCGCGCTGCGCCACCCGCTCCACCAGCTCCCCGACCTGCAACCTGCCCCAAAGGACATGTGATCGACCGCGTCGTCACCTGTCCCCAAAGACACATCACGACCGCAGGCACCAGCCGCGGCATCACCTGTCCCGAGAGACATCCCACCTGTCCCCAAAGACACATCAAGGCGACCGTCGGCCGGCCCGCGTCATCACCTGTCCCGGGAGACATCCCACCTGTCCCCAAAGACACATCACGACCGCCGCCCGGGACCACGCCCCGCGCCCGCGCCTCACGCCGACCCGGACCCGCTCGCGCACCGCATCCCACCCCCGTTCGCCACCGGGCGCGGCCGGCGCGCTCACGCACCCGGTCCGGTCCGGACCGCTGCGCAGCGGCAAATTCACCGGCGGGCTTGCCGACCGTCGATGCGTGCTTAAACCCGAAGCTACGCCATGAGCCTCCCCGTCGCATCCGCCGTCACCCACGTCCTGCCGATGCCGACCGATGGCACCACGGCGCCCCACATCGACCTCGAGGAGCTCCAGGCGGAGCTGGAAGATGTCGCCGCCGAGGCGCTCCAGGCCCGCCGCGCCGGACTTTCGCTGCTCGAGGCCGTCCGTGACCCGCGCTTCCCCGGCCTGCGCGAGTTCCATCAGGGCATCCGCGACGCCCTCTTCGTCGAGATCCCGCAGGAGTTCGAGCCCTGGGCGCGTGCCGCGGCCGGCACCCGCGGCGAGACCGGCTTCGACGACAACCGCCTCCAGCGCACCCTCTTCTCCTTCGCCCAGGCCGGCGGCGACGACGACCTGTCCGCCCTCCAGGCCGCCCTCGCCGAGCTGCTCGTGTTCCAGGCCGTGCGCCTGCGCCTCCTCGTCACCGCGCTCGGCAGCGACGAGTTCGAGGTCCTCGGCGGCGAGGAGTCCGACGTCGACGCGATCGCGTGGGCCGAGGTCCGCGCGCTCATCCACCGCAGCGAGCTCGCCGACCCCGCCGTCCGCCCGCTCACCGTCATCCTCGCCGCCGCCAACGTCGCCCTCGCCCGCGACGCCGCCGAGCGTGCCGAACTCCTCCGCGGCAGCGGCGACGACTTCCGCGAGGAGCTGCGCATGCGCGCCCGCCTGCGCGCCGCCCTCCGCGAGCTCCGCCTCCCGGAGGCCGTCCTCCTCGAGAACGCCCTCTCCGCGCTCCTCGGCGGCGACCGGCGCGAGCTCGTCGACCTGCAGGCCGACCGCCCCGTCGCCCTCGACGGCATGACCCGCCAGGCCATGGACCAGCGGGTCTCTCGCGGCCGCCGCAGCCTCGCCCGCCCGCGCGCGAGCTGGCCCTCGCGCCGCCGCCCGGCCCTGTTCGACCTGCTGCGCGAGGCCTGAGCCGCGATACGAGCCCTGTGACCTCCGAACCCTGACCGGTCACGCCCCCGCGGTCACTCCGTCCGCGCATCGGGTTTGAACGCCCGCGGCCGTCCGGGTATGCTCCGCGGCCCCATGGCCCCGACCGACGCAACGAGCCCCGCACCGAGCCCCTCCCGCGGCGGACGCATCGCCCTCGTCCTGGGGGTCCTGGTCCCCAGCCTCGCGCTCGACCTGTGGACCAAGGCGTGGGCATGGGAGCACCTGCGCGAGCACCCCGGCAAGGTGATCGTCGACGGCTTCTTCCGCCTCGAGTTCGCGTTCAACACCGGCTCGGCGTTCGGCTTCCTGCGCGACGCCGGCTGGTCGCGCGCCTTCTTCATCGTCATCACCGTCGCCGCGCTCGTCTACATGGCCCGCCTCGCCATGACGATCCCGACCCGCGCCCCCTCGGCCTTCGTCGCCATCGGCCTGATCGCCTCCGGCGCGCTCGGCAACCTGCACGACCGCTTCGTCCGCGTGTTCGCCGATCAGTACGGCGTCGTCGACTTCATCGTCGTCAACTACTGGCCCGGCAAGCGCTGGCCGGCGTTCAACATCGCCGACGCCGCGCTCGTCGCCGGCGTGCTGCTGTTCATGATCTACCTCCGCCGCCACGGCGATCCCCAGGATGCCCCCGCGCTTGCCCCGCCGGCCGCCTGAGGTACACTGCGCCGACTTTGGTCATGAGCGAAAAGCCCGACCCGCCGCCTCCGCAGCCCGCACAGCCGGTGACGAGCCTCGCGCCGCCGCCCACGGGCCCCGCCCCCGCCCCGCTCGCGGCGGCCCGTCGTCGCGCCGTCATCGCCACCGCGGCCACCGCGATCGTCTTCCTCGCCCTCGACCTGTGGACCAAGGCCTGGGCGTGGAACACCATCCGCGAGACCGCCCGCGTCCCGGTGATCAAGAAGTGGTTTTACCTCGACTTCAGCTTCAACACCGGCTCGGCCTTCGGCTTCCTGCGCGGCCATGACTTCTCGCGCCCGCTGTTCATCGCCATCACCCTGGCCACCGTCGTCTACATGGCGATGCTGGTCCGCAAGCTGCCGACGGAGCGCCTCTACGGCTTCGTCGCGATCGGCGCCATCATCGGCGGCGCGCTCGGCAACCTGCACGACCGCCTGCTGCGTCAGCTCGAGGTCGGCGGCGAGCTGCGCTACGGCGTCGTCGACTTCATCCAGATCTACTACGCCCAGGGCAGCCCGGCCTGGCCGAACTTCAACATCGCGGACGTCGCCCTCGTCGTCGGCGTCATCCTGCTGATCCCGTTCCTGATGTTCCACGCCGAGCCGCGCCCGGCCGCGGCCTGAGCCGGCCTACTCGCCCTGCTTCTGCTGGCCCAGCGCCTCGCGAAAGCCCGCGGTGTACTGGACCGCGCTCATCAGCGACAGGAACACCGACAGCCCGAGCATGATCAGCCCCATGCGGTGAAAGTCGATCATGTCGTCGAAGCCGGGCATGCGATAGCGGTAGTGGATCAGCAGGAAGCAGATCCCCGTCATCTGAAACGCCGTCTTGGCCTTCCCGCCCGCGCTCGCGGCGATCACCATGCCCTCCGTCGACGCCAGCGAGCGCAGCCCGTTGATGTAGAACTCGCGCGTCAGCAGCACCGCCACCAGCCACGGCGGCATGCGCCCGTCGGCCGCGAGATAGACGAGCACCGCCGCGACCATGATCTTGTCGGCGAGCGGGTCGACGAACTTACCGAACACCGTCACGAGCCCCGAGCGCCGCGCCAGCCACCCGTCGATGATGTCGAGCCCGGCGGCGAGCATGAAGAAGAACGCCGACAGCACGCACTGCCACGGGTCCGCCGTGTCCATCAACAACAACACCGGCGGGATGAGGAACAGCCGGCCGATGGTGATCATGTTGGGGAGATTGAGCACCTCCCGGCGAAATCGCTCGTACCGCTTCAAGTCAGGAACGTCTCCAGCAGGCGCCGGCGCCCCGGCGCGCGCGAGCGTACCCCGAGTCCCGGCCCGATCAAAGCGCGCCGCGATGTGCATCGCCCTGCACGGCCCGCCGCCATCACCGCCGTCACTTCATCGCCGACGGCGGCCTCACGCCCGAGATCAGCGGATCACGGCCCGCCGGCGATCGCCCGGTTCGGCTCGTCCCCCGGCTCCTCGCGCCGCTGCAGCTCGCGCTCGTACGCGTAGAACCGCCGCAGCACCGCCTTGACGTAGCCCCGCACGCCCGCGTGCGGCGGCACACCGCCATACTTCTGCACCGCACCGGCGCCCGAGAAGTAGCCCGCGAGCACCAGCACCATGTCCCCGCCGAAGCGGTTGGCCAGCAGCCGCAGGAACTTCGCCCCGCCGTAGATGTTCTGCCGCGCGTCGAACGGACGCGTGACCCCGAGGAAGCGCGCCGTCGACGGCATCAACTGGGTCAGCCCCATCGCGCCGGTGCGGCTGACCGCGTTCGGGTTGTAGTTGCTCTCGGTGTGGACGACCGCCCGGACCAGCGACTCCGGCAGCGAGTACAGCCGGGCCGCGCTGCGGATCGTCGCCTCGTAGCGGCGCGAGCGCTCGTCGGCGAGGGCCTCGGCGACCTCCGCCGCAGCGTCGCGGGCGCGGCCGGCCATCCGCGGATCGGCCGCGGCGGCCGCGTCCGGCAAGCGCCCCTCGCCGCTGCCCTGCAGCTCCGGCGCCTGCGCCTGCGCCTGCGCCCCGCGCCGGACCGGCGTCACGTGGACCACGCCCTGCGCATCGGTGTAGCGCCGGTACGTCGGCTCGGCCGCGACCGCGACCGCGGCCCACGACCCCACCAGCCCCACCAGCCCGGCCACCAGCCCCGCTCCGCAGATCCGCGCCCCGCTCCGCACGCCCCGCATCGTAGCAGGTACAAACCCCGCCCGCGGGCTGCTACCCTCGCGCCAGCGCATGACCACCGCGACCCCGATCCACCGCAGCCGCTACCTCGTGCTCGGCAGCGGCCTCGCCGGCCTCTACTTCGCCCTCGAGGTCGCCGAGCGCGGCACCGTCACGATCCTCACCAAGCACAACGCCGAGTCCTCGAACACGCGCTGGGCCCAGGGTGGGATCTCCGCCGTGTTCGCGGGCGACGACTCGCTGGTCGAGCACGTCGAGGACACCCTGGTCGTCGGCGCCGGCCTGTGCAACCGCGACATGGTCATGCACGCCGTCGAGCACGGCCCCGCGCTGGTGCGCCGCCTCGCCGAGCAGTACGGCGTCCGCTTCGACCGCGTCGGCGGCGACGAGAACGCGCCCTTCGAGCTCGGCCGCGAGGGCGGCCACTCGCGGCGCCGCGTCGTCCACCACCGCGACATGACCGGCGCGGAGATCGAGCGCGCCCTGCTCGCGGCGGTCCACGCCCACCCCAACATCACCGTCCACGAGCACCACACCGTCATCGACCTGCTGAGCTGGACCAAGGTCGACGGCAGCCGCGGCTGCTTCGGCGTCTACGCGCTCAACAACCGCGACGACGTGGTCGAGGCCTTCATCGCCCCGGTCACCGTGCTGGCGACGGGCGGGGCCGGCCGCGTCTATCGCTTCACCAGCAACCCCGCGGTCGCGACCGGGGACGGCATCGCCATGGCCTATCGGATCGGCGCCACGGTGGCCAACCTCGAGTTCATGCAGTTTCACCCGACCTGCCTGTATCACCCCGACGCCAATACGTTTTTGATCAGCGAGGCGCTCCGGGGCGAGGGCGGGATCCTGCGCCGCGGCGACGGCTCCGACCTGATGGCCGGCCGCCACCCGATGGGCAGCCTGGCCCCCCGCGACGTCGTCGCCCGCGAGATCGACGCCGAGCTCAAGCGCGCCGGCGTGCGCTGCGTGTTCCTCGACATGACCCACCTCGACCGCGAGTACGTGGTCCAGCGCTTCCCGGCGATCCACGCCCGCTGCATGTCGGTCGGCATCGACATGCGCAAGGACCCGATCCCCGTGGTCCCGGCGGCCCACTACATGTGCGGCGGCGTCGTGGTCGACAAGTTCGGCCGCACCGACGTCCCCGGCCTGCTGGCGATCGGTGAGGTCGCGATGTCGGGCCTGCACGGCGCCTGCCGCCTCGCCTCCAACTCGCTGCTCGAGGCCGTGGTCCTCGCCTCCGGCGCCGCGACGATCGCCGACGAGGCCGCGCGCGAGCCCCCCGAGCAGGTCACCCCGTGGAACGAGGGCGCCGCCCAGAACTCCGACGAGGCCGTCATGGTCTCCGCCAACTGGGAGGAGGCCCGCTCGCTGATGTGGAACTTCGTCGGCATCGTCCGCTCCGACAAGCGGCTCGAGCGCGGCCGCCGACGCATCGAGCTGCTCCGCGAGGAGATCGCCGAGTACTACTGGAAGTTCCGCGTCACCCGCGATGTCCTCGAGCTCCGCAACATCGCCCTCGTCGGTCACCTCATCCTCGAGTGCGCCCGTCTGCGCAAGGAGACCCGCGGCCTGCATTACAACATCGATTACCCGGATACCCTGCCCGAGTTCGCCCACGACACCGTGCTCGACAAGCGCACCGGCCCACGCGCGTCCGATCACAAGATCGCCTTGTAAGCGCAAATACTTGGACTCGATATCTCCAGTGTTGCCTCGGTCCCTGCCCGGCCACCTCCTCGGCCTCTCCCTGCTCTCGCTCCCCCTGCTCTCCGGGGCCTGCCGCTCCGTGGGGGCGCGCAGCCCCGAGGCCCTGCGCGACGCCTACGCCCAGGCCCTGCGCCGCGACGACCCCGACGCCGCCTACGCCCTGCTCGCCCCGGAGCTGCAGGCCGCCACCACGCGCGAGGCCTTTCGCGCGCGCTGGAAGGCCCAGGCCGCCGAGCGCAAGGCCGCCCTGACCGCGATCTCCGGGCTCCCGGCGACCCATCGCGCCCCGATCGCCGGCGGCCAGACCGTCCACGGCGACCGCGTCCTGACCTGGGTCGAGGTCGCCGGCCGCTACCAGATCGTCGCCGGCCTGCCCGGCCTGCCCGACACCTCGACGCCCGCCCAGGCGATCCGCGCGTTCCTGGCCGCGGTCCGCCGCGCCGACCTCCACGCGCTCGAGGCCCTCGTCAACGACGACCTCGCCGGGCGCCTCCGCGACGACTGGAACCGCCGCGCCACCGCGATCGAGGCCCTGCTCGAGCAGCCCGGCGCGATCGAATTCAGCAGCGACATGCAGCGCGCCGTCCTTCGCTACGAACCCGGCCGCGCCCTGACGCTCGAGCAAAATACGGCTGGTTGGCGGCTCACTGCGCTGCAATAACGCGCCAGCCTCGCCGGTTCACCCGGGACACCTGTCCGCGGACGTCCAGCGCCGCGGACAGCGAAAAACGGCCCCGAACAGCGCTTATGGTGAGATTTACGAGGTTGAAGGCTGTACTTTCCGGTGGCGGCGGGGGCCCTCCCTGCTATCACTGAGCGCGGTCGGGCTGACTTCGGGCTCGATCGCTCGCCAGGTCTCCCGGCCCCGCCCCGCAGATCTACCCCAAGATCTACGAATGTCGCCGCCGGCGACTCGAGTGGCCGGGGCCCGATCTGCGTTCGAGGCCCCTTTCCTGGCCTGCCCTCAACCCTCACATCGCACGACCAAGACCTGCAATTTCAAAAACTTCCAGGTCCATTCTTCCAGCCATTTGCCAACAAGTGGGACCGCACACAGGTCGTCACGATAAAGGCAGAACTCGGTGACAGTTCCGGCACGGAAGGTGCACAATGGCGCGCGCAACGTTTGGAGACGAACTCCGATGCAACCCCAGTTCAATGTTGGTGAGAAGGCCGTTTACCCGACCCACGGCGTCGCCGAAGTGGTCGCTCTCGAGACCAAGGTCATCGAGGGCCTTGGCATGCAGTTCTATCACCTGCGGGTGCAGGGCTCCGGCCTCAAGATCATCGTCCCGGTCACGAAGGCCGAGGAGAACGGCATGCGCCCCCTCGCCGACGACGGCATGATCGACGAGCTCTACGACCTCCTGCGCGATCACGAGGTCCCGTGCGACCGCCAGACCTGGAACCGCCGCTACCGCGGGTTCATGGAGAAGATCCGCACCGGCTCGCTGTTCGAGGTCGGCGAGGTCTACCGCGACCTGACCCTGCTCAAGAGCACCAAGAACCTGTCCCATGGTGAGCGACAGATGCTCCAGACCGCGCGCAACCTCGTCATCCGCGAGCTGAGCACGGTCAAGGCGACCCCCGAATCCGTGGTTGCCGCCGAGCTCGACTCCATGTTTAAGGACTGACGTGGCAGCAGAAACGAACGAGGCCATCGACATCCAGATCTCCACCTTGCCCTGGGACCAGGTCGTCGTCGACGCCTTCGTCTGTCCGACCAACTCGGAGGGCATCATGAGCCAGTTCCCCGCCAGCAAGCTGCGGGACCTGGCTGGACGCGAGGTCGAGGATCTCGTCAAGGAGCACACGCCCCTGGCCATCGGCGCCGCCTTCGTCACGCCCGCCGGCAAGATGAAGGCGCGGTTCCTGATCCACGTGCCCAACACCGACAAGCCCGGCGGGCGGGTCCAGGTCGAGGACGTGCTGCGGGCGACCGCGGCCGTGCTCGTCGCGTGCCGCGTCAAGGGCTTCACCACGATCGCCGTGCCGCTGATGGGCGCGTTCGACAGCGGCATCCCGGCCGAGGAGGCCGCCCGCGCGATCCACAGCGAGCTCAAGGCTTACCGCGGCGACCGCCCGCTCAAGGCCTATCTCATGGCCAAGGACGCCGACGACGTCGAGGTCTTCGAGCTGGCCATGGAGGGCAGCATCCCCTGAGCCCGATGAGCCCGAAGCAGAGCGCAGCTTCGCCCGACGCGCCGTGACCCTGGTCCAGATCGACCTCCGCCGCCGCCCCGCCGCGGGCGAGCCCGACGCGCGCGACGGCGTCGCGGTGCGCGGCGCGTCGGAGCCCGCCCGCGACGACGCGGCACCACCTGACCAAAAGGACAGCCTGTTACCAGCCAGCGCCGGCCTCGCGCTCGCCGGCGGTCTGGTGCTGCTCGGCCCGCTCGCCGTGCGCGCGCTTGCGAGCACACCTGCGTTCACGCTGCTGCTGGCCGGGCTCGCCGTGCTGGGCCTGATCGCCGCGCTCCTGCGGCCTGCGCTGGCCGAGGTCGATCCGCAGTGAGCCCCGCCGCCTCGCGCCCGCGCGGCCCCGCCCGCATCGCCATGATCGCGGTCGTGCTCTGCGGCTGCGGCGCCGACCCCGACCCTTTTATAAAACCCGCCGCGCTGCACTTCACGCCCGCGCGCCCCGAGCTGCCGCTGCGTCTCGAGCACCACGGCGACGCGCCGCTGACCCTTTCCAAAATTCGCCTCGACCACCGCGAGGCCGACTGGGCCGCGTTCACGATCGCCGAGCCCGTCCTTCCGCGGCAGATCGAGCCCGGCGGCGCCGTCACCCTCCACCTCCGCGTCGACGTCGACCACTTCGGCGGCCACGCGTCGCGGCCGGGCGCGGCCGCCCTCACCTTCCTCGCCGACGGCCAGCCGCGGCGCGTCCCGCTGCGCTTCTCGGCGCCCGGGCCCTCGCTCCTCGCCTCGTTGTTGCGCCTCGGTCTGCTCCTCGGCCTCGCCGCCGCGCTGTTCGTCCCGCGTCGGCGGGCCCCGTGGAGCTTCGCGCTGCCGGCCCTCGCCGCCCTTTCGGTCACCCCCGTCGGCCTCGGCCTGTGCCCGGGCGACCTCGGCGCGCGGCTCTCGGCGGCCGACCTGCAGCAGTGCGCCGACGGACGCGGCGGCGCCGCGCTGCAGGTCCTGCCGCACCCCGAGGGTCTCGGCCTCGTCCTCGCGCTCGTGCTCTTCGCCGGCCTCGGGCGGATCTCCGGCGGCGCGGACGATCTCCGGCGCATGTTCGCCCTCGCCCTCGCGCTGCTGGTCGCCGCGCTCGCGGGGGGCAGCCTCGATCCGCAGACCCTCGTGGAGGCGCAGGCCGGCCTGCGCTGGGGGTTGTGGATGCAACCATTCGCCCTCGCCCTGCTGGCCGTGGCCGCCGCGCTCGAGGTCCGGGCCGCCCGGGCTGTCTCGCCGTGGGCCGCCCGCGTCGCCGCGCTGGGCCTCGCGGCTCTTTTAAGCACCCTCGGGCTCGGGGGGCCGGATTTTCCGGGGGGTGAAGGATTGCCGCACGCGGTTGGTATTGCCGCGGGGGTCGCCGTATGGTCGACCAAGGTCGCCGCCGTCGCCTGGCTGCTGACGCGCGTGCCTCTGTCTGCACGGTCCGCGTCGGTCCTCGCGTGGTCCCTGTTGCCGCTGGCGCTCGCGCAGATCCTCGTCAGCGCGTGGCTGCTGCGCGGAGCTTGAGCCGCCGCCCCGTCAGGAGGTCCTGGCGGGCCCGGGCCGGCATCGCGCTCACCGCGCGTGGCTCCGGGTCGTAGCTTTTTTCTATTCGGGGTGTTAGCTTGGCCCGACCCTAAGCCTAGGACCGTAGGCTTGCCCGGCGAGCGCGGATGCTAGTTCGGAAGTTCAACCTCGTATTCCGAGTGGAGCGGGAGACACGCGACGAGGCTCGCAGGACTGCGCGAGCCCGACATCCCGCGGCCCCGGTCGCTGCCGGCTGTTTGATGTCGCCGGCTCCTCTGGCTCTAGCTCTGGCTCTGGCGGGAGTTTCAGCAAGACGGGTCTCCCTGGCCGGGGGGAACGGCTGATGGCGACGACGATCGCCCAGATCGGCGGCTTCGAGCTGTGGGACATCCTGCAGCTGGCCCAGACCTCGCGCATGTCGATCAAGCTGTCGGTCGAGTCGCCGCACGGCACCGGCTCGATGTACTTCCAGGGCGGCAACCTGCTCCACGCGGTCGCCGGCGACAACGAGGGCGACGAGGCCGTCAACATCATCCTCGACTGGCGCGAGGGCAGCGTGTCGTCCTCGCAGCTCCCGGAGGACTGTCCGACCACCGTCAAGCACTCGTCGATCGTCGCCCTGCTGATGGACCGGGCCCGCCAGCGCGACGAGCAGCAGCGCGACAAGCCGACCCCGCCGCCGACCCCGCCGCCCCGGCCCCCGCCGGCGCCGCCGATGCACAGCGCCCCGAAGTTCACGCCGCCGGTCGTGGCCTCGAAGCCCTTGCACGTGCCGGCCGCCGCGCCCCCGCCGGCGCCCGCGCGTACGCCCACGCCCGCGCGTGCCCCCGAGCCCGAGCCCGAGCCCGCACCCGACCCCCCCGTCGTCGATCAGGAGCTGTCCGACATGGATTTACGAGCCGTGAAGGTGATACTGGAGGAGATCGACGATCACCTCATGGGGGGCCTGCTGAGCGTCGATATCATCAGCAAGGCGTCCGGCATGTCGCTCGCCGGCATCAACTCGGCGCCGAAGGCGTGCGCCCTGTTCAACCGCCTGTCGGAGCAGCTGCACAGCGCGCTGACCAAGTCCGAGGACTCGCTCGCCCGCGGCATCAACAAGTTCATCATCGAGGGCGACAACGGCCTCTACATCTTCGTGATCGAGCTCGACGAGCGCCACCGCTGGGCGATGCTCGTCGACGGCGCGAAGGCCCAGCTCGGCATGGTCTTCGTCATCATCCCGGAGATCCAGCCGCGCCTGGTCGCGGCCGTGCAAGGCCGCGGCTGAGCCCTCCGCTCCGCTGACGACCGCACTGGCGCGCCGGCGGGCGACCGGGCAAGCTGCGCCGCGACCATGGTCTACATCAGCAAGGTCTACACGAAGTTCGGCGACCGCGGCGACACCATGCTCGCCAGCGGCGACACCGTCGGCAAGGACACCCGCCGCGTCGCCTCCTACGGCGACGTCGACGAGCTCAACGCCACGCTCGGCCTGCTGCGCGTCGAGGTCCTCCGCGCCCGCAACGCCGCCGTCGGCGAGCAGGTCGCCTTCCTCGCCGGCCTCGACCTCAGCCTCGCCCGCATCCAGCAGGAGCTCTTCGACCTCGGGGCCGAGCTCGCCGAGCCCGGAGCCGTCGCCGGCAAGGCCCGCCTGCGCGTCGAGGACGGCGACGTGACCCGCCTCGAAGAGGAGCTCGACGCCCTCAACGAGCCGCTCGCCCCCCTGACCAGCTTCATCCTGCCCGGCGGCGGCCCGGTCGGCGCGACCGCCCACCTCGCGCGCACCGTGTGTCGCCGCGCCGAGCGTCAGGCCGTCACGCTGTCGCGCCACGAGCCCGTCCGCGGCGAGGCCATCCGCTACCTCAACCGCCTCAGCGACTACCTGTTCGTGGTCGCCCGCGCCGCGGCCCACCGCCTCGGCCACGAGGAGGTCCTGTGGGACACCCAGCGCCGGAAGGCCGCCCCGTGAACCTCAAGAAGTTCCGCTACGAGTACCCGCCGACGGAGGCCCGCTTCCTCGAGGCGCCCTCCGCCGAGGCCGCGGTCCAGTACATCCGCCGCACCTACCCGCACAACCCCCTCGACGTGCTCCCGACCCTGCGAGAGATCGCGCGCTGGCCCGAGTTCTGGAAGACGGTCGACCACCAGGGCATGGTCGTCCCCGCCCGCCTGCTCGAGACCCCGACCCGCGGCTCCGCCTGACCTGTCCCCGCGGACAGCTTCCGCTAACCTGTCCCCAAGGACAGCTTTACAAAACCTGTCCCCGAGGACAGCTCATCGTCCGCCCGTCGCGCCGCCCCGCGCGACCGGTCCCGGCGGACAGCTCAGCGCCACGGCGAGGGCCCGCCCGGCAGCAGCCCCGCGGCCTCGCCCCGCGCGAGCAGCTCGTCGATCGCCGCGCGGCCCTCGTCGCCGAGCGCGAGCGAGAAGTCGTTGACGTACAGCGCGATGTGCTGACGGCACACCTCGGGGTCCATCTCCTGCGCGTGCGCGCGGACGTACGGCCACGCCGCCTCCGGGCGCGCCCGCGCGGCCGCGATCGACCCGCGGATGCCCCGCTCGATCGCCGCCGCGACCTCGTCCCCGAGCCCGCGCGCCGCCGCGATCACCCCGAGCGGCAGCGGCAGCCCGGTCCGCGCCTCCCACAGCGCGCCGAGGTCCGCGAGCTGCACGAGCCCGTGCCCCGCGAACGTGAAGCGGCTCTCGTGGATGATCAGCCCGGCGTCGACGACCCCAGCCGCGACCGCCGGCATGATCGCCTCGAAGCGCATCGGCACGACCTCGAGCGCCGGCCCGAGCGCGCGCAGCAGCAGGTACGCCGTCGTGTAGCGCCCGGGGATCGCCACCCGCCGCCCCGCGAGCCGGCCCAGCCCGTCGTCCGCGAGCACCCCCGGCCGCGAGACCACCAGCGGCCCGCAGCCGCGCCCCAGCGCCGCGCCGGCCCCGAGCACCGCGTAGCGCCCGCGCACGTGCGCCAGCGCGTGCACGCTGAGCTTGGTGATCGGCAGCGCGTCGACGCCGGCGATCGCCCGCTCGTTGAGCGTCTCGATGTCCGCGAGCCACGGCGTCACGCGCGGCCCGTCGACCGCGCCGGCGACCAGCGCGTGGAACATGAACGTGTCGTTGGGGCACGGCGAGAACCCGATCTCGAGCGTGCTCATGCGATGCCCTCCCACGCGTGCGCCCGCGCCAGCGCGCGCACGGCCGCGTGCAGCCGCGCGACCGCCCCGCGCAGGTCCCAGCCGGCCCGCGCCCGCTCGCCGGTGCGGTTGCTGACGCAGCGCAGCTGCACCGCCGGCACCCCGAGCTCCTGACACACCTGCAGCACCGCGGCGCCCTCCATCGTCTCGACCTGGGCCCCGCTGCGCCGCGCCAGCGCGCGCGCCAGCCCGTCCTCGCCGCTGCAGCTGCTGACGGTCGCGCCGCGCACGACCGGGGCGGCCAGCGCCGCGGCGATCGCCCGCGTGCGCGCCGCGTCGGCGACGAACGGCCCGACCGCGCCGAGGCCCAGCTCGCCGAGGCCCAGGAACGCCCCGTCGGCCAGCGCCACGCCCTCGTCGGCGAGCACGTCCTCCCCGACCACGCACAGCGATCCGACCGCGAGCCCGCTGCCCTCGTACGCCCCGCACACGCCGATCAGCAGCAGCCACGCCGGCCGCCCGGCCAGCAGCAGCCGCGTCGTCCGCATCGCCGCCGCGGTCTTGCCGACGCCGAGCACCGCGTCCGCGAGGCCCTCGCCCTCGATCGGCGCGGCGCACACGATCGTCGGCCGGCCCTGCACGTCGGCGACGATACGACCGTTTCGCCGCCGACGCGAACAATTTGTACGCGCGCACAAGCGAGGAGGCAATTCCGGGCCCCAGGCCCCGGCGCCGCGCCCGATCTTGTACACCCGACCAACCTGCGGCGCGACCGGAGCTTACACGTGCGGCCAAGAACCGCGTGCGCGGGCGCGGGGGCCCGCGCACGCGCCCGCGGCCCCCGCGATCTGTCCTTTCGGACAGGCCACTGGCAGACCGCGAAAACTCGTTCACGCCGGCAACTCCCAGCCCTGGGCGGAGAAACCGGCTTGTGCTGCGGACGCAGGCTGCGCTACAGAGGCAGGCGCTGGCAATACGCCGGTCCAGAGCGATCGACCATGAATCACCGCAACACCGCCGCATTCTTCCGCGTCGAGGGCATCGTGCTCGCCCGCGGGGTGCTGGCCGCGTCGGCGTACATCGCCGCGAACGCCAAGAAATTCGGGGAGCGCGCGCTCCGCCTCGGGCTCGTCGCCCTCGCCGCGCCGATCCACGGCGTGCTCGGCCAGACCGACCGCGCCCTCGCCCATCGCCTCGTCCACCTCGCGTTCCGCGGCATGAGCGAGGACCGCGTCGCGGTGCTCGCCGAGGAGTACGCCGAGGACATCCTGAAGGACAAGGCGCTCGACCAGGGCCTCGAGCTGATGAAGCGCGCCCGCGACGAGGGCCGCCGCGTCGTCCTGCTCTCGGACGGCATCGCCTCGATCATGGAGCCCTTCGCCAGGCACCTGCGCCACCACGACGAGCTGGTCTGCAACCACCTCGAGTTTCGCGACGGCGAGGCGACCGGCAAGCTGCTCGACCCGGTGATCGGCGGGGCCTCGGGCGGGCGCTGGCTGCAGCAGTACGCGGCCGAGCACGACCTCGACCTCGCGCGCTGCGCCGCCTACGGCGCGCACGGCCCCGACATGTTGCTGCTGTCCGCGGTCGGCCGCCCGTGCGCGGTCAACCCCGACTTCGTGCTGCGCCGCAGCGCGAAGGACGCCGACTGGCCGATCATCGATTACCGCGACTGAGACCGCCGCGACCGACCTCTGACCGAAGGAGCCCCATGCACAGCGCACTGTCGATCCATCAGACCTTCGCGGGCCGACACATCCTGCTGACCGGCGCGTCCGGCTTCCTCGGCAAGGTGTGGCTGGCGATGGTGCTGCACCGCGTCCCGACCGTCGGCAAGATCTACGTGCTCCTCCGGCCCAAGGCGCTGCGCGCCGCGCTCGACCGCTTCGAGCGCATGGTCGCCACCTCGCCCGCGTTCAAGCCGCTGCACGAGCTGCACGGCGCCGCGATGGGCGAGTTCATCGCCCGCCGCGTCGAGGTCGTCGAGGGCGACGTCTCGCTGCCCGGCTTCGGCATCCAGGACCCCGAGCTCGCCGCCCGCCTGCACCGCGACCTCGACCTGATCGTCAACTGCGCCGGCCTCGTCGACTTCGACCCCGACCTGCGCGAGGCGATGAGCACCAACGTCGACGGGGCCCGCAACGCCGCCGCGTTCACGGCCCGCTGCGCGCGCGCGCGCCTGCTGCACGTCTCGACCTGCTACGTCACCGGCCTGCGCAACGGGACCATCCCCGAGACGCTCGACCCGGCGTTCTCGCCGTGCGGCGACGCCTTCGACGTCGACGCCGAGTGCGCCGAGGTCGCGACCGCGAGCGAGCAGATCCTCGCCGCCCACGAGTCGCCCGACGCCGAGGCCGCCGCGCTCGCCGAGACCCTCGAGCAGATGCGCGCCAAGGGCCAGGACGAGGGCAACCAGATGATGGTGCGCAACATCCTGCGCCGCGTGAAGCGCCAGCGGCTCAAGGACGACTTCGTCGCCGAGGGCCAGCGCCGCGCGACCCGCTGGGGCTGGCACAACATCTACACGTACAGCAAGAGCATGGCCGAGGCGCTGATCGCGAAGGCGCTGCCGCCCGAGCGCTGGTCGATGTTCCGCCCGGCGATCGTCGAGAGCGCGCTCGAGTACCCGTTCCCGGGCTGGAACCAGGGCTTCAACACCTGCACCCCGCTGATCTATCTGCTCGGCGGGTGGTTTCGCCACATGCCGGCGCGCGTCGGCAACCCCTTCGACGTCATCCCCGTCGACTTCGTGTGCCGCGGCCTCGTCGTCGCCGGCGCCGCGATGCTGCACGGCCAGCACGCGCCGGTCTATCAGTGCGGCAGCTCGGACCGCAACCTGCTGACGATCGACCGCGCGATCGAGCTGACCGCGCTGGCCCACCGCAAGCACCTGCGGGCCCACGGCGACACCGCGCTCGAGCGGGTCCTGCTGTCGCGCTGGGACGCGATCACGACCGACCTCGACCACCTGTTCTCGGTCCCCAACGTCCGCAGCGCGGCCGAGGGCCTGCGCGACTGGCTGCGCGAGACCAAGTTCCCCAAGTTCATGCGCAGGCGCGCCGACGAGTGGGCCGACAAGACCGACGACGCGCTCGACACCGTCGAGACCATCGACAAGATGGTCGACCTCTACCAGCCCTTCGTCCACGACAACGCCTACATCTTCACGTCGCAGGCGCTGTTCGCCGCGCCGGTCGTCGAGCCCGAGTTCCACTGCGACCCGAGGTCGATCGAGTGGCGCCGCTACTGGGTCGACGTCCACGTCCCCGGCCTGCGCAAGTGGTGCTTCCCGCTGTTCGAGAACAAGACCCCGCCCGCGTACAGCCCGCGCCACGCGTTCAAGCTCCCGCGGTCCGCCACGTCCGAGCAGGCCGCGCCCGAGCACCGCGCCGACGCCCGCGTCGCCCACGCCGACCTCGGCCGGGCGCAGCTCTCCCCCCAGCTCGCCGGCCACCTCGCCCCCCACCACGCAGAGGTCCTGTAATGGCCATCTTCCTCACCGGCGCCACCGGCTACATCGGCTCCTACGTGGCCGCCGGCCTGCTCGAGCGCCACCCGACCCAGCGCCTCGCCCTCCTCGTCCGCGCCAAGAACCCCGCCGAGGCCGAGGCCCGCCTGTGGCACTCGATGCAGCTGCACCTCGGCTTCGAGCGCTTCCTCGAGCTGGTGCGCACCCGCTGCGACCTCTACCTCGGCGACCTCACCCTGCCCGGCCTCGGCCTCGCGCCCGACGCCCGCGACAGGCTCGTGCGCGGCATGGACAGCGTGCTGCACGTCGCCGCCTCGCTCAACCGCAAGTCGTCGAAGGCGTGCTTCAACGTCAACCTGCGCGGCACCCTCGCGGTCCTGCAGCTCGCGCGCGACGCCCAGGCCCACCACGGCCTGCGCCGCTTCACCGACATCTCGACCGTCGCCGTCTGCGGCGAGCGCCAGGACGAGGTCGTGCACGAGGACAGCACCGTCGACTGGGACCGCAGCGACTACGACCCCTACGCGCGGACCAAGAAGTTCTGCGAGCACATGCTGCACGAGCTGCTCCCGGACGTCCCCGGCGTGGTCCTGCGCCCGAGCATCGTCCTCGGCGACAGCCGGTTCCCGCAGACGACCCAGTTCGACATGGTCCGCGCGTTCGCCATGCTCGCGCAGCTCCCGGTCCTGCCGTTCAAGCCCGACTGGCGCCTCGACATCGTCCCCGCCGACTACGTCAGCAAGGCGATCGTCCACATCCACATGGCCGAGCGCCCGCGTCACGGCGCGTACAACCTGTCCTCCGGGACATCCTCGCTGACCTACCGCCAGGTCGTGCAGGCGCTCGAGGACCAGGGCTTCCCGGTCCGCCACCGCTTCGCGCCGTGGCTCAATAAGACCTTCACGCGGACGGTCGACGCCGCCGCCGCGACCCCGCGCGGCTGGGGCCTGGCGCTGCCCGCGTCGCTGCTCAAGGTCTTCCTGCCCTACCTGACCTTCAACACCGTCTTCGACAACAGCCGCGTCGTCGAGGAGCTCGGCGAGGCCCCGCGCCCCTTCGACCAGTACGCCCTCGGCCTGCTGCGCTTCGCCCTCGCCGGCAAGTTCACCTACCCGTACCTCCCGTGGCCCGGCGGCGCCCAGGTCCGACAGGTCGCCTGACCGCAAGAACATGTCCACAAAGCCAGCCGTCAGCCCCGACCCGATCAAGCCCGGTACGCCCGCGAAGCCCGGCAAGCCCGCCGCCAAGAAGCGCGGCCTGTGGGACAAGCTCAAGGACGTCGTCGACCCCGACCGCGCCCTGCAGGCGACCATGGGCTCGCTCATCGAGGCCACCGCCGTCAAGCACGTGCTCGGCGTGCACAAGGAGCAGTGGGCCCCCGGCAAGCCGCTCAAGCTGCTGCTCGCCGGCTACGTCGGCACGCGCAACACCGGCGCCGACGTCCGCGTCGAGGAGATGATCCGCCAGATCCGCCACGTCGTCGGCGACGACCGGCTCGAGATGGCGATCATGACCAGCAACGAGCGATTGTCCGCGGGCTACTTTCGCACCGTCGAGCAGCTGCTCTTCCCCGACCTGTTCCCGAAGTTCCTCTACGACACCTGCCCGCGCTACCACGGCGTCGTCGCCTGCGAGGGCTCGATGTTCAAGTCGAAGTTCGCCAGCGCCCTGTCGACCATGATGGCCGGCGCGATGGGCATGGCGATCGCCGAGCGCAAGCTCAGCGTCGGCTACGGCGCCGAGGCCGGGTCGATGACCCCGAGCCTCAAGCAATTCGTCGCCGACGTGTGCAAGGGCTCGCTGGTGCTGTGCCGCAACGAGCCGTCGCGCGCCGTGCTGCACGAGCTCGGCATCCGTACGACCTCGGGCGCCGACACGGCCTGGACCTTCGACCCGTCGCCGCTCCCGCGCGGCGCCGAGCTGCTGCGCGCCGCCGGCTGGGACGGCCGCAAGAAGATCCTCGTCGTGTGCCCGATCAACCCGTTCTGGTGGCCGGTCAAGCCCGACCTGCTCAAGGCCGCGGCCCACACCTTCGGCGGCCAGTACAAGCACGAGCACTACCGGTCGATCTACTTCCACCACCACAGCGACAAGGCCGCCCGCCAGTACGACACCTACCTCCAGGCCCTCGCCGACGCCGTCAACGCGTTCGCCCAGGAGAAGGACATTTTTACAATTCTGGTCGGCATGGAGCAGCTCGACCGCCACGCCTGCGAGGACCTGAACCCCCGCCTCGACACGCCCGGCGCGCTGTTCATCAGCGACACTCACGACATGTACGACCTGGTCAGCGTGCTGCGCAACTGCAACATGATGATCAGCTCGCGCTTCCACGCGATCGTGACGTCGATGCCGGGCCTGGTCCCGTCCGCCGGCGTCACGATGGACGAGCGCATCCGCAACCTCATGACCGACCGCGGCCACCCGGAGCTGTTCTTCGAGGTCGACGAGAAGGACCTCGCCGACAAGCTGCTCCACACCCTGCGCCGCCTCCACCGCGAGGCCGAGGCCATCTCCGCCGACATCGGCAAGGCCGTCCCCCGCCAGCTTCAGCTGATGGGCCAGATGGGCATCGACTTCATGGACGAGGTCGTCCGCCTCTACCCCGAATTCCCCCGCAAGGCCCTCCCACGCACCTGGGAGGCCCACCTGCCCCCGCTGCCGCCCGTCGTGCAGCGCCTCCTGGAGCGTCACGGATGAACCAGCCCAGCCAGCCGCAAGCGCAGCCCCACGAGCCCTCGCCTTTGGGCCACCTCGACTCCGGCGAGAACTTCCTCGTCACCGCGCTCGCCAGCGCCGCCCGCGTCGGCGACCTCCCGCTGACGATCGAGGTCCACGGCAAGGAGCTGCGCCCGACCACCGGCAAGCAGCTGCTCGAGCTCGTCGCCCGCGCGCGCGGCCACCTGCGCGCCGCCGGCGTGCAGCCCGGCGACCGCGTCGCCCTGCTCGCGCCCAACAGCAGCCGCTGGGTCGCCGCCGACCTGGCGATCCTCGCCGAGGGCGCGATCGTCGTGCCGCTCTACAGCCGCCAGGACCCGCGCGAGCTCGCCGTGATGACGAAGGACTGCACCCCGGTCCGCGTGCTCGCCAGCGACGCCGCGCTGGCCGACGCGCTCGCGGCCGCGTGGCCCGGCCACGCCCCGATCGCGCTGTTCGACAACGTCTTCGCGACCGACCCGGTCACCGCCCCGCCGCACGCGCTGCAGCCGTCCGACCCGGTCACGATCATCTACACCTCGGGCACCAGCGGCGAGCCCAAGGGCGCGGTGCTCAGCTGCGCCAACGTCGACTACATGGTCCCGCAGACGGTCGTCGCGCTGCACGACCTGACCGGCGGCCGCGGCGACGCCGACAAGGTGTTTCACTTCCTGCCGCTGTGCTTCGCCGGCTCGCGCATCATGCTGTGGACGCAGCTGTACCGCGGCAACCCGATCCTGCTGTCGACCGACCTCGCCAACCTCGCCCAGGAGATGGGCGCCGCCGACCCGCACTACTACCTCAACGTCCCCGCGGTGCTCGAGCGCATCCGCGCCGGCGTGACCGCGAAGGTCCGCGAGCGCGGCGGCGTCGCCTGGTCGCTGTACCAGCGCGGCCTGAACGCCCTGAAGAAGCAGCGTGAGGGCCGCGCGGGCCTCGTCGACGGCCTCGCCCTCGCCCTCGCTCGCAAGCTGGTGTTCACGAAGATCAAGCGCCAGATCGGCCCGAGCCTCGAGTTCCTGATCTGCGGCTCGGCGGCCCTGGCCGAGGAGACGCAGCGGTGGTTCGAGGCCGTCGGCATCCGCGTGTTCCAGGTCTACGGCCTGACCGAGACCACCGCGATCGTGACGATGGACCAGCCGCACGCGATCCTCCCCGGCCACGTCGGCCACGCCCTGCCGCGCACCGAGCTCATGCTCGGCGACGGCGGCGAGCTGCTCGTGCGCGGCCCCGGCGTGTTCGTCGGCTACTGGCAGCGCCCCGAGGCCACCGCCGAGGCGCTGCGGGACGGCTGGTTCCACACCGGCGACCAGGCCGACTTCGACAGGACCGGCAACCTCGCGATCATCGGCCGCGTGAAGAACATCCTGGTCCCGGAGTCCGGCCACAACATCGCCCCGGAGCCGATCGAGCAGAAGTTCCTCGACCACTGCCCGGCCGCCGCGCAGTGCATGCTCGTCGGCCACGCGCGCCCGCACCTCGTGCTGCTGGTCCCCGGCGACGTCCCGGAGGCCGACATCACCGCGGCGATCGAGCGCGTCAACGCCGACGTCCCGCACTACCGCAAGATCAAGCGCCACCTCCGGGTCGCCGAGCCGTTCACGATCGAGAACGGCATGCTGACCGCCAACCAGAAGCTGCGCCGCAAGGCGGTCGAGAAGCACTACCAGGCCGAGATCGACCGCGCCTACGCTTCATCATCATCCTCATCATGACGATCGACTGGACCTACGAAGACGGCGTCTACGAGCTCGCGCTCGCCGCCCCGCCGTGCAACGAGATCGGCACGCGCATGCTCGCCGCGCTCGAGAACTTCCTCGACCAGGTCGACCCCGCCGCGCACACCCTGATCATCCACAGCACCCAGCGCGGGGGCTTCTCCGCCGGCGCCGACCTGCGCGAGCTCTACCAGGGCCTGCGGGACACCGACCCCGCCGAGCACGGCGAGCGCGTCGGCGGCTTCATCGACCGCATCCACCGCGTCATGGACGCGCTCGACATGCTGCCGCTGACCACCATCGGCGTGATCCACGGCGTGTGCTTCGGCGGCGGCTTCGAGCTCGCGCTGACCTGCGACATCCTCATCGCCGAGAAGTCGGCCCGCTTCTGCTTCCCCGAGCTGCGCCTCGGGGTCATCCCCGGCTTCGGCGGCATCCCCCGCCTGCGCCGCGACGTCGGCAACGCCCTGATCCGCGACCTCCTGCTCAGCGGCCGCAGCATCGGCGCCAAGAAGGCCCAGAGCGTCGGCCTCGTCAGCCAGCTCGTCGTCGCCGGCGAGGGCCTGATCGCCGCGCGGGCCCTCGCGGC
>Ga0075163_10002506_pt1 | contig 24648 bp, 23 predicted proteins | sample JI1023141ADNA_FD_71478 | JGI IMG/M metagenome (GOLD analysis project Ga0075163, IMG submission 71478) | Wastewater effluent complex algal communities from Wisconsin, to seasonally profile nutrient transformation and Carbon sequestration -... | ecosystem: Engineered > WWTP > Effluent > Algae... | reverse complement strand
CGGTGGAGCGTTGTTCATGGGAGGAATACTTGTCCTCGGAGCTTTCTTCGTCTCTGAGCGTAGTACTGTCGCACAAGAAAATGTGGACGGATCGATCGTAAGTAGTGCGCCTGAGCGTTCATATATCGAGGAAGCAGATAAGAATAATGATGGTACGCCTGACTGGCAGGAAGTGCTTACCGCACAAGTGATTGACACAATCAAGCTACCCTCGTCTACACCAGAAGGTGTCGGGCTTGCGTACGAAAAACCGACAACATTCACAGGGAAATTTTCCGAGGCTTTCTTTACTGACTATCTCGGTGGGAGAATGAACTCAGAAACGCTCGGAGAAAATGACAAAAAAGCACTCGTTGAAAGTGCCGTGAGGTCAATCGAATCGAACACAGCAAGCAAGGTGTACACCATGTCGGAAATACTCCTTGTACCCGATTCAGAGGATGCACTCCATGCGTATGGAAACCAGATGGTTGAAATTGTAAATCGTCATTCAATCAAGAACGAGCTCGAGACCAGTATTCTGAAGCGTGCACTCGAGCAAAACGACCCAGCAATATTGAATGATCTTGCGCCGATACGACAGGTATACGAGCGCGTTCTCAGTGATTCACTTGCAGTACCTGTTCCACAGTCTGTTGCGGTCGCACATACAAATATTATGACTGCATATGCAGGTGTTCTGAACGACATTTCAGGTATGGAACAGGCTTTTTCTGACCCACTTCTTGCTCTTGCTAGTCTACAAAAGTACGAAAAAGATATGAACTATCTTTACGAGAACATCAAAAAGACAGTGACGATCCTTATTTCAAACAACGTTTTTTATGAGAAGGATGAGCCTGGCGCTTTCATCTACACCATCATATGAAAACACTCGGATATATCCTGAAAGAAATGGTGATCGGTGCGCTTACCTTTGTTCTTGTATTGTCTGTTGTGGGGATGACATTTGTCTACCAACCTAAGGTTGAACGTGCAGAAGCTGGAGCAGCAGTAACCTGGGTAACTGGTGGAATCGGTACAATATGGGAAGGTGTTACTGCAATTGCGAACAGCGCCCTTCGCTACAAAGAACTTGTTCTTGATCCAATAGCGTGGAACCTCGCAAATATTGTCATTCAGCGAATGACCCGTGACACCATTCGTTGGATAAACTCAGGATTTCAAGGGCAACCTGCATTCATGCGGGATTTTGGTGGTTTCCTCACCGATGCTGCAGATGTTGCAGTGGGACAATTTATACAAAGCAATGAAACAACCAACTTCCTCTGTTCACCATTTCGGCTAGATATACGGTATGCAATTAGTATCCAATACGCAAAATCAAGAAATTATGGAAGTCTCGATTCTTCTTGTCGATTAAGTGGTGTCACTGCGAATATTAATAACTTTTTTAATATAAACTCTATCGCGACAGGAGGCTGGGGGGAGTGGTTCAAAGTCACCCAAGACCCCCAATACAACCCATATGGCTCACTTCTCATGGTTACAGAACAGCTGACTGGTCGGTTGAGTAATCTGAAAGGCCAAGAATCACAAATTACTTCCTGGGGTAAGGGCTTCCTTTCGAGCAGAGAGTGTACTGTAGTCGAAAACAGAAATATCTGTCGGACCGTTACACCAGGCAGTACTATCGAGGGGGCACTCAACGATGCGCTTGGTAACCCAACAAAGCGAGTCGCGGTTGCTGATGAAATAAATGAGATACTTGCTGCACTCTTCCAGCAGCTCGTCACATCAGCCTTTAACGAAGCAACGGGAGGACTCCTTGGACTTACCGGACATGCAAGTGCACCATCGCAACCATCAACATACTTCACAGATCTCACCAACGATACATCGGGTGGTTCAGCTCTCGCTTCAGGTGCAGGCTCACTTCAGACAGCAATCACCAACGAGACAACATTCCGTGGACTTGTACAATCAATCGTAACAAGTATTGAGGATGCTGCTACGTATCGAGAACGCACGTACCCTGGTGACTCGTGCCATTCAGGCCAGCTCACCCCAGAGCTTCAGAGCGCCCTCACTCGTGCTCAAGGTGAAGTAACCACTGCTACAAACAACATCACTACGCTCACTACACTTCTTTCTCGCTACAATGCTGCTGCCGGAGCACCTGATGCTTCTACTCTACAAAATCAGATACTTGAGGAATACCTGCGATTGATGTCGAGTGGATCACTCCATATGGAGCCACATATTACTGAGGTTCGCTCATCGTCTATACCAGAAGTAAACCGTCTCATCAGTCGATTTATACAGAATATCGATACTGCATGTGATAGAAACCGAGGACAGTAAATAGAACTTTATGAATCGCCTTCTCAAAAACAACCTCCCTCACATACTCACTTCGCTTCTTATGCTTGTTTTTGTGATGGCGATGCTTGGTTCATCAAATACAGTTTTTGCACAAACTCCCCCTACACCACAGCCACCATCAGACGGTGCGGGATTCTGGTCAACTATCGGTAATGGTATCGGCAACTTTATTCTCTACATTGGTTCCTACATATTTGGCTTTTTTGGGCTCCTCCTTGATGCAAGTATCAGCAAATTCATCATCCGAATCAATGAACTTATCGGGGGAGGAACTTCTCTTGGAAGAGCGATTGATAATGTCTGGGTGCTCGTTCGTGACATTTGTAACCTCGCATTCATCTTTGGCTTCATTTACGTCGGTATCATGACGATTATTGATGCAGGGCGCGCGGACACGAAGCGATTTCTTGCATCGATCATCATTGGAGCACTTCTCATTAACTTTAGCCTCTTCATCGCAAAAGCTATCATTGATGTGTCAAACTTTATCTCATTTGAGATTTACCGTAACCTCGTCGATACGGAGAATAATGGTTCAATCGCTCTCAACTTTACAGATATCCTCGGTGTTCGAAGCATCTATACCATGCCGAATGCAAACGAGTTCGTTTCAATGACCTTCGGCGGTAACGTGGCGTACTACTTCATGTCAACCCTTATGCTTATCGTTGCAGGGTTTGTTCTTGGTGCAGGCGCCTTCCTCCTCATGATTCGCTTCGTGGTACTTGTGTTAATTCTCTGTTTCTCACCGATACTCTTTGCTGCAACAGTATTCCCGGGGACAGCTAGCCTCGCTAAAGATCTTTGGCGAAAACTGCTAAGCTATGCTTTTTTTGCTCCTGCATACCTACTTCTCCTCATTGTTTCAATCAACGTACTTACAGGAGTCATGGGAACCATGCGGCGAGTACCTATCTCAAACGCTCTTGCAAACCAAGGTACACAAAATACGGTGCCGCCCGTGGACTCTTTTGATGTCATTCTCCTTTACGGTATCGGTATTTTCTTCCTCATCTTGTCTCTCCAGATCGCACAAAAATTTGGCGTTGCTGGAGCCGATAAGGCGATGGGTATGGTAGGCACGGCAAAGGCTTGGGGGCAGAAGAAACTTACCAACACAGCGCTCTTTGCACCACGTGTTGCGGGACAAAAAATTGTTGGTAGTGCATCAAAGCGACTTCTCAAGAATTTTGATAAATGGCAAGCAAAGGATAAGAGCAAGCAAAGCACTGCCGGAAAAGTATTTCGTGGTGCGCTTGCTGCCACAAACATTGACCGAAGCGTTCGGGGCACCCTCGAATCTGGAAAGAAGGTCAAATTTGGTCTCGAGCATTCATACCAAGACGACAAGGATTACGCAGATGAGCGCAAGAAGCGATTGGCTCGTGAACTCGGGCAACAAAACTTTAACGCTAACTTTACTGAGGAGAATCTCGCATTACTTAAGAAAAAACCTGAAGAGCTCACTGAAGCAGAAAAGGAAGCCCGAGTTAAACTCGAACGAGCTGTGGCTGAAGCTTCAACAAAATACCTTGAGGAACTTGAACAAGAGCAGCGCGTTGCCATTGTTGAGCTCATGACTCAGAGTCAAATCGATGCCCTTGAAAAGAGTGAGGGTCTCACTGTCGCTGAAAAGGGCGAGCTTGGAAAAGTACGTTCTGATCTATTCAAAGAAAAGTATGGGAATAATGCCGTAGGTGGCTCAGAGGAAGAAATAAAGGAAATTCGAACTAAGCGTGATGGTATTGCGAAGGCAAATATTGATCAACTTTCTGCGATGGGTGTAGACTTCCTCAAGGATGAGAAACATGCGGTTCGTCTCACTAATTCACAGATGGATGACCTCAAGAAGAAGCTTACTCCAACCGAGTACAGCAGAATTGATGAGGCACGAAAAGTTGCTCTCACGAAACTTGCAAAAGATAATGCGACAATTGACGGCAAGACTGCACAGAACCACATCCTCAAGATGAAGGCGACCGATATGTCGAAACTACCGAAGGAGGTACTTATCGCACTTGCACCACAACTTCCAGTCAGTACGCTTGTGGAAATACGAAAGCAGAATACACTTAACGTCGAGGACCAACAGGAAATCCTTAAAAAGATGAAGGAGGATATTACGGATATTCCTGTTCCAGATGGAGTTGACCCAGGAGAATTTCTCACGCAATTGGCAGACCGGCAGAACGCAGTCAATAAGTGGCTCGACGACAGTCCACTCGGTAAGGAATTTGGAAAATAGCATATGGTTACTAAAGATGACAGATTGAATGCCCTACGTAATGCGACCGAGCAAATCGTAGACGCATATGCATCTCTTGAAACAGCGATTCTGCTTGGTTCGGTTCGTGAAAAGTATGCAATCCCAAAAGGGAACTTCACCGACCTCGTTGGTGATACCATTCTTCGCCTACGGCAACGAAATGCCTTCGAGGAAAGCCTCGTTTCAGAACTTGGACTCACGGCTGATGTTGCACGTTCGATAGCGCAAGAACTTAAAGTACTCTTCGACAAAGCCGAAGGTAGTACTCGCCCTGAAGCGAATCTTGAAACCAAGGAACGACTCGACCTGCGACCACAAACTCCAGTAAGTGCTCCAGATTTGAGTCAAGCGGGAACTCCACCAAAACCACTCACTCGTGATGAACTCATGAACGCGCTCGGAGGAAAGCGGACTATGGCACAAGACATCGAAACACTTCGAATGAAACAGGGGGAGAAAAAGGACGGGGTATAGATACAAAAACGTACGAGGATACCCTCGTACGTTTTTGTAATCTACAGAAGAGCAACCTGCTCCGACCGAAGATCGCCTTAAGTACGGTACAATACTACAGAAGTCGCATAGCGATATGAAATTTGAAGTACCACAATTTATCGAAGTGGAGGACAAAATCGTCGGACCACTCACCTGGCGCCAATTCGTATACCTTGCTGGTGGAGGAGGTGTCCTCATTATTTGCTATGTTGCTTTGCCATTTATACTTTTTGCGATAATTGGGCTTCCGATTGGTGCTCTCGCCGGTTTTTTGGCTTTTCATCGCATAAACAATAGACCATTTTCAGTCTTTCTTGAATCAGCAGTAAACTACTTTAGAAAGAGCAAACTCTATCTTTGGAGAAAAGAGCAGGAACAGACCATCAAAGGATACACCGAGAGCGCGCAGGACACACCTCTTGGAGTAATGGGGGAGAAGAAGCGACTTTCGACACTTGCTGAAAGGCTCGAATTCTATTCTCTAGAAAAATGACATGCCGATAAAAAACGCCACACAACAATTTGTACCAATTCGAGACATTCGTGATGGGGTAGCGATTCTCCAAAATGGACAAATGTGCATGCTCCTTCTTGCATCATCGATTAACTTTGCATTCAAATCACTCGAAGAACAAGAAGCTATTCTTTCTCAGTTTCAGTCGTTCCTCAATACGCTTGATTTTTCTATCCAGATATACGTTCAATCACGACGACTCGACATTCGTCCATACCTTTCACTCCTCAGAGAGCGTGAGGTGCTACAAGATAATGATCTCATGCGTATTCAACTTCGTGAGTATATTGAATTCATCAAAACCTTTACTACCGAAGTTGATATCATGGCAAAAAGTTTCTTCGTTGTCGTACCATACACACCAACTATTCCTGACGTAAAAACGGGGATTTCAGGTTTTCTTCGACCTTCACAATCACGGAAAAGCCCAATCGATGAGGCGAAGTTTTCACAAGATCGTATCCAGCTTGAGCAACGTATATCAATCGTCGAACAGGGACTTGGGCGAATAGGTGTTCGCACTATTCCCCTCGGGAATGATGAGCTTATTGAGCTCTATTATCATATTTTTAACCCTGAAGATATGTCTAACGCTCCTAAATATTAGCTCTATGGGAATACTTGATTTACTCAATGCAAAGAAGGCAGAACTAGAAGGAGGAGGTTCAGATACCCCACTTTCAATGCCTGACATCATCGCCCCCGCAGCGGTGAGCATGAATCCAAAGAGCCTTAATATGAGTGGAAAGCTCATGCGTGTGTTCTTTGTTGTGTCATACCCACGAATACTCACTGATGGCTGGCTCGAACCAATACTCAACCTCGAGCGGGAAATGGATATTTCTATCATGGTACATCCTATCGATACCGCCGAAACACTCAAAAAATTTCAGAAGAAAGTTGCTGAGGTACAAAGCCAAATAAATGACAGGGCGGACAAAGGTATGGTGCGTGACCCGCAACTTGATGCTGCATACAGGAATCTTGAAGAGCTCCGTGACAAACTCCAACAAGCAGAAGAAAAACTCTTCAATGTTGGACTCTACATTGCCATTTATGCATCATCAGAGCCTGAACTCAATAAAGTTGAATCCGAACTAAAAGGGATGCTTGATTCTCGACTCATTTACGTAAAACCTGCACTCTTCCAGCAGGAGGAGGGACTTAAAAGTATTCTTCCTATTGTGCAAGATGAGCTCCTTGTGCATTCAAAATTCAATACTGCACCACTTTCAAGCTTCTTTCCCTTCACCTCATTTGACCTTACTTCAAATAACGGCATTCTCTACGGTATCAACCGGCATAACTCCTCACTCGTCCTCTTTGACCGATTTAGTCTCACAAACTACAACTCCGTTACCTTTGCAACCTCAGGTGCAGGAAAGTCGTATATGACTAAACTTGAAATCCTTCGCTCACTCATGTTTGGTACTGAAGTTATTGTTATCGACCCAGAACGCGAGTACGAGTACCTCGCAGAAGCAACAGGTGGCAGGTTCTTCAACATCTCGCTTTCGTCAAACCACCATATCAATCCATTCGATCTTCCTATACCACTTCCTGACGAAAATCCAAACGATATTCTCCGCTCACACATCATTGAGCTTGTAGGCCTCTTCAAGCTCATGCTCTCAGGAATAACACCCGAAGAAGATGCCATTCTTGACCAAGCAATCCACGAAACATACGCACTTAAAGATATTACTGGTGAAAGTGACTATCGAGATCTCGAGCCGCCACTCCTTTCTGATTTTGAAATGGTACTTGCCGGAATGGAAGGGAGTGAGTCACTCGTGCAACGCCTTTCAAAATTTACGTCAGGAACATGGTCTGGGTTTATGAACCAGCCGACAAATGTCGACATCGATCAGAAATTTGTTGTCTTCTCACTTCGCGACATGGAAGAAGAACTCAAAACCATTGCAATGTACATTGTTACAAATCATATTTGGGGTGCGGTACGCCGCGAACTCAAAAAAAGACTTCTCGTCATTGATGAAGCGTGGTGGATGCTCAAAACGCCAGATACTGCAGCGTTTCTTCATAGTGTCGCGAAACGCGGGAGAAAATACTATCTTGGGCTTGCTACAATCACGCAAGACGTAGACGACTTCCTTCGTTCACCATACGGTGTCCCAATGATTACCAATTCATCAATACAAATTTTGATGAAGCAATCACCAACTTCTATCGATACGCTCCAGGATGTCTTCAACTTAACTGACGAGGAAAAGCTCACCTTGCTTGAATCGGGGGTAGGGGAAGGAATTTTCTTTGTGGGGCTTAAACATGTCGCCCTTAAAGTGATCGCTTCGTACACCGAAGACCAGATCATCACCTCAGATCCTTCACAGATACTTGCAATCAAACAAGCACGCGCGGAGCTTCAAGGAAGTATGTGATTAGTATATGGCACGAGAAAACACCGTTCGCTCACATGAATATGATGAATATGATGAAGCGAATGTTCGTAGTGGTCCAGTGACCCGTGATTTCGAAACTACCAAAAGCCTTTCTTCAAAGGCAACTGACTATAATCGTAAGAAGGAAGCCGTAAATGACGCACAGTATCGTGATGACGAAGCTGCAAATGATACACCGTACGAAGTAGCCCCCGAAACAACAGCACCTGGAGGAATGCGGGAAGCTATTCGTCGCTCTGCTCGTCGTCAAGCTGCCTTGCAAAATCAACTGAAGTTAGCGGGGGCTGCAAAAAAAGTACGTAAGCTTGCTGGAATTACACGTCTAAGCAGCGTTACCGGGGCAGCAGCATCCTATTTTTTTCAATTACTTGCCGGATTAGCTACTCTTGTTGCCTTGGGTGGCCATGGCTCCGTATCATATTTTCTCAACGAAACGATTGCAGGCAAGATTGTTAATGCAACTGTTGGTTACTTTGTTGATCTTAACACCCTTATTCCATTTGAAATACTCGCAATGGCATTTTGGGCAATTGGAACCGTTATTGCCTTCGGCACTTTTGTTGTGTATCTCTTGTTTTTCTTCTTCACCTCACGAATAACAGGGGTGAGGTTATTTAATTCGACAATGGACTATCTTCTTGCAGGTGCGACGTTCGCATTTTGCGTCCTTCCTGTTGGACACCTATTTCCTGCAGTTTTACTTTGGGTAATTTATGTGACTCTTTCTTCGATCAACCCGCTTGCTACAAAAGGTGGCACCATGGGAGGAGTCTGATGTGTGAATTATTCAGTTCTTGACCAAAACTCTACACATTCGCGTGATAAGCTATAGGTACGCTATGCGTACGATATCTCTATACAAAATCATTGTGTTTCTTGCCTTGATATCTGGGCTTTTCATATCTTTTATCACACCCGGAACGGCAGACGCTCAGTCGCTCGAACTTACCAATTCAGCAGGGATTCGTATAACACCTGAATTTCCAGAACCAGGAGCAAAGGTTGAAGCTTCAATTGATGCATACTCACTCGATACAACCGGTGCGCGAATAACATGGAATCTTGATGGTGTTCTGATACCGGGAACAGATGATGCACGGAGCGTTGAGGTATTTGCAGGGAAGCTCGGTGAAAAAAAATTGCTCTCTGCCAGAATTGAACCTGTACAAGGCGCACCATTCACGCTCCGTCGTTACATTACCCCAACAGCTGTCGATATTGTCGTTGAAGCATCAACCTATGTACCGAGCTTTTATCGTGGACGCGCACTCCCGAGCGCTGATTCAGAGGTGCGGGTGATTGCAATACCACAATTAGGCGACAGTGCTAGCTCGAAGACACTCACATATCAATGGGAACAGAATGGAAACATTCTTTTCGGTGGGCCAGTGCGTGGGAAGCAGAGTATTACCGTATCGACACCACGATATATCGGCGGATACCTCTCTGTTTCTATATTTGACGGGGAAGGGAATCGAGTTGCACACCGTGATATTAGCCTTACTGCAGTACCTCCAGAATTGCACTTCTACGAAGAAAATCCTCTTCGTGGACTCAGTGAACTTGCTATACGCAATAATCTTTCACTTATTGGTGACGAAACGACAGTGCATGGAGAACCGTACTTTTTTAATATGGCAGGTGAACAAAAATATTCTTGGGAAATCAATGGAGAGCCTGGAACCCCAACTATCGATCCCCATATCATCACCCTCCGTAAAACTGGAGGGGGAGGTACAGCAAATGTTGGCCTCGAGGTTATGAGTGATCTTGGTATCCCTGAATTTCTCCGTGGTGGCTTCAGTATTAATTTCTAATATATGCAACCACTTTCAAAGCAACGAGTACGCCTAGGCCACTACATCGGGTTTGCAGTATTTACTCTTTTCATTGCAGGGAATGCCGAAGCACAATCATTCCCTGATCGCTATCAGTCACTCGTAGCACTTCCACAACTCAATGCTCGAGGAGGAGGTCTCGCTGACTATTTTAATCAGCTCTACATGATTGCTGTTGCAATTGGTGCAATCCTCGCATTCATTAAGATATCAGTAGCTGGCGTAAAATGGAGTTTGAGTGAAATCATAACTGATAAAAGTCAGGCCCGGGAAGACATAAAGGGGGCGCTCCTTGGCCTCGCTATTCTTCTCATTCCATTCATCGTTCTCAATACGATCTACAGTGGACTGACCAACCTCAATATTTTGGAAAATTCTGCAATAAGAATACGACCACCTTCAAGTGTGGCGGGGCCACCAGCAAATCAACCAGCACCAATAACAGTTACCCCAGACACTCCTACTGAACCACCTCCAAACATGCAGTGTGCAGGAGTTGATTATTTGGCATGCGCGAGTGCAACTGATTGTTCTGCTGCACGCACCCAATGTAACAACTACCAAACTCGATGCCAATCTCCTCAACAGACTGTCAACACTAATATTACTAGCAGTGTTCCGATGGGAGCTACCATGATTGTGTGTACGTATCGAACAAACATTAATCCGGTCCCGTAACACAGTATGAAAAAATTTCTTATCATCTTTGGTATCGTCATCCTTCTCCTTGCTGGGGCAGTGTGGACGTACATCTTCCTCTTTGGTGTACCACAGGGTGCGAGTGAAATATTTGGTCGCTTTACTGAAGCACCAGACCGCCCAGGATATTCTACAAATGACGAGGGGACCATTGATATTGGAAACGAAGACACTGAAGATAGCACAGTGGCGCGTGAACGACTCTACCAACTCACCACAAGACCGGTTGCTGGAGCGGTATTTGTTACAAACGGCATTCGGTATGTGGAGCAGGGGACCGGACACATATACGAAATAGCACTTAGCGGAGGTTCTGAGCGAATGATAAGTGGGACAACTCGACCACGCACTATTCGGGCTGTATTTTCACCAAATGCTGATCATGTGGCCCTCACGAGTGAGTCTGGAACGAGTCTTGAAACAGTACTCGGTACAATTGTACAGAATGGTGCAGATGGTGGGAATCTCGACATAACTGCATTACCAGATGGGGCAAAGGAAGTTTCATTTAATTCCGATGGCACTGCTCTTAACTTCTTTGTACCTGACGCAACTGGAGGAAGTGGGTACTCCTACACTCTGAAGACCAAGGAGACTGAGGAAATCTTCACAATTCCTCTCAGTGACATCCGTATTTTGTGGGGTAGACCTACTTATATCTACACCACCCCTTCAGCTCATGCTGTTGGGTACCTATACCGTATCGGGGAAACAGGGCTTGAATACGTAACGCAGGGAAGTAAAGGGCTGATGGCATTCGCGTATGCGAGCGGTACTATCGTTACAAGTATTCAGGGTATGGAGGCAACAACATATGATCCTGAGCATGGACCCATACCAACGGTACTTATGATTCCTGAAAAATGCAGTCGATCACTCCCGTCATCACAATCAATTGTGTGTGCAGTACCTCGTAACGCAAGCGATATCGAATTTTTCCCGGATGATTGGTACAAAGGCGTAGCACGTTTTACTGACGCAATTGTAAGTATCGACGGAGCAAATGGAGTCTATACCGGCCATAGTGATTTAGAGAGTGAATCAGGACGCCCAATAGATGTTCTCTCAATTGGTGTGAACGCTCAGGGTGATATGATTTATTTCACAAACAAGTATGATGGTGCGCTTTGGATGCTCGACCTTCGAAGAGAAACGGGGGGTAGGGAACAGGTGTACGAATAAAAAATGCCTGGGCTGAAGCTCAGGCATTTTTTATTGAGTACTCTATAGTTAATTTTTTGGTACTATTTTGAGTCCTTTATGACGAACCACATACTCTTGTGCAATTGATGCAAGATTGCTTACCGTAAAGTAGAGGGCGATGGCTGCTGATATCGTATAGGCTGCAACAACTATAATGATTGGCATTACATACCGCATCTGTAATTGGAGGCTTCTGTTGAAATCATCTTTGAAGCTTGCTTCAGCATTTGGGTCACGCGGAGCGAGTTTCGGCATTGAAAGGTTTGTATGAATGAACTGCGTGACTCCTGCAAGGAGTGCGAGAACGAAACTCTTTTCAGCAATGTTCATCATCCCAAGGAAGAACATGCTGACAGTTTCAGGTGTAGGGATAAATGAGTAGAGGAGAGCAGTATTAACCTCAGGAAGAGCAACTCCGCCCCCACGATATACCGCGAGGTACAGTGCGATAACAATTGGTATCTGAAGGAAGAGTAGGAATATTGAAGAGAAGGGGTTCACTTTGTATGTCTGGAACAATTCGAGCGTTCGACGTGCTTGTTCTTCACGATTCTCCTTAAACTTTTCTTTAATTTCACGCATTTTTGGCTCCATTTCATTCATGAGGAGCTGCGTACGTGCTGCCTTAAGTGAAACAGGGAGCAAAATAATCTTCACAAGAAGAACTGTGAGGATGATTGCAATACCAACGTCGCCTCCTCGCACAACATCTACGAAGAAAATGAGGCTGTTGTAAATGGGGTCAAAAAAGAATGTGTGCCAAATGAAAGACATAGATAACTGGTTAGCGTGCGCCTATTCTACCCCAGAACGCCTGTTTTACGAATGAGACCTTCGAGCTCCGCTCTGAGTGTGTCATAGGAAAGAGATCCTGCTGTATCTTTTGCTACACAGATATAGACTCCCTGGAGGGCAGTACTCCGCGTTATACGCTCAAACACGTCATAGACGCGTCTTCTAAATTTGTTTCGATCTACTGCGGTTTTAATAACTTTTTTTGAGGCTGCGGCACCCGCATGGAAGCCGTCATACGGAGCATAGATAAGCATAAGGTGAGGGGAGTGCATGCGTTTACCCAACGAAAAAAAACGATTGAATGCTTTTCTGTCCAATCGTTCTTTTTTCTTGAGCATGGTCAATGGTGCTATTTCTTAGCTTTTGTCTTCACTGTGAGTCGTGCTCGTCCCTTTCTTCGTCGAAGTTTCAAGACTTTTGAACCAGTCTTAGACGCTGAGCGCACGAGAAAACCGTGCGTTGTTGCGCGCTTCTTCTTTTTTGGTTGGTACGTTCGCTTTGGCATATTGAATGTGTGAGGTGAATGTACACTACATTCGGTGAGAAATCAAGGTCGACCACCTGAACGTGTGTTCCGGGATTTCTACTCAACATACTTATCCACTTGCTATACACAGACATAAAAACAGAATCACGAAACAACAACGTATCTTCGGGAAAGTTTACACATTTCCACAGGCCGGTATAATGCTTCCTACGTCATTTGATTCGACGTTCGATCGAGTATCTATGAGTACACTTCCAAACATTTCCACTGGTATCATCCAAACTGAGCAAATTGATATCAAGAAGTTGTGGGACGATGCACTCGTCAATATCGAACTCTCCATAACATCAGCGAACTTTAAGACTTGGTTCCGGGACACTCATATCATTTCCTTGGAGGATGGGACAATCACACTTGGAGTACCGAGTGTATTTGTCCGCGACTGGCTTCAAGATAAATTCCAAAATATGATCCTGAAGACATTGCGTGAACTTACCCCGCACGCTCGATCGATCGAATATGCAGTTGTGCAGCGTAGTGACCGTCGCCACGAAACTTCAAAGAAGCAGACGGTGAATGCCGCACTCCCACTCGAGGAGTACTACATCAACAAGAGCGACAACCTAAACCCTAAGTATATTTTTGATACATTTGTTGTTGGGCCATTTAATGAACTTGCGCACGCAGCAGCAAAAACTGTAGTAAATAAGCCTGGAATTGCGTACAATCCACTTTTTATCTATGGAAAGACGGGTCATGGAAAGACTCACCTCATTCAGGCAGTAGGAAACCAACTCAAGCGTGTCGGCAAGAAAGTGTTCTATGTGACGAGCGAGCGTTTTGCAGTGGATTACATGAACTCACTCCAAAGTGGTACTGCGAACAGCTTTAAAGACAAGTACCGCCAGTACGATGTACTCATCATGGACGATGTGCAGTTTCTTGCAAATAAAGAAAAGACGCAGGAGGAACTTTTCCATCTCTTTAATGCAATGCACGACAATAATAAGCAGATTGTGTTTTCAAGTGATGTGCATCCTGCACTTATGCAAAACATGGAGGAACGACTTCGCTCTCGTTTTGCCCAAGGAATGGTTATTGATATTCCTCAACCAGATACTGAGTCACGCTGTGCCATCCTTCGGGCAAAATCTGCGCAAAATGGCATCACACTTACTGATGAGGTGGTTGATCACCTCGCAACCACAATCGAAGGGAATATTCGTGAACTTGAAGGGGCACTCAATACCATTCTCTGTCAGTCACAACTTCTTGGTCGCTCACTCTCTCTTGACGAAGTTCGTGTCCTTATAAAAAATAGTACTCGACCACGAAAATCACTCGCTGTTACTGATGTTGTTGATAAAATCGCTCGATTTTATAACGTTGAACCAGCAAGTATCTACGAAAAGACCCGTCGTAAGGAAGTGGTGAAACCACGACAATTGATTATGTTTATCCTGCGAGAAGATTTCCAGGTCTCCTACCCAGCAATAGGGCAAAAGTTGGGAGGTCGTGATCACACCACTGTTATTCACTCGTGTGAAAAAATAAAACGCGAGATCAAAGAAGATGAGGAGTTGGAAGATGAAGTTTCACAGATACGACTTCTTTTGAAATAATGTGCACATCCTGTGCACATTATTCATTCGTGGTGCGTATGTTCTGTGAGTAGTAGGTATGTTTAGTTGTGTACTCACCTGTGGGAATCTGAATATATTTCCACAATGAGTGACTATCGCATATTTCTATACACAGAGGGTAGAAGGGAACACACAGAGTAATACACACCTTACCGAATGAACACACGAATAAATATCCTTATATACCAACATAGAAGCAGTATCCACACAGTTCACACCCCTAATAATAGAAAGATTTGTTTTTAAAAAAGAAATAACACCACCAGTATGCACACCACCGTTTCTATAGATACACTTCGAGCACTTCTTGAGAGTACAGCACGTGTTGCAACGAAACATATAACGCTACCGGTTCTTCAGTGTGTTCTCTTAGAAACAAAAGGGAGTACACTTTCTATTACTGCGACGAATTTAGAAATAGGGATTCAGGGCACAATACAAGGTCGTGTTGAAGAAGAAGGTCGTGTGTATGTGCCAGCGAGTACACTCCGTGAGACAATCGCATTAATAACACAAAAGGAAGTAACATTCTGGACTGAAGGTGATTTACTCCATATTGAATCTGAATCATCTAAAACAGATATAAAAACAATGGATGGTGGTGATTTCCCGAATATTCCACAAGTAGAAGGATCTACATACACTATGCAAGGGTCACTTTTTGCGCATGGTATTAAAACAACTGCTTTTGCTGCATCACAATCATCAATTAAACCTGAGTTAGGAAGTATTTATATTTTTCAAAAAAAAGAGCAGTCACTTACATTTGTTGCGACAGACTCGTTTCGGTTAATAGAAAAGACAATCCCACAAAAAGGCCTTGTTCTTGAAGGATCGCTTCTGATTCCATGGAAGAATGCACTTGAGCTCAGTAAGGTTGCAGAGGAGGCTGATGCTGAAGTTGAGGTGTGTGTTGGTGAAAATCAGTGTTCACTCAAAACAAAAACACTCTACATAACCTCACGTCTCATTTCAGGTACATTTCCAGACTATGAGCAAATCATTCCTAAAGAGTATGCGGCAAAAGCAACTATTCTCACAAAAGATTTAAGTGCTGCACTTAAGAAAACAAATATATTCCTTAATAAGTTTATGCAACTCACTGCGACAGTGAGTAAGAACACACTTACATTGTCATCTCAGAATACTGAAGCTGGCGCTACAACAGAATCTATCCACGCAACAACGGAAGGGGATGAGATACGACTCAATTTCAATCAGCGGTATGTAAGTGATGTTATTCCACATATAACTGATGACAGTATCCTTATTAAGTTCGCAGGAATTGGACGCCCAATGGTTATCCAGAATGTTCATGAGGGTTCGCTTCGGTACCTTGTGATGCCAATGAATAAATAGTGTATCGGTATGCGTCGGATTCCTAAAGATGCACCAACAAAAATTGGAGATTTATTTGATGTATACCGAAAACGGCTTCGTGCTCCTGAAGGGAGTGTCACCAGTGCGGTAATCGAAGTGGTAGAGGATGTAATCGGCATACCGCTCGATAAAAAAAGTCTCGCGTATTCGCCACAAACAAAAATACTCACCATTAAAGCGTCTGGGATGGTGAAGACAGAGATACTCTTACGAAAGGAAGAGATACTCACGCATCTTAAAGGGCGTCTAGGCCCTAAAAATGCCCCTACAACGATTCTATAACTAGTTATTGTCCCGAGTACGACGATCACTCTTCTCCTTCTCTTCTGTGGCACCAAGGAGTTCAGCTTTCCATACTGAAACTGGGTATTCCCAGAGAGAAAATTGTGGGTCAGATTCTGGATTTGATGGCATCGGTCCACGAGGATCATCTTTTTTTACAAAGTAGAGAATATCGTGTGCTGATGCGATGGTGTTTTCGAGACTGAGTGCTGGTGCCTCTTCATCTGAGTCACTTTCGGCAACAATAAGCGCGCTCGGATCGAACCAAACTCCACGAAGTACTGGTTTGATATCGTCAGGTGTTCGTGGAGGCTCGTTAAAGTTTTCCTCGGGCACTTTTTCGAGTGCGATATCCATGAATGCTCGCCACATTGGTGCAACAATAAGTCCAGAGATCTCATTCATTGAACGATTGTCGTTATTTCCTGCCCATGCACCAACCGCAAGATTTGGTGCATACCCAATAATCCATGCATCGCGTTTATCGTTTGTGGTACCTGTCTTTGCAGCGACGTCACGCCCAGGGATATGGAGCATCGAATTAGGGCCGTAGAGCGGTGTTCGCGCCACATTGTCAGAGAGAACATCAGATACCTGCAGAGTTACATCTCGGTCAATAACCTGCTTTGGATTAGCAGTGAATTCTTCAAGAATTGCCCCTTGGCTGTCTTCAACGCGCAAAATTGCAGTAAGATCATTTCGCACACCTTCGTTTGCAAATACTCCATATGCACCAACCATTTCAAGAAGCTTTACTTCGCCACCACCGAGTACGAGGGTGAGACCATACCGGTTTGGATCGATAAGTGTTGTGAGTCCGAGGTCACGTGCAAGTTTTAGTGATGGTGCCATTCCCGCAAGGTAGAGTGTTTTTACCGCGGGGATGTTGAGCGATTGTGCAAGTGCGTTCCGGAGTGATACTGGTCCACGGAATTTCCCATCGTAGTTATTTGGTGAGTAGCATCCATCCTCTGAGGTTTCATTGTCAGGTTCGCATGAGGTTGAGAATTGCGTTTTAAGGTCAAAGACGACTGTCTCAGGGGTGTACCCTTTGTTAAAAGCTGCAGCATACACAAATGGTTTGAATGATGAGCCAGGCTGTCTGTCTGCGATAGCGATATTGAAGTTTCCATCAATATTCTCATCAAAATAGTCGCGTGATCCGACCATGGTCAGTATCTGACCAGTCTGTGGATCTACCGCAACAATGGCACCATTCTCTGCATTGAATGTTTTTTCATTCGTGAGCGCTTTCTCTTTAACAATCTTTTCGCCTGCTTCCTGGAGTTCCCAGTCGAGGGTGGTGATTACCCGCAGTCCACGTTCTGCAAGCATTTCCTCGCCATATTTTTTTGCGAGGTAATCTCGAACGTAGAAAACAAAGTGCGGTGCACGAATGCCCGTTGATACCTGTGGGCGAAATTCGACAACTTCATTCTGTGCTGCTTGGCGTTCTTCCTCGGTAATAAACCCATTTACAACCATTCGATCAAGAACAAGATTTTTTCGCTCATCGAGCCCGTCTTTGTGAGCGCCGTATGGCGAGTAGTATGTCGGAAGCTGTGGAAGCGATGCGAGGTACGCTGCTTCCGCAAGTGTCACGTCTGCAGAAGTTTTTCCAAAGAATGCTTGGCTTGCTTCTTCAACACCGTATATCGTTCCACCATACGGCGATTCATTAAGGTAATGCCAGAGTATTTCATCTTTTGTGAGTACTTGTTCGAGACGAATAGCAAGAATAGCTTCCTTGATTTTTCGGGTGAGTGTTTTTTCACGAACGAGAATGGAATTCTTGATTACCTGTTGGGTAATTGTTGAGCCACCAGCGCCGCCAAATGGACCAACACCGTTTAACACGTTGGTGTACATTGAACGGAGTATTGCCATGGGGCGAACACCCGCATGTTCAAAAAACGTATCATCCTCAATCGCGACCGTAGCATTTTTAATATGTCGGGATATCTTTTCGAAAGGGACAACGGTGCGCTTCACATCCTGGTGAAGGTCATAGAGCACAATCTCACCGGTTCGGTCGTAGATCTTTGTTGACTGGAGTACACGGCGCTCTTCAAAAGAGGAGAGGTCGGGGATATCGAGTGTCGAAACCCAGATAAGGATTGCACCTGCGCCAATGAATCCGACAAAAAGGAGTATGATGATGGCATCAATAAAGAACTCCTTGACTGAATGTGGTTTTATGCGAGAAATAAGTGACATATAGATAGAATAGTAGCACTCGGGTGTCTAGATATGCACGTCCAAATGGTGTGTTACAGTAGTACGAAATCACATGAAAGTACAGACAGACCCACAAAAAATAGAAGAACTCCTCACGCGCGGGGTAGAGGAGGTTATCCATGAGGAGTCCCTCAGAAAAAAGCTCCTGAGCGGGGAAGTGCTTCGGGTAAAACTCGGCATTGATCCAACAAGTCCAAACATTCACCTTGGTCGTTCAATACCTCTTCTCAAGCTTCGCGATTTCCAGGAACTCGGACACCAGGTCGTTTTTATTGTTGGCGATTTCACCGGCATTATTGGCGACACTTCGGATAAGGATGCTGAGCGCCCAATGCTCACGAAAGAAGCTATTGAGGAGAATATGCGCACCTACGAAGCGCAGGTGGCAAAAATACTCGATATGAGTAAGGTGGAGTTTCATACAAACTCTGAATGGCTCGGGAAGCTCACCTATGGAGAAATTGGTGTGCACGCAGACCAGTTTTCAGTTGCTGATTTTATTTCTCGAGAAAATATTGCAAAGCGCCTCACTGAAGGGAAGCGTGTTTCACTTCGGGAAGTGCTCTATCCGCTCATGCAGGGGTACGATAGTGTTGCGGTGAAGGCTGATGTAGAACTTGGTGGCACTGATCAACGATTCAATCTTCTCGCGGGAAGATCTCTCCAGGAGCATTTTGGTCAAAAGCAACAAGACATCATCATGGGGCCAATTATTAATGGTACCGACGGTCGCAAGATGAGCTCAAGCTGGGGGAATACTATCGGTCTCACACTTTCTCCAAACGATATGTACGGAAAGGTGATGAGTATGGCTGATGTTGAGATTGTACATTACTTCACGTACTGCACGCGTGTACCACTTGCACGTGTCCATGCGATAGAGACGGAGCTCGCTTCGGGAGCAAATCCTCGTGATAGTAAAATGGAGCTCGCGCGCGCAATTGTTTCCTTGTACCACAGCGAAGCAGCAGCAATGGATGCTGAGGCAAATTTCATTGAGACATTTCAAAAGGGTGGCGTACCTGAAGATGTGCTCGAAATACGACCAGACTATATCGAAGCGCTTCTCCAGCATGGTGTGGTAGCTTCAAAAACTGAGCTTCGAAGACTTCTTGAGGATGGTGGTGTGCGGAATGTAGAGACCGGAGAGAAGTTGCCTCTGATACCTGAGCATGTCTCAGAACCACTTGTTCTCAAAATTGGAAAAAGACGCTTCGTGAAACTCCTTCCATAAGAAACAAAGCGAGATATGCGAACTCTGTAGGAGGAAAGAAAAAAGACCCTCGCCGTATATTGAATACGCCTCGGGTCTTTTTTCGTAGTGCTGTAAAGTATATGAAGACTTTGGACGAATTCGATTTACAGCTCGTCTTTATCGTCAAAAGAGTCATAATCTCCCTCATCGTCTTCATCCTCACTTCCAGGTTCGTCCTCAAAAAATGCTTTTGCAGTCTCATCCTCTCCTTCTTCTTCATCAAGTTCGGATATCGGTACAACAGGAGGTGCATCTTCGAGCAGCTCATCTTCAACGAGATCATCTTCGTCAGCAAGTTCGTCGAGAAGAGCATCATTGAGATCAGCACCTTCTTCCTCTTCCTCTTCCTCTTCGTCAAAATTGCTTCCACTCATCCACGTAAAGATCATACTATTCGAAAAATGAATTACTTTTGTATGCCGTACTTTGTATCAGAACTTCAGCGTGCGCGCAACAGGGGTGTAGTCAACCAAGAAGCAACGTTATCGCGCATGTGCAAGAGCGGTGATGCCTACAGCGATCGCGTCATATTCGTCGTCGAGTGCAGTGTTTGGCACGTTTGGAACTAGGCGTTTCACCATACTCGTTACGGCGCTTTTGTCACTCTTCCCATAGCCAGTTACAGCGACTTTTATTTCTTGTGGACTAAATTCGGTCACAGTACAGGAATGTTTCCGGGCAAGGAAAAGAATAATACCGCGCACCTCTGCAACAGCGATTGCTGTCTTCTGGTTTTTGTTAAAAAAGAGTGTTTCGAGTGCGACGTGATTTGGGGTATGGGCCCTAAGAAGCATCTCGATTCGGCTGCCTATTTCGAGGAGTCTCTCGGGCATCGAATCACCTCGTGTCGTGGTCACGCATTCGGAATAGATGAGTACCTCTTTACCATTATGTTTCTCCATAACGGCAACACCGAGGCGGTCGTATCCAGGATCAAATGCAAGCACTCTCATGGCTTATTCAGCATCGGGTGAATCGGCGGTGGTGAAGATATCTTGTACATCATCATGTTCCTCAAGCTTTTCGATAAGAAGCGCAAGTTTCTCACCATCCTCATCAGAAAGATCAATTCTGTTTTGGGGCACGTACCCAGTTAGAGACTTAGTGAAAGCCCAGCTTGCTGAACCCGTCGCGCCAAGTGCAAACCCAGCTTCTTTAAAAATGTGTCGTATTTCAGGAGTTGTGCGATTTCCGTTGTCGGTCACTGCCGTGACGATAATTGCTGTACCCCCAGGTCCGAATGCTTCGTACACAACCTCGAGGAGCTCCGCACCTTCGGCAGCCTTACCTTTTTGCACTGCACGATCAATGTTGTCTTTCGGCATCGAATCCTTCTTTGCTCGTTCTATTGCAGCCGCAAGTCCTGGAGAGTTGATATCACCTTTTGCCTTACGTGCTTCCATAGCGATGACGCTCGCGTGCTTTGAGAAGACGCGGCTTTTTGTTGCATCACTCGCTTCTTTTTTTCTCTTTATCTTTGACCACTTGTTATGCCCTGACACGGTAGCAAACGATTAGATGGTAATGGTGCGTTCAATTGTAGTCCTCCAGGCTAGGAACGCAAATGCCCGTATGCAACAGCTGTTGCGACACGACCACGAGGGGTACGTTCAATTAGCCCTTGGCGGATGAGGTATGGTTCAAGGACATCTTCGATGGTGGACATTTCTTCACCAGTTGCTGCGGCGATAGTGTTGAGTCCAACTGGACCACCGCCAAATTTATCAATAATGGCATGAAGTACTGCACGATCGGGTCCGCCAAGGCCAAGGACATCTATCTCGAGAAGTTCAAAAGTTCGGAGAACGATTTCTTCAGTGATGGTGGTTCCTTCGAGTTGCGCAAGATCGCGACAGCGCTTGAGAAGGTAATTTGCTGTACGTGGAGTGGCGCGTGCTCGCTTCGCAATATTTTCGAGCATGGTACGTGGTGAAGCGACACCAAGGAGAGCTGCAGATCGCTCGAGAATATCTGCTATTTCACCATCACTATAAAACTCAAGACGGAAAGTCCCCCCTGAAAAGCGTGAACGAAGCGGGGAAGAGAGAAGACTGATACGTGTAGTCGCAGCGACAAGTGTAAAAGGTGGTAGGTCGAGCTGCACAGTACGTGCAGAAGGTCCTTTTCCAATAATGATGTCGAGTACCCCCGACTCCATCGCGGGGTAGAGCACTTCCTCGATTGATTTTGAGAGTCGGTGTATCTCGTCGATAAAAAGGACATCTCCCGGGGAAAGGTTGGTGAGAATAGCGGCAAGATCGCCAACCCGTTCAATAGCAGGACCAGAGGTTGTGCGCATATTCGTCCCAAGTGTACGAGCGATGAGATGTGCGAGTGTTGTCTTTCCGAGCCCTGGCGGTCCATAGAGAAGAATGTGCTCAGCGGCATGACCACGCTCGCGCGCTGCGGTAAGGAGGATGCGGAGGTTTTCTTTTATCTTTGCTTGCCCGACGTACTCGTCCCATGTCTGTGGACGCAGGGTCTGATCAAGATTTCCCGCGCCATCGCGTTCAAATGTTGGGCGGACATCATTCATAGAGTGGCTCTATTTTACCCTGGAATAGGAAAGAGACCTTCTTGACAAAAAATCAATACATGCTATTATTATCACCAAGTTCACGTTCCTCGCGAAGCACGCGTTTCGCAACGTTCTCACGAAGAAAATATGAAAAGAGAGGCGAGATCCTTGCGATAACCCTCGAAGCAACACCTGGCACTCATGACGAGGGTCGTTTGGTACTCGCACTTGTGCGGGTCACTGGGCTATTCCTTAGTTTTGGAGAGCCACTTTCATACGGAAAGCTGTTGTTCCGAGGGTTATCGATTGGATCAGGTGATTGCCTGATACCGATTCTCAATGATCGTGGTGCTCTCATGAGCATAAACGTAACTGATGCGAATATAGCACACGAAATCATTTCACAATATTGACCATACAAGAACAAAGTTGTGAGAGCATATTTTACAATTTTACAAACAAAAAACTGCAGGTGAGTCACCTGCAGTTTTTTGTATACGTCTATCCGTGAAGATCGAGTACGCGATTGAGTTCATCAAGCGAGGTAATTCCAGCGAGTACTTTCATAACGCCGTCCTGTTGCATGGTGGGGATACCTTGTGGTTTTGCTGCTTCGAGGATGACTGATTCACGTGGATCACGAAGGAGTGCTTCTTCAACCGCATCATCAACGCGAACAGCCTCAAACACACCGATGCGTCCCGTAAATCCAGTAAAGCCACATGCATCACAACCGGGGGCCTCAAATACGCTATCGATAGCAACGGGTTGGTCCATAATTCTACCAATGAGCACCTGCTCGTCTGCTGTTGTGTGTCGTTCTTTTTTGCACTGTTCGCAGAGTTTGCGAACGAGGCGCTGTCCAAGAATGATATTGAATGCACTTCCAATCATGCGAGGATCAACCCCTAGATCGACAAGTCGGGCAAATCCACCAACGGCACTGTTTGTGTGGAGTGTTGAGAAGACAAGGTGACCAGTGAGCGCCGAGTGAATCGCCGTCTCTGCCACTTCCCGATCTCGAATTTCACCAACCATGATGACATCAGGGTCCTGTCGCAGTATTGATCGCAACCCTTCAGCAAAGCCATAGTCACCAGTTATTTGTGTCTGCACGACGCCGGGGAGTTTGTACTCGATAGGATCCTCGAGGGTAATAATTTTTATTTGCGGTGTATGGATAGTCTGAAGGAATGCGTAGAGCGCCGTAGTTTTTCCCGAGCCGGTAGGTCCAGTAGTGATAATTGCGCCGTTTGGCCGAGCAAGTTCTTCGAGCATAATTTCATGGAGGCGTGCATTGAGTCCGAGTGACTCGAATGTAAAATTTGATGCGTCGGGATCAAGGAGACGCATGACGATTGATTCTCCAAACCCACCAGGGATGACGGATGAACGCACCTCGATTTGACGGGTGCCGAGTTCCATCGTGAACCGACCATCCTGCGCTATTTTGTGTTGGTTGAGCTTAAGACCAGAGAGGAGTTTCAGTCGCGAGATGATGTGATCAAAGAGATACCGATCAATGTCGGTTATGTCAGAAAGAACGCCATCAAGTCGATAGCGCACGCGGGCACTCACTTTTGCAGGTTCGATGTGCACATCGGATGCACTTAGCGCAAGGGCTCCACCAAAAATAAGTTCAATAACTTCAGATATTTTTTCTGCACCGCCTTGTTTTGCTGCGGTTGCAATACGAGTACCTACGTCAAGGTACGTTTTTATTTCCGTAGCGTATTGTTTGATGACATCAACCCGCAAGTCGAGTACCCCGCGTGACTCAGCCTTTGTCGACTTTGCGTCGCTGTATCGTTCCCATGCATGTTCAAGGCTTGCCATTGAAGCCATGTATACGGTAGGTGTGTGGCCACCTGCGGTAAGACGTTCGAGTAGGGGAGTCACCTCGGGGTGGTTAGGGTTTCGAATTGCAATTGAGACAGTGCCGTTCCCTTGGGCAAAGATTGCAGCTTCTGCCCGACGGGCTTCTTCCTCGGTAATGATGCGAAGAGCATCGGCATCAATTGCCACGTCAGAAAGATCAATATATTGGTATCCGTATCGGGGAGCGAGTGCGGACACGAGAGATTCCTCTTCTCGGTGGCGGAGCTCAGCGAGTTTTGTGTTTGCCTTGGAGTCGTCAAATTGCGCCATATATTCATAATCATAGCATCCGAAAAGCCCGACAAACCGAGGTTATTGATGTATTGCCAACATATATTATATATTGTATAATATATGTTGGTTCAACAACCCGCACTTTGTCAAAGGAGACACCATGCGGACGTTCATT
>Ga0075163_10002504_pt1 | contig 24655 bp, 20 predicted proteins | sample JI1023141ADNA_FD_71478 | JGI IMG/M metagenome (GOLD analysis project Ga0075163, IMG submission 71478) | Wastewater effluent complex algal communities from Wisconsin, to seasonally profile nutrient transformation and Carbon sequestration -... | ecosystem: Engineered > WWTP > Effluent > Algae... | reverse complement strand
TGGCCTCGATGAGCATGCGTGAGTAACGCGGATGCATGGGCAGTCGCCGCATTTGGTGACCGATGGGTGTCAGATCGGCATCGAGCAGCGCACCGAGCATGGTGAGCAGGCGCTCGGCTCGCTGCACGGCCTGTGGGTCGGGTTTGTCGAGCCAGTCAAAGCTGGCGGCCTCGCGGATGCCGAGCGAGTGCAGCAGCAGCACGACCTCCGCGAGGTCGCTGCGCTGAATCTCCGGCGTGTTGCGCTCGTCGCGGTCTTTGTGGCTGATGACGGTCCACAAGCGATGACACGTGCCCGGTGCGGTGCGTCCGGCGCGGCCTTTGCGCTGATCCGCACTGGCACGGCTGATCGGCTCCAGCAAGAGCGTGCCGATGCCGCGCTCGGCATCGTAACGAGCCACGCGGGCGATGCCGCTGTCCACGACATGGCGGATGCCGTCGATGGTGATGCTGGTCTCGGCGACGTTGGTGGCGACGATGACTTTGCGCAGCGAGTTCGGCGCAAAGGCGCGGTCTTGCTCCTGCGGTTCGAGTTCGCCATGCAGCGGGATGCAGGCCACGCGTTCCCGCGTTTTCAGGCCACGCAAGGCATCGAGCGTGCCCTGGATCTCGCCACGCCCAGGCATGAAGACGAGGATGTCGCCGGGGTCTTCATCGTGCAGGATGCGCTCGACCGCCTCCGCGGCCTGCACTGTGATCGGGCGCTGATCCGGCATCGAGAGATAGCCGACCTCGACGGGAAAACTTTGCCCTTCGGAGATGAGGATCGGGCACTGGTCCAAATACGCCGCCACCGGCTCCGCATCGAGCGTGGCCGACATCACCACCATGGCCAAATCCGGCCGCTGGGTCTGCTGAAGGTGCTTCACCAAGGCCAACGCCACATCGCTGAGCAGGTTTCGCTCGTGAAACTCATCAAAGACCACCGCGCCGATCTTTGAAAGCGAGCGATCATCCTGAAGCCAGCGCAGCAGTATGCCCTCCGTGACGAAACAGATGCGAGTGCCGACGCTCGTGTGGTCATCAAAGCGAATCTGATAGCCGACCTCCGCGCCGAGCTTTCCCTCCCGCTCCCAAGCCACCCGCGTGGCCACCGTGCGAGCCGCGACGCGTCGAGGTTGCAGCACCACGATCATCTTCTCCCCCGCAATCCCCTCATCCAGGAGCATCTGCGGCACCTGCGTCGTCTTCCCCGAGCCCGTCGGAGCTACGAGCACCAGGCGATTACCACCCCGCAGCGTGCGCAGGATGTCGGTGTGGATTTTCCAGATGGGCAGGGACGTGGAGGCAGGCATGAAGTCGGGGGAAGGCATGCTAGGACACCGAGCGAGGAATGCGAACGCGAACGATTCTGCCCGACAAGTGCCATTGATTCGCCAGACGGCTTACTTGGCCAGAAGCGTTTTGTTGAAGAAGGTGACCGTGCGATCCACGGCTAGCCATGCATGATGATCCGGTAGGTGAAGTCTGACCGGTCTCGTCTGGCAGACTCTCAGCAAACGAGCACCATTGACCCTTCATCGGGACTCGCTCTGGTGGTCTGTCGGCACCCGCCCATTTACTCAATCACTCCCACTTGTGTCATTCGTCATGAATTCAGAATCAATCTCGTCCGCATCCACGCCCAAACCGCTGCGAACATGGCCAGCGCTGATCCTCGTGACGCTCATTATTGTCTGCCGCTATTTACCGGGGTTCATCGAAGGCGCGAGCAGTCAGTATTGGTTCGTACCGATCTTCTTCCCCATGATCGGCAGTGCGCTGATTTTGCTCTGGTGGCTGGCGGGGAGTCGGGTCACTTGGCGGGAAAAGCTCATCGGTTTCTTCGGATTCATCGGTGCAGTGGCGGTGATCGTTGCGCTGAGTCATGCGTCCATGCGCGGGTTGATCACCAGCTATCTGACGCTGCCGCTCGGGATGGTGGGCTTTGGCCTTGGCGCTTTCCTCAATCGCTTCAAACAGCCTAAGCCGCGCGTGTCGGGCGTGCTGCTTTGTTCCGTGCTCGCGATGAGTCTCACGCTGCCCCTGCAAAGTGTGGGCATCACGGGCGACTACGTTTTTGATTTGCAGTCACGCTGGTCTTCCGCACCTGGCAGTGAAGCCTGGACCAAAAGTAACACCGCGCAGGCGTCGAAAGACGCAGGGGCAGGCGCAGCCATCAAGACTGAGATCGCGAATGCCGAATGGCCTGGGTTTCGCGGAGCGGATCGCATGGGGCACACGAAGACGCCAAAGCTGGCGACGGACTGGAAAGCAGATCCGCCGAAGCTGTTGTGGAAGAAGCCTGTGGGTGCGGGCTGGTCATCGTTCGCTGTGGCGGGAGCGTTTGCGTTCACGCAAGAGCAACGCGGACCGAACGAAACCGTAGTCTGCTACGATCTCGCTACAGGCAATGAAGTCTGGACGCAGCAGCGTGAAGCGCGTTTCGATGAATCCATGGGTGGGCCAGGCCCGCGCGCCACGCCGACATTGGCCGATGGAGCAGTTTTCACTGCGAGTGCCACCGGTGTGCTCCAGCGATTGAAAGCGGGCACGGGTGAAGTTGTCTGGCAGCAGGATTTCAAGAAGCTGGCCGGTCGTGAGCCGCCGATGTGGGGCTATGCATCTTCACCCTTGGTGACGAATGCACTCGTCATCGTCTTCGCTGGCGGCGCGGGTGACAAAGGTGTGATGGCATTCGACGCTGCGAGCGGCCAGCCGAAGTGGTCCGTGCCCTGTGGTCCTGAGTCGTACAGTTCGCCTCAACTCAGCCAGGTGCTTGGCGAAGACACACTGCTCATGCTCACAAACGACGGCGTGCTACTGATCGATCCAGCAACTGGCAAGACGAGGCTGAACTACGAATGGAAGTTCGAAGGCTATCGCGCGTTGCAGCCGACCATCATCGGCGGCGACGTGATCTTGCTGCCGACGCCGATGTCCGAAGGCACCCGCGCCATTCGCGTCAGCAAGAAGGGCGATCAACTCACCGCAGAAGAACTCTGGACGACGAAAAACATGAAGCCCGACTTCACTGAACTCCTCGCGCACAAAGGCCATCTCTACGGCATCGACGGCTCCATGTTCAGCTGCATCGATCTCAAGTCGGGCACGCGCGTGTGGAAAGACGGTCGCTACGGCAAGGGGCAGTCGCTGCTTCTCGAGTCATCGGATCAAATCTTGATCGCCGCAGAAGACGGTCGCGTCGCCTTGCTGGAAGCCAGTCCCTCGGGACACAAGGAGATCGCCTCCTTCCGGGCGCTCAAAGGGAAGACGTGGAATCATCCAGTCGTCGTGGGCGATAAACTGCTCGTGCGCAATGGCAGCGAAGCGGCTTGCTATGCACTGCCAGCCGCGCCTTGATCTGCGTGGCAACCGCATTCCTTCACCCCATGAAAATCACTTTCCAACTCTTGTCATGTTCCCTCTTGCTGCTCATGCCGAGTTGCGGAACATCAACCGCACAAAAGTCGTCGGCACCATCGGAACAGGAGCCCATTCAACAGCCGGCGTCCTCGGCACAGGCCAGCGCACCCGACAGCGAGGGCTTCGTGACTACGGCGAGCGGCCTGCGCTACAAAGTGCTGCGCTCCGGTCCTGCGAATGTCATGCCGCCCACGAGGCTGGATTCCGTGACGGTGAATTATCGTGGCACGCTGAAGGATGGCACCGTCTTCGACAGCTCCTATGATCGCGGCATTCCTGCGACCTTCGGAGTCAGCCAGGTGATCCCAGGCTGGACGGAGGCGCTGCAACTCATGAGGCCCGGTGACAAGTACTTGCTCTACATTCCCTCGAATCTCGCTTATGGCGGCCGCGCCATGGGAGATAAGATTCCCGCGTTCAGCGATTTGATTTTTGAAGTCGAGCTGCTGCAGATCTTGGGACGCTGAGATCATCACGCGCACACACAAACAGGAGGCCTCCTCCACGATGATGATCCGGCCATTGCTCATCACCGCCCTGCTAGGGCTCACTCACTACGCGATGGCAGCGGATCGGCCGCTGTTTCGCGACTTCGTTGGGCTGTGCGGCCACACCGTGCAGTTCAAGCCAGACCTTTATCAGCCCGCGTGCCGTGTGGTGCGCGACTACCATCCTGTGAAGTGGGATCTGGCGAAGGACACCTCAGTCATGCCTGAGTGGCCTTTCGCCAAGAATCGAGTCTCCTGGGAGAAGGTGTATCGCTCCTGGCATGACCAGGGCTTGAGCATCAGCGTGTGCTTTCAGTTTGATGACATGAAGCTGGAGGACTGGAAGGACCTTGAGCGAGACGCTAAGGCCTATGCCAAAGGCTTCGCCGAGAATTTCGGTCCAGGCGGCAAGTATCCCTTTGTGGACACAGTCGAGATCGGCAACGAGCCCGGGCACATCGACGATGCGGCCTACCTGCGCATCTTCACGGCGATGGCTGCGGGCATCCGCGAAGGCAATGCGAAGATGAAGATCGCGACGTGCAATGTCGATGCTGCCGGAAGTGATCGCTACTGGAAGGGCGCGGATTTGTTCAAGCCGCATCTGCCTCTGGTCGATGTGCTGCGCATCCATCGATATGCCATCAAGAAAGGCTGGCCGACGTGGGAGCGCAGCTACCCAGAAGACTCCAGCGTGCCGTATCTGAGCAAGATCCAAGACATGCTGGACTGGCGAAAAGCCAACGCGCCAGCGAGTGCAATGTGGGTGAGCGAGTTTGGCTGGGACTGCAGCACGCAGAAGCCAGATCCGAAAGGGAAGATGGCGAAGTTTGTGACCTGCACCGATGAGCAGCAGGCGATGTGGCTCGTGCGCAGCTTCTTTCTGTTCGCGGAGATGGGCATCGACAAGGCCTTCGTCTATTTCTTCAATGACAGCGACGAGCCATCCTTCCATGCGTGCTCCGGTATCACGCGCAACTTTGTACCAAAGCCGAGCTACCACGCCATCGCATGGATGCTGAAGCACCTGGCCGACTACCGCTTCGCTCGTGCGATCCACAAATCCGAGCGGGACGGCTACCTCTTCGAATTCACGCCCGAGAAGGCGGATGCGCCGACGATCCTAGCCGCCTGGCATGCCACTCGTGATGGCGTGGCGATGCCTGTCGATCTCAAAGGTCGCGCGATTCTGCGCTCAGAGATCATGCCGCTCGGCGCAGGTTCCCCGCCCGATGGCGGGGTGAAAGGTGGAGTGACCAATCTAACCATAGGCACGAAGCCGCTGATCATGTGGGTGAGGTGAATTGATCATAGCTGACTCGCGGTGGAGGCATGGAGCAGTGCCAAGATGATTCATCTCGCGAAGTTTTCCCTGCGGGACTACTCTCCAAAAACTCAAAACTCAGCTGCATCATGAACTCGACCCTTCGCCCGTTTCTCTTCGCGATCCTCGCCTTCGCAACTGCCCTTACTGCCTTGGGTGCCGAAGAAAAAATGCTGGACAACGAAGCGCTCGGTAAACTCAAGCTCGGACAGAAGGTGGCGGATGTGACTGCGCTCATCGGCAAGGCGGACAGCAAGGGCAAGGACACCGAATGGTCGGCCACCGGCGATTGGGTGCAGGAGTGGACATTCAAGTCGCAAGGGCTGACGCTGAACATGGCATCTGGGTCCAAAGGCGGAGCGAAGACCGTGCTGACCATCACGGCCGAGGCTCCGTGCAAACTCGCCACCGCTCGTGGCATCCATCTGGGCAGCACCGTCGCGGAAGTGACGAAGGCCTATCGCGACGTGCAAGACAAGGAGCAGAGCGAGGACGGCAAGACCTTTGTGGCTGGCTCTGTCTATGGTGGCGTGATCTTCAGCTTCACCGGCGGAAAGGTGTCGCAGATCTTCATCGGGGCGGCCGCAGAGTAGGGAAGGGGAGCGGGAAGCTCTCCTTCTTTCGTGAGCCGCATCATCGACGCAGAGCGATCACTCCCGCGCAGCAGGACGGAAGCGCTCCGCCACACGCTCGACACCGCCACGCGGACCATTCACCACTTCGAAGCTCGATGTGGATGCATTCCAGCCCGTCTTCTGCGGATAAGGATGAAATGGCATCTCCCATTTGGTTTTGCCATTCACGACATGACGACCCGAGAGTGCGCCGGGCGCGACACCTTTCTCGCGCCACGCGCGAATGGCATCGAGCAGGTTCGGCGCTTGATTCACACCGGGGCCGCCACCGTGTGCCATGCCGGGGACGAGGTAGAGACGGAAAAACGTCTGCGCATTCTCCAGGCTCCCGAAGTGCTCCACCACGCGCTCATAGTAGTCGATCGTCGCCTGCGGCGGCACCACTGAGTCCACAGCGCCCGTCGTCGCGATGAGTTTGCCACCGCGCTTCTTGAACTCGCTGAGGTCAGCGTTCTCGGCGTTCAGGAAAGGTGCGAGCGCAGCAGTGTACGTGTCGATGTCCGTGCTGAAGTTGATGTCCTCCATCGGTTTGTTTTTGCCAAAAACCCATCTGAACAAATAGAGATGTCCATGTGATGCCTCTAGCGACGAGCCGAGTGGAATGCCATTGAAGAGCCACTCGCCAGTCGCGGCGTGGCGCGGCCCATCGAAGAGCTTTTTCAAAGCCGTCGCGTGCTCGTCGGTGAGTGATGCATCCTTCTTCCTTGCCAGCGCTATCACCGCCTCGATGTCCTGCACTGTGCATCGCGGGTCAGATACAAACTTGCCAGATGCCAGCGGAATCTCGCGCGGAGCCATGAATTCATTCGCCGCCGCGATCACATTTGCTTCCTGCTCTTTCGTGAACGGGCACTTCTTCAAGATCTGCTCATTCCACAAAAAGTAGGCATGCAGTGGTGTGCGGCAGTGTGCGGGCACCGCGGCTGTGATGCCGTCGTAGTCTTCCGGATAACGCTGCGCTTCTTGAAGCGCCTGCTGGCCGCCCGTCGAGCCGCCGCTGAAGTAGGAATACTCAGGCTCTCTGCCGTAATGCGCACGCACGAATTGCTTCGCGGTCACTGTCATGAGATGCGTCGCGCGATAGCCGAAGTCCTTCCACACCTCGGGGTTGTCCACGCCGGAGTTGTCATTCGGCGCGGTTCCCATGTCCGTCGTAGCCACCGCATATCCTGCTGCGCTCATGCTCGCGAGGCCGGCTGGATTGATCTTCCCTGCTGCGCCACCATTGCCGAGTCCGAGGAAGCGCGCGTTCCACTTTTTCGCATCAGGCAGCCATACCTCGATGTTGATGTTCGAGCCCTTCGCTGGTTTCAGCACCAGCTTTACGATGGTCGTGGTCCCCGAAGTGTCGCGCTCAACGGTGGTGATGGTGCCGTGGTCGATCTTCAGGAGCCGAAGGGCTGCAAGCTTCTCATCGACGCGCGGCTGTGTCTCGCCGAACACCGAGAGAAAACTGAGCAGCGTCGCAAGGCCAAGACAGATGAGCTTTGGAATCATGAAAGTGATCGAGTCTATTCGTCAGCGATCAACCGTGTCGATCAAACAATTCGCGATTGAAGATTCAAAGAGCACCAGCAGGCAATTCGGGCGCTGAACCCGACAAGATCAGTCGCAGTGATGCGGCTGACGAAGCGTTTCCATTTCTATGAAGCTTATCTCTGTTTTGCTGTTCATCGGGACGGTCTTTGCCTGCGTGCGAGCGGACGAAAGGCCTTCGGCGAAATTTGAGCCCGACTTGTTCTTCAGCGCTCAGATTCGGCCCATCCTGGAGAGCCGATGTTTCAAATGCCACTCGCATGAACATGAGATCGAAGGTGAACTGGCATTGGACACCAAGTCAGGCTGGGAGGTTGGTGGCGAGAGTGGTCCCGCAGTGAGGCCGGGCGATTTGAAAAACAGCCCGCTGATCCAAGCCATTCGTCATCTCGATTCGGACACGGCTATGCCACCAAAGAAGAAGCTCCCGCCTCTTGAGATCGCCTTGCTAGAAACATGGGTAATGCTCGGCGCGCCTGATCCGCGAACAAGTGATCCAAAACGAGAAGACTGAGAGTGCAGAGAAGGCCGGGGTGCCTCCAACCATCTGCGGAGCGAATGAGGATGCGGACACTTTCATTTATCCAGCTCTGAAGCGGCAGTGACAATTCTTGATGAAAAACGCTGTGCGATGACGAAGGATGCTGGGCATGAAACGCGAACTGTCTGCGAAACAACGAGAGAGCCTGTTGAAGACACTGAAGACTCGCTTTGAGAAGAATCGCAAGCGCCACAAAGGTTCGGAATGGACGGCGGTGCAGGCCAGACTGGAGGCCCGACCCGACAAGCTTTGGTCGCTTCATCAGATGGAAGACACGGGCGGCGAGCCGGACTTGATCGAGGTGGACAAGAAGACGGGTGAGCACGTTTTTTTCGATTGCTCCGAACAGACGCCCGTGGGGAGGAGAAGCTTTTGTTACGACGACGAAGCGCTGCATTCACGGAAGGAGCACAAGCCGAAAGACAGTGTGACTGGCATGGCTGAAGCCATGGGCATCGAGCTTTTGACTGAGGATGATTACCTCGCCTTGCAAAAGGTGGTCGAGTTTGACACCAAGACGTCGAGTTGGGTGAAGACGCCTGAGGCAATCCGGAAACTCGGCGGTGCGATTTATGGCGACCGGCGTTACGGTCGCGTCTTCATCGGCCATAATGGTGCTGAGTCATACTACAGCAGTCGCGGGTTCCGTGGCTCGCTCAGGGTGTAATATGCGGCGAGCTCACGAGTCGAGATAGACCCTTCTATTTTCGCCCGTCATAAAAGGCCCCGCTTTGATTCTGAATATATCGCAATTCCACAATCGGCACCGAAGTGCCATCGCTGCATTCTCGACGACTCTCTGTGTCTTCCATGTGCTCTTCGCTGCGCCACCGCCCGCTGAAGTTGAGATCAAACCGAAGACCGACGCCAAGCCGCTATCGAAGTCTGAGAAGAGGCCCGAGGCGAAACCGCAGCCAAAGCCGACAACACAACCGGCGCAGCCCGACGATGCACAGTCTTCCGCGCAGAAGGCCTTCAAACAACACGCGGAGCCCTTCGCGAAGAAATACTGCTTTGAGTGCCACAGCAACCGCCGCTCGAAGGCCGGGCTGAATTTGGAAATTGCTGTCCGCAAGCCCGGTGATCCGGGCTTCTCGCGGAAGTGGATGGAGGCCATTGCGAACGTCAACGCGCATGACATGCCGCCGGATGATGCGGATCAGCCTTCCGACGACGAGCGAAAGCGCTTCCTCGATGCGCTGGCGCAAATCAAATACCTCGCGGCTCGCGATCCGGGGCCGTTTGTCATCCGTCGCCTCACGAAGTTCGAGTATGGCAACACGTTGCACGACTTGCTCGGCGTGGATGCCTCCATCGCGAACGAATTGCCCGATGAAGTGCCCGGCGAAGGTTATCTGAACTCCCTCTCGCCGATGCAGACCGAGCAGTATCTCGGCATCGCGAACGCCGCGCTGCAAAAGATGCCCGCCGACGCTCAGAAGCGGCTGCTTGGAGCCAAAGAAGCCGATGTGCGTGATGTCGCGCGAAAACTTGCCCGCACCGCGTATCGCCGTCCGCCCACCGAAGCCGAACTCGACGTGCTGGTGAAGGTTTTTGAGCTAGGAACGGCCAACAAGCTCGATCGCACCGCCGCGCTGCGCCTCATGCTGAAGGCCGTGCTCGTCTCGCCGCAGTTTTTGTTCATCACGCCGTCCAAAGAAGCGCCGAAGGGCGAAAAGATCGTGCCGCTGGATGATTTCCAGCTCGCCAGCCGCCTCTCGTATCTCCTTTGGGCCACCATGCCGGACGCGGAGCTGTCAAAGCTCGCCGATGAAGGCAAGCTGCACGAGCCCGACGTGCTCAAAGCGCAAACCAAGCGCCTGCTGGCCGACCAACGCTCGCGGGCGCTGTTTGATGGCTTTGGCGCTCAGTGGCTCGGCCTGGACAAACTGGCCACCCAGCCCTTCGACGAGAAAAAATTCCCGCAAATGACGCCGGAGATGCGTCGCGCCATGGTCGATGAGGCACGGCTGCTCTTTGACAGCATCGTGCGCGAAAATCGCAGCGTCGTCACCTTCGTCAGCGCCGATTACACCTTCCTCAATCGCACGCTCGCCAGCTTCTACGGCCTCGAAAACAAAATCACCGGCACGGACATGCAAAAGGTGTCCCTCATCGATGCGAACCGCGGTGGCATCCTCGGCATGCCCGGCGTGCTTGCCACCACCTCCTTCGCCACCCGCACCAGCGCCGTGAAGCGCGGCGTGTGGGTGTTGGAGCAAGTGCTCGGCCAGCATGTCCCGCCCGCACCGCCGAACGTGCCTGCACTCGAAAAGCAGGATCAAAAGAAGGTCGCGAACCTCACCCTGCGTCAGCGCACCGAGCTGCATCGCACGAACGCCGTGTGCAACAACTGCCACAAGATCCTCGACCCCATCGGCTTCGGCTTGGAGAACTTCGACGCCATCGGCCGCTGGCGCGACAAAGATGAATCCGGCGGCCCCATCGACGCCGTCGGCGAACTCCCCGGCGGCAAGCGTTTCTCCTCACCGAAAGAATTGAAGGCCATCATCGCCGCCCGCCAAGACGATCTCGCCCGCAACCTCACCGAGAAACTCCTCGCCTACGCCCTCTGCCGCCAGCTCGATGGCTACGACCACATCATCGTGGACCAGATGATGAAAACCATCGCGAACGACGGCCACAAGATGCAGACGCTGATCGGCGAGATCGTGACGAGTTATCCTTTCTTGAACCGACGCGTGGTGGAGTGAGCAAAGTGGTTTCGGCTTGAGCTGAAATATCCACCAACAAAGCAGTAGCTACGTTGCGTCTCCCTCAAACATCCAGCGCCGGTGCTCGTGGCGAACTTGCAGCACCGTCACCACCTTCTGTTCTTCGTCGATGGTGTAAAGCACCCGCCAACCAACGCCCGATTTCCAGGGACGAAAGAGCATCTGGCGGATTTCATGTTCGGGCAGCCATTCGCCATTCTCTGGCGCGAAGCTGTGCGAGGTGGGACGCGTGGCAAGCTTTGCCAACGCCGCATGAAGCGAATTGAACCAGCGCTCGGCCAACTCATCACCTCCGCGACTTTCATCGACTCGATACCACTTCAACTGCTCATCAACGGAGGATTTGCCGCTTTCGGATGCCTGGACACGATAGTTCATGCAGGCTGCTTTTTACCGAAGTGCTTCTTGCGCAGCTCACCGAACACTTCATCCAACGGCCTGCCCCGATCTCCCTTCGCATAAGCCTCCAGCGCCATCTTTAGCTTCATGTCCATCTCCCGCTCGTAGGCTTGGTGAGCCATCTCATCAAACATGTCCACAGGCACCACAACCGCAGCTGCCTTGCCATTCTGAGTCAGGACGCGAGGACGCTGAGTCTTCGCCATTTCCGCCAGATGCTCTTTGGTGCCACGAGCGAAGTCCGTCACGCTCACAATGTCTTCGGCCAGAATTATTTTCATGGTTGGAGATTAGCACGGAATAATGTGCGAACGCAAGGCTTGGTTCAAGCTCTGACAACGTCTGGGATCTACTCTGCCTCTGACGAAGCGGCGCGTCCATTTGCACCGCTTGATGGAAAAGCGTTTCTCACACTGTAATGAAAGGAGTAGCCGTTATACTCTCCATTTATCCATGTCCCATCTCATCAACCGCCGCACCTGCCTGCGGGGCCTAGGAGCCTCGCTGGGGCTTCCTTTGCTCGAAACCATGGGCTGGGCGGACGCCGTCAAAGGCAAGACGAGCTACAAGCCGCCGGTGCGGCTCGGGTTCATGTACATGCCGCATGGGGTGATCATGGATCAGTTCTGGCCGAAGACGCCGGAGAGCTTCCTGAAGTCGCCGCCGCCTGCGCTGGAGGCATTGCGGCCGATTTTGAACCAGTGCCTCATGGTGAAGGGCATCTCGGGTGTGTCGATTTCGCCGTTCAACGGCGCGCCGCATGCGCTGGAGCTCTCAACGTGGCTCACGGCCTCGCTGCCGGACGCGGCGAAGCGCAATCAGATCCACATCGCCATCTCGGCGGACCAGATTTTCGCGAACTACTATGGCGCGCTCACCGCGCTGCCCTCGTTGGAACTCGCCACGATGCCGCAGACGCACAAGGAGAACCAGGAAGGGCTCAACGAAGGCTATTACTCGCACTGCAGCTTCCGCTCGCCCACGCAGGCGATGCCCGCGGAGATCAATCCGCGCAGCGTGCTGAACCGTTTGTTCGGCAAAACGGACCAAGGCGGCAAATCGGCCGCCGCCGACCCGCTCGACCGCCAGATGCTCGACCTCGTCATCGGCGGCGCGAAGGACCTGCGGCGCAGCTTGCCACATGGCGACCAGCAGAAGCTCGATGAATACCTCGACAGCGTGCGCTCGGTCGAGCGTCGCATCGCCGCCATCGAGTATCGGCAAAAAGAAGCCGCGTTGGAAAAGGCAGGCGTCGCCCCGGGCAAGCGCAAGGCCAGCGACTCACCCACCATTGAGGTGAAAATCCCGGAGGGCGACAAGCGCAGCGAATACATGCAGGTCATGTGCGACCTCACCGTGCTCGCCTTCCAGACGGACACCACGCGCGTCAGCACCTACATCGGCTCCACGCCAAATGGTGTCTCGTATCCCGAACTGGGCGTGTCGAACGGGCATCATTCCTACACGCATCACAACAACGAGGCGGAAAAGGCGGGCAAAGTCGCCGCCATCACGAAGTTCAACATCGACCAGTTCGCCTACATGGTGAAAAAGATGGCCAGCCTCCGCGAAGGCGACGGCACGCTGCTCGACAACTCCATCATGATGTGGGGCAGCGGCTTGGAGGACGGCAACAAGCACACCCGCGAAAACCTCCCCTTCATCATCGCCGGCAAAGGCGGCGGCACGATCAACACCGGCCGCTTCATCGACACCGTGAAAGGCAACCAAGGTGATCTCCTCACCACGTTGCTCGCTTGCGGTGGCGTGCCTTTGGATCGGCCGATTGGAATCGCGACGAAGGAGATCAAGGAGATGATGAGGGGTTGAAATGGCCTCTTGAAATGCCATGAAGATAGTTCCCAACAGCGGCCTGACGCGGCAGGAGTTTCTCAAACTCGCCGCGGGGTTGTTCTCCGGCTTGGGGATGTCGTCGGCAGCCGAAACGAACATAACAGGCGAACCACCGGACACCGCTTACCTCGAACGTGGCCTCACCGCGATGGCGCGGGCGCAGACGTGGTTTGATGCACACTGGGGAGCGGGCATTTTGGCGGGCTACTATCTTTGTCGCGATCATCCGCTGAGCGCGGACACCGTTGCTGGCATCCGGCGGCAAATGGACACGGTCATCGAAGTCCGCGCGGAGCAATTCAAGCCGATGCCTGGAGGCGATGCTGATACGAAGCGCATCGACGATGTGCCCAAAGCACTCCTGCCCGCGATGAAGGGTGGTTTGAGAGCCCATGGACACGCTGTGATTTTTGCCTCGCTGTCCACGCGTTCATTGCGCGACGCACCGCACATGGCGCGGCCCGACATCATCGACGCACTTTGCGGATTGAGCCGACAGATTGCGAAACTCAAGCCGCAGCGTCCCACGCCTTCCGCCCAAGGCTACGCGAGCACGCAGGCAATGGTCGAGGCCACCTTCGATAGCTTGGCGCGGTTTCAGCCGCTGCTCGGCCATCCAGAAGTGCGCCGTCCCAACTTCACGCACATGATCACCCACACCGAGGCGGTCATGAACCTTGAACAAATGGGCTTCGGCGACCTCGCCCGCGCAGGCCACCTCGGCCATCGCATCCACATCGGCGTTTCGGTGCCACCCGTTCCAAAGCAAGCCGCATCAGGGGAGGCAAACCAGACGACCTTGGCAAGTGTGATGAATGGCACCTTTTGGTCTGACGCTATGAACACCGTTGCGTGGAAGGCGAGGTGGAATCAATCCACCAACCCGAACGGTGACTGGATCGCTTCCGGCCATCTTTTCAAAGTGCTCTACAGCCATCATCGCCTCATGGGCCGCATCGCCGATGCTGGGAAGGCGAAACTGGTTACCGCCATCCTCCTGGAGCGTTACACCAATCCAGCCGTGCAAGGTGGATAGGAATCTGATTGGAGTCACAGGGCCGCGATTTTACTCCTTCGCCGCCGGACGGAAGCGCTCCGCGATGCGCTCCAAGCCACCGCGTTTGCCATCCACGGGCTTCAAGCTCTTCGTCGTCTCATTCCATCCTGTTTGTGACGGATACGGAAAGATCGTCATCTCCCACAAGGACTTGCCGTCCTCCACATGTCGCCCGGTCAGTCCGATGGGCGCGGTGTCGGTCTCGCGCCAGGCTCGCACGGCATCGAGGAGATTGGGCGGCTGATTGATGCCGGGGCCGCCGCCGTGGGCGAGGCCGGGGACGACGTAGAAGCGGAAGAAGGACTGCGCTTGGTCGAGTCCGCCGATGCGCTCGATGACGCGCTCGTAGTAGTCGATGGAAGCGTGGTAGGGCACGACGGAATCGGCGGTTCCGAGCGTCATGATGAGCTTGCCGCCGCGCTTTTTGAAGGCGCTCAGGTCGGGGTTCTCCGCGTTGAGGTAGGGCGCGAGCTTGGCGGTGTAGGTGTCGATGTCCGCGCCGAAGTTGATGTCCTCCAGCTTCTTGTCTTTGCCGAAGACCCAGTTGAAAAGATACAGGTGCCCATGCGAGGCCCCGATGGAACTGCCGAGCGGGATGCCGTTGAAGATGCGTTCGCCAGTCACCGCATGACGCGGTCCGTCGAAGAGCTTCTTTAAAGCCGCGGCGTGTTCGTCGGTGAGCGTGGCATCCTTCTTCCGAGCCAGTGCGATGACGGCTTCGATGTCCTGCGCCGAGCATCGGGGATCAGACACGAACTTGCCAGCCGCCAGTGGGATCTCGTGTGAGGCCATGTATTCATTCGCAGCAGCGATGACGCTGGCATCTTGCTCCTTGGTGAAGGGACACTTCTTCAAGATCTGCTCGTTCCACAGAAAGTAAGCGTGCAGCGGCGTCCGGCAGTGCGCGGCCACGGCGGCGGCGATGCCATCGTAGTCCTCGGGATAACGCTGTGCTTCCTGAAGCGCCTGCTGACCGCCCGTGGAGCCACCGCTGAAATACGAAAACTCCGGATCCTTGCCATAGTGCGCCTTCGCGATCTGCTTGCCCACGATCGTCATAAGGTGTGTGGCGCGATAACCAAAATCCTTCCGCACTTCCTCATTACCGATGCCGGAGTCGTGATTGGGTGCGGTGCCCATGTCCGTCGTCGCCACCGCTTAACCCGCCGCGCTCACACTCGACAGACCAGCGGGATTGATCTTCCCGGCCGCACCGCCATTGCCGAGGCCGAGAAAGCGGTCGTTCCACTTCTCCGCATCGGGTAGCCAGACTTCGACGTTGATGTTCGATCCCTTCGTGGGATTCAGCACCAGCTTCACGACCGTCCGCGTCGCTGTCGGATCGTGCTCCACGGTCGTGATCGTTCCGTGATCAATCTTCAGCGCCCGCAGAGCCGCCAGTTTACCATCACTTCGTGGCGTCTCGCTAAAGGCTGAAAAACAACTGAGCAGAGCCGCGAGGCCGAGGGATGTGAGCTTTTTGATCATGGAAGCGGGCAAGTTCAGGGGAGGAGTCGATCACGCAATGATGAACAGCAAGGCCACAAAACGAACAGGCCCTTCGTGGGTGATCGGCTTTGAAGAAAGAAACCGCCGGAGTCCGATGCAGTGGCCGACGACGGAGCGGCTGGAGCCAGTGGTGAAGTTCGCCGCATCAGCTTTCCCCCTCGTCATTCTGCATTTGTCATTCGCCCTTGCTCCACGCCGCCAACGGCCTTTGCATGTCCTCATGTTCCCCTACGTCGCACTCGCCGAAGACAAACCCTGGCAACCCGGCCCTTACGAGGGCGTTGAGTTGAAGATCCTCCACAAAAACGAAGCCACCGGCGGAGTTGTTGTGTTGCGGAAATTTCAGGCCGGCAAGACCATCCCCGCGCACACACATCCTGCTGCGAATGAATGGGCATGGGTGCTCTCCGGCCAGTGGGAGGAGAGTGGCGTGATTTATGCGCCTGGCACCCTCTTCTTCGCACCCAAAGGCCAGCAGCACGGCCCGCACATCGCCAAGACCGAGGTGATCAGTCTCACGACATTTGACGGACCCCTCACCATCGCTTGAATGGGTGCTACGCCATACACCCATTCCCTCCGCCTGCCACATCCCTAGCCGAAACTGAAACCCATCGCGCCACTCCCCGCATGAACGCCCGCGCCCTTCTCCCCGCGCTTCTCCTTCCGCTCGGCCTCGGCTCCTGCGCCGCCACACGCTTCTACGGCAGCGTGGATGGCACCGGCACCATCCGTGGGAAGCCCACCATCGACTGGATGAAGCCCGACCGCTTCGTCTATGACTGCGGCAAGAATCTCACCTTCGCGTTTGTCCGCCCCAATGGAGAGACCATCCGTCCCGAGAGCATTGAGACCGACGGCGGCAGCATCCCGCGGCTACTCTGGTTCCAGGACGGCTTCTCACCCTGGACCTACGCACCGGCTTACCTCATCCACGACTGGCTCTACGAGGCCCACCGACGTGGCGTCCCCGGTGGCCGCAGCCGCAGCGGAGAAAAACTCTTCTACACGCGCGAGCAGGCCGATTGGATCATGGCTGAGGTCATCAAATCCCAGATGGAAAAGCCCACCGAGTTTGACACGCGCAAGTCCCCCGGACACGTCCGCAAAATCTACTGGGCCGTGAGCAAGTTTGGTGACGAAGCCTGGAATGGCCAGGCTCACCCAGTCAAGGCGTCCATCGCATCCAGAATCCTCAACGAAACCCTCGACAATCTTCCCCTCTCGCCCGTCATCGACAGCGTCAAGGCCCAGCTCACACCCCTCCCGAGAAAGCCCGACCAGAGAGGCACCTCCACCCCGCAGCCTTGATCGAGAGGTTCCTTTCACGGTTTCTGCAGGGCAGATCGCACAATCGTCGTCGGGCACGTCTGTGAGATCCGCGGGAAAAACAACTCCCTGACCAAGACGGCCTCGAAGCTCGGCTTACCGCCCATCTTTTCGGCAGAAGGCGAAGTGGATGACGTCCTGTGCCACGGCAGCGTCCCACCAACCCTGGTGCTGGTACGTCGGCAGAGTTGCTCACGCAAACTCTACTTCTTCACCTTCCCATCCATGTGCGCTGGCGTCGGCACTCCGAAGAGGTCGAGGATGGTCGGGGCCATGTCGATGAGGCCGATGCCGTCTTTGAGGTCGAGCTTGCGGTTGCAGAAGAACATGCCGGGGACGACGGAGCGATCGACGCAGTGGTCGCCGCTCCAGCTTTTCTCGTTGTCGGTGAAGAGCGGCTCGTCCACCTCACCAGCGGCGGCACGCCAGGAGGCGCGGTAGCCTTCGTTGAAGCCGATGAGCAGATCAGGGCCGCTATTGGCATACGGGCCTTTGTAGCAAACGATTGAATCGTGGACGGCGAGGATGGGTTTCTTGCCGGTGACGGGATCGACGAGGGCGAGGAGCTTGGCGGTGATCTCGGCTTTGAGTTCGGCGAGCTTGGTTTTGTCCACGATGCCTTTGCTCTCGCGACCGGCGACATTGAGATACATGCCGGCGAGACCGAAGACGTAGGCGGAGGTCTTTGACCAGTCGATGCCTTGCAGGTAGCGGGCTTTCTTGCCGCTGTCTTCGAGATGTAGATAACCTTCCTGCTGCAGGAAGGCGTTGAGGTTTACGCCGCGATCGAAGGTGGTGAAACCGTGATCGGAGAGCACGAAGAGGACGTCGTTCTTCTTCACCTTTGCGAGCGTCTTGCCGACGACGCCGTCCATGCGCTCGTAGCAGGCATCGAGTACTTCGTTAGGAGCGTTGGGATCGGTCATTGTGCCCGGCTTTGCATCGCGCGGCCGCATGAACATGTGCTGGATGCGGTCGGGTGTGTCGAAGACGACGCAGCACATGCCGTTGCGCGTGCGATCGAGCGCGTCGAACCACATGCGTTCGCGTTCCATGTCGATGTCGTAGCTTTGATCGAGGAAGCCTTTGTCGTCGATGACGCCTTCGGTGTGCGCCCAGGTGTCTTCCGCGAGGCCGAGCGTGGCAAAGAGGCCGTTGAGCTTGGCGAGATAGACGGAGTAGAAATTCGGATGCGAGACGGGCAGCGCGGGGTTCTCGGGGTCGATGTTGATCGGCGTGACGTAGAGCGCGAAGGGCGCTTTGCTCACCAACATGAGACGGCAGATGCCATGCACTTTTGAAAAGGCTCCGATCTTGTAGCTGACGCGAATCCACTCGGAATACACGCCAAGTTCCAGGGTGACGCGCTCGCTGCCGAGTGTGATCTCGCAGTCGCCTTTCTTTGGGTTGCGATTGATCGTGACGGGCAACTTCATGAGCTGCGAGTCGTCCTTCGAGTCAGGCGGGCCGGGCAGCGCGGTTTTGCAAAGGTGATCGGTGAACGTGACGGGAACGATCTCGCCACCTTCGAAGATCTCGGTCGTCTGCTCCGAGAAGCAGGTGAAAGTGCCCTGCGAGCCACGCAGATCGGGCACGCACATGCCGGACAAAAGAAGACCGCGGAATTTTTCGGGCGGAAACGTGATCGGCACGCGCAGAACGGTGCTGAAGACGCCGTGCTCACCGAGGATGTGCCAGAACGGGATGCTCTTGCGCAGCAGTTTCATCGACGGGCGGCCTTTGGAATCCGTGCGGATCACCGAGGATGACAGCTCGGGCAGATACGTTTGCAGATCGCGATTGAGGAAATCGAAGATGTTGTGCTTGCCGGGATTCGAGCCGGTCATGAAACACGACCAAGCGCATGGCGAGATGGGCGGGATGCTGGACTCGATGCGGCTGTAAACGCCAGTTTCCGCAAGCTTGGCGAAGTTTGGCAGCCTGCCCTCCTTCATCAGACGGTCGATGCGGCGCGGGTCCATACCATCAAGGCCGAGCACGATGACGCGTTTCACATCCGTCTTGCGGCGCTTTTTCGTGCGGCTGAAAATCTTTCCGAAGAGCAAGCGGAACGGGTAGGTCAGCAGCGTCAGGAAAACGAGCGCGACGGCCGAGATCAGAATGAGAAACGAACCGATGAACGTGAAACCAGCGCCCGGTCCGATGTAGGCCAGATGCTCGAACGGCAGGAGGGAGAGATGAGTCGTCATTTTCTTGTGATACTCGGATCAACGAATGCGTGGGTGCCGTGATTATGGCTTCGCCTCACTGGCGATTGGCTCCAGATTTCTGCCCTTGAACGCAGGGTGATCGGGACTGTATCGAACCGCACGGAAAACGCCTTTGGTGGGAGGACCGCCGCCGCCATTGGGTCTCATGCCTGGACCGCCGCCTGGACCGCCACCTGGACCGCCGGGAGGGCCTCCCCCTAGATCGCCGGGCGGACCTCCGCCAGGGCCGTCGGGTGGGCCGCTCATTCCGGGCGGTCCTTCACCGTCTGGTGGGCCCGGAGGGGGGGCAGCCAGGATCGAATCGGGTCCAAGCAAGAAACCGATCTCGGCGGCGCTCAGCTCATGATTGCCCACTGGCTCCATCAGCATCGGGCGTGGAGGCGCTGCCGCACCTGGGCCACCTGGGCCGCCTGGGCCGCCTGGGCCGCCTGCCATTCGATTGGATGGACCTTGCCCCCCGGCTTTGCCCGGCGTGCCGCCCATCTTCTTATTCCACACCGTCTTACCCGCTGGCGTCACTTCGGTCAGTTCGGCTGACATGCCGGCGCAGATGAGAGTATTGCCATTGGGCAACCGCTGCACGCCGGAGAGGAACTGGGAGAAAAACGACTCCTTTGGCTCCGCCACATAGCGCCACACGGGCTTCTCGGGACCGTAGGCCGCGCTGTCCTCGATCTCGTACGAACCGTCGGCTTTGACTGGCGGCTTGATTTCCTCGATCGACGAATAGGCACCGTCCTTCCTGTTGTCCCCGTTGTTGAAGAGGATGATGTTGCCCGCGCCTGGGAGCCCTTCGTCGATCCAGTGGACATCATGCTGTCCGAAGAATTGCTGGTCCTGTGGTGCCCCGCGCTGATACGCCTGTGGATTACCCCAGCGGTAGAGCAGACTGCCTCCCTTGCCGTGCTTGCCGCCTTTGTCGGTCGCGGCCTCCTCTTTCGTCGTGCTGTGGTCCAGCACCCAAAGCTCACCCGGTCCGCGCACGCTCAGCACGATCTGGTCTAGCTTGGCGTTGTAGGCGATCGAGTTCGCGTGCGTCCAGTCGGGCAGGGATGCACGCGGATCGACGGGGCCGCCGCTGCCGCCGACGTAGCCCAGCGACTGCAAGCGGGCCATCGTGGCGTTCCCACCACGCGCGAGGATGTTCTCCTCGATGAAGTTGATGTCGATCTTCTCCGGGTGATCTGCCACCACTCCGTAGTTCTTCTTCGTCTTGTCAAAATCCTGGATGAGATGATCCCACATGTGCCACTCCCACACGATCTCACCGCCGGATTTGCCCGTCGGCTTGAGCTCGATGATGTAGTCGAACCACATCGTGTCGTGCCTCATGCGCGACGGGTCACGGCCGATGGCGATCTGCTCCTCCCGGCCCTTTTCCTCCACGCCGATCATGAGGATGTTGCCGTTGGGCAGGATGGTGATGTCGTGGTGCAGGGTCCTCTCCGAGGTGGCGAGTTCGTAGGACCAGAGTTGGTTTCCCTCCCAGTCGAGGATCTCCGCCGCGCCGCTGAGGCCGGGGCATGCGGAGTTGAAGGGATTGCGTGGGAGAATGCATGTGCGCAGCAGGTTGCCATTCGCCTGGATGTAGGCACCACCGCCCAGCTTGTAGGAGCTGGACCAGCGATGTACCACGCGCCCTTCGAGATCGATGAGATCCGTGTCCATTGCGGTCAGTGTCTGCACCAGTGTGTAGCCAGGCGAAGGAGTTCCGCTCAAGGTGCCTTTCTGGCTGGATGGCGCGTCATCCTGCTTCTTGCAGGAGCCGGAACTCAGCGTGAGTCCGACAAACATTGCCAGCAGGCAGGGCCGCGCGGTGAAGATGGCGAGGAGTCTTTGATTCATGGATCGGATAAGGGCCGCTGACTGACGGTGGAAAGGCGGAAAAAGCAAGTCTCACCAGCCCCTTCCGGGCACCTCTGGAAGGGGCTGGCTCGAACCCTCCAATCGAATGCAAGTTGCGTGCCGATCCGCCGGAATCGGGCTCCGACGAGGCCCTGAATTGGAGCCATCTGCGGCTGCCTTGGGAAGTTCGCTGGAGAAACTGGTGCTTCAGAGATCACAAGCCCGTGCCTTGCCGCCTATTGAAAGTTGATCAACTGAACTTCGATCCTCGTGCACAAGGCCGTCAGGCTTCCCATGCACCGGACGGCATCCATTCCCTCCACCATGAAAACAACCGCATTCACCGTTCTCCCGTTGCTCGCAGCCCTCGCGCTCCCGCCGTCCCGCTTCGCTGCGCTTGTCGCTGATGACATGGCGCTGCTGCGAGGTCGCTGCCTCTACTACGCCGCCGGTCGCTCACCGAACGACGCGGGCACCGTCTCGATCCGGCACGGCCTGTGGGCGCAATCACCTTTTTCGCCAGCCGGAGAGATCGACCTCGCGGCGAGCGGTTTCTCGCTAGCGGTGCTCCCGGCCGCAGTGGCAACGAATGTGATAACCCTGTCGCAGGGCATGCAGATCGCCACCGCCGCTGCGGCACGAATCAAGGAGATGGTAACCAAGTCCGCCCAGGCTTCCTCCCCCGCAGCCCAGGCCCTCCACGGATACAAAGGGATGCTCTTCCATTACTAAACGTGGGACGCTGGCGCGGGCGAGTTTCGCGGGCGGCCCGTGGAGGTCAGTAGCATCGACACCACCCTGCTGATGACCGGTTTGTGCGCGTGCGCGCAGTATTTCGGCGGCACGGTGCTTTCCGACTACACTGCCGCGCGTGACTTGATCGACTGGAGAAGCTGGCTCGACACCACGACCGTCGGACGCCAAAACCAGTTTCGCATGGCGTGGTATCCGGCGTCGGGATTCACCGGCTGGTGGGACTGGTGGAGCCACGAGACGCTCTTGGTCAACGTGCTGGCTGCCGCCTCCGACACGACTCTCGATGTGCGCGCTTTGTGGAATGCCTGGCACCGCGAGCCCGTCACCTATGTCTCGCCGGGGCCGGATTCGCAGACCTTCGCCTGCTACGCCACCTACTTTGGCGATCCCTTCACGGTCTTGTACGGCGCGGCGCTTCTCGGACTGCATCGCTGCCCGGCGGACTTCAATGGAGTGGACTGGTTCTCCCAGAGCCGCACGGCCTACCACGGGCATGTGGAGTACTTTCGCAAAGAGCGCGGATTCCTCGACTCACTGTCTTTTGCTTTCTTCAACGGCTCCACTGGTGCCATTGCCAAGCCGAAGAGCAGTCTCGATGCGCCATGGGGCACCACGGAATCGACGATCTACAGCGTGGCTGGCGGCCTGCCGTTCTATTCCTCTGATCCCGCGTTGAATCCACTCGCTGTGACACTCTCGCAGATGGTGAGCACCACGCCGGGTTTCTTCCAATGGCACGGCTGGCCGGCCGCCACCGTGATGGCCACGCAGACGCCGCATCCGGCGGCCAGCGGCTTCATCATCGGCCAGGACATCAGCCTCACGGCGCTGGCATTGGACAATCTGCTGAGCGGAGGGCGTATTCACGATCTCATGTTTGCCGATGCACGCATGGCAGGCGCGCTGTCCACGATTTTCCCGCCACAGATCACCGCCCTGACCGTCAGTGCCGGAGATGTCTCGATCTCGTGGAAGGGAGTGCCGCTGAGTTCGGCGCGAGTCGAGCGATCCTTTGATCTGTCCGGCTGGCAGGATGCGGGGCAGATCACATTTTCACCCGCCGGCACATCGACCTGGTCAGGGGCGCCATCGCCCGGCAGGGAGTTTTACCGGCTGAGGCTGTTGCGATGACCCCTACGCCAGCGCCTTCGTGATCACATCGCCATAGACATCCGTCAGCCGATCGTCGCGGCTGTTGTGGCGGTATGTGAGGCGCTCGTGATCGAAGCCGAGCAGGTGGAGGATCGTCGCGTGGATGTCGTGGACGTGTGCTTTGCCTTCGGTGGCGCGCAGTCCCACGGCATCAGTAGCGCCGATCACCGTGCCGCCTTTCGCGCCGCCGCCAGCCATCCACATGCAGAAGCCGTGAGGATTGTGGTCGCGGCCGGTGCCGGCTTCGTTCATCGGCATGCGGCCGAACTCGCCGCCCCAGACGACGAGCGTGCTTTCGAGCAGGCCGCGTGATTTGAGATCGCGCAGCAGGCCGGCGATGGGCAGATCGCTCTGCGCGCAGAGTTTGGAGTGATTGCCCTCCATGTCGTTGTGGCCGTCCCAGCCGTTTGTGTCGCCGCAGTAGAGCTGCACGAAGCGAACGCCGCGCTCCACCATCCGGCGGGCGAGCAGGCAGCGGGTGCCAAAGTCGGACGTGATCTTGTTGTCGATGCCGTAGAGTTTCTTGGTCGCCTCGGATTCCTTCGAGATGTCCACGACGTCTGGTGCGTGTGATTGCATCCGGAACGCCAGCTCATACGCCGAGATGCGTGCGGCAAGTTCGGAGTCTTCTTCGCCGTGAGGCAGATTGAGGCGGTTCAATTGATTGATCAGCCCCACGGTGTTCCGCTGCTGCGTCGCGCTCACATTCGCTGGCGTGCCGAGGTTCAAGATCGGCGAGCTTCCGCCGCGCAGCAGCGTGCCCTGATACGCAGCGGGAAGAAACCCATTTCCCCACGCCGGCGCGCCGCCTTTCGGCCAGCCGGCGGGATCAGGCATGACGACGAACGCTGGCATGTTCTGGTTCTCGGTGCCGAGTCCGTAGCTCACCCACGAGCCGAGGCTCGGCTTGCCCATCAGGATCGTGCCGGTGTTCATCAGATACACCGACTCCGGGTGCGTGACGCTGTCACCGTGGCAGCCACGCAGCAGGCAGATGTCATCCACACACTGCGCGATGTTCGGCAAAAGGCCCGACACCTCCATCCCGCACTCGCCATGCTTCGCGAACGGTCGCAACGGCGGCATCAGCGTGTTTTTCGCCACCGCGCGCCGCGTCTTGAACGTCCCGAACGATTCCGGGATCGGCTGCCCCGCGAGCCGCACGAGATCCGGCTTCGGATCAAACAGATCCACATGACTCGGCCCGCCCGACATAAAGAGGAAGATTATGCTCTTCGCTTTCGCTGGGAAATGCGAGCGCTGCGGGGCGAGCGGATTTGAAATCGAAGATTTGAGATTTGAAACCGGCGCTCCGAGCAATCCATCCCGCTCCAACATCGCGGTGAGCGCGACCATGCCGAAGCCGTTACCGGAATTGCGGAGGAGGGAACGGCGGGAGAGTGGTGAGTTCATGGCGCGATTGAAAATCGAAGGCGCGAGGTTTAGAAACTGACTCATGGCTGGGTCTGCCGGCATCTGTAGGTATGTCGCTGTCCGTGGTCCAGCCAGCTAGCTTCGCGCGTTTCATAGTCGTAGCGAAATCCCTTTTGATAAGCTAATCGCCAGGAGAACCGATACAAGACGGCAGCAATCATCGCGATACCAAAGGGAAGCGGCATAAATAAAAATAAGCTGGCATGAAACGTTCCTGTAATGGCTCGATACGCGAGATATGGACCGCCACCCAACAACAGCAATAGCGCCGCTAATCCCATCAGGTCAGAAATGCCGTGAAGCGTATAGCCAACGGGCGTGCATTTCTGTTTGCCAATACGCTCAGCTTCATTGTCCCACATTGGGCTTATGAAAAGCATGCTCGGCAGAAAGCGGGTGAGAGATCGATGGTTCTCACTCGGCATA
>Ga0075163_10002503_pt1 | contig 24668 bp, 43 predicted proteins | sample JI1023141ADNA_FD_71478 | JGI IMG/M metagenome (GOLD analysis project Ga0075163, IMG submission 71478) | Wastewater effluent complex algal communities from Wisconsin, to seasonally profile nutrient transformation and Carbon sequestration -... | ecosystem: Engineered > WWTP > Effluent > Algae... | reverse complement strand
TACGACTGGCAAGTGAACCAAGATAAATGGGAAGCAGCTGTTGCTTTTGCAAGGAAAAATGGGCTGGAGTTCAAGGTCTTGAACGAGTATGATCTCGGTCTAGCGAAGAGGAAGTAATGGCGACGATTAAACAACAACAGAAAACCTCAATCGCTTGGTTTCTTTCGATGATCAAAGGTGTCAAAGGATCAGGTAAAGACCGAGCCCGAGTCGGAATCGATTCCTTCTCGCCTGCGAAAGATGCATTTCTAGGCGGGATGTTTTTCTTCAAGTACGATGCTAAGCACAAGGAGACACTCCCGTACTGGGATGCATTCCCGCTTGTGATTCCAGTGGAGATATATAAGGATGGATTTCTTGGTTTGAACCTCCATTATCTTCCGCCTGTTCTTCGAAAGCAAATCATCGACAAACTGGTCACTTACAAGAGACAAGCAGGGTCAAATCGAGCTTTCATGGCACTGTCATACCCGATGTTGAGTAGCGCAGTGAAGTCAGATCTTTTCGCACCCTGCGTTCACCGATACCTCGAGTCACATTTGCGTTCAGAATTCATCAAGGTAAATGAAGAAGCCTGGGTCAATGCAACGATGCTCCCTGTACAGAAATTTCAAGGGGCAACATCCCGTCAAGTTTGGAGTAGAAAGTGAGCAACCCAAGAAGAGAGCCAACACCAGGCAGCGTATGGGAATTTCTCTCGTACTTCAAACGCGGCGTCGGTCGCTCAAATCGATATAGAGTTGAATTCGTCCTCCCGAGGGGTATTCCCGCTGACACGGTGGGCGCGAACGGCGAGGCGAAAGAAGGGACCATCCAGCAGATGCACTCGCGTTTTAATTCAGGCCGCGGCGGCGTGAACATCAAGTGCCATACAGCGACTTTTCCTCAAAGGTCGATGTTGACAGTCGGTTTGAACCAGAACTCTGCAGAGTTCAGAGTTCCGTACTCTGCTACGTATGACCCAGTTACCTTCAGCTTCTATGCCGACAGCGAGATGGATACTCGAGACTACTTTGAAATCTGGCAGTCTTCAGTCTGCAATTTCTCGAACAACACGATGAATTTCTTGGACGAATACACGTCTGATGTCAAGATCATCGCAATGGACCAGGCGGGCCGTGACACCTATGGGGTCACGCTATTTGAGGCATGGCCATTGAATATTGGCACTATCGATATGTCTTATTCGGCGCAAGACGCCTATCAGACAACCATTGTGACGATGTCTTACAAGAGCTGGCTCCCCCAGTGGAATACGGGTGGAACCAATCGTTCAGCGCCTCCGCCAGCTCCATCGGGCGCAGGAAATGGAAACGGACCCACAGGGGGCGGTGGGTGGTGAGTCAACAGACCTTCTCAACCCACTTTTACAGGCTTTGAGGTACTTGATTTTACTATGAAAAAAATGCCCGAAAATGAAAAAACGGTAGAGATTGCCTCTACCCGCGGGTCACCCTGGACCTATCAAGGTTTTATCCTTGAAAATGTACCTGAAAAGGCAGTTGGATTCGTCTACCTTATCCGCCACACCCCCAGTGGAAAGGGGTACATCGGGAGAAAGCTCTTCTTCTTCAAAAAAGAGAAGCAGGTCAAGGGCAAGAAAAAGAAGGTCCTGGCTGAATCCGACTGGAGACAGTATTGGAGTTCGTCGGATCTGATCCAGCAGATGGTGGAGGAGCAGGGTGAATCTGCATTCACCCGCGAGATCCTACACATCGCATACAACAAAGGGAGCCTCAACTATCTAGAGGCTCGAGAGCAGATGGATCGCAGGGTATTAGAGAATCCTTCGATGTGGCTAAACAGGAATATCATGTGCAAGATTCACCTGAGTCATGTTAAACTGGATCCTCCTTCTTCAAAGACCTCAAAGAAGTGACGTTCGCCGGTAGAGGTTTCGAAAATGATGGTTCGATAGCTGGTTCGCCATAACACTCGTCGTTCAACGCACGAAGTCCCAGGCGATCAACAAGACGACCGACGTCAACGATTTTTGGAATCAAGAGATACATCAAGACTTCTTCTGGTATTCCCACCTGAGAAGATATTCGGTCTTGCGTTTGTCTTTGATCTCGGTAACTTGAATACTCGTCTCGAGTTTGTGCTTCTTCGATATCGTCTTGATTTGACGCAGGCGATTTCTGAGCTTGAACCAAGAGTCAACAATTGCTGAGCCGGCGATGACTTTATCCATCTTTCAGAGTCCAAAAAATTGATTCGGCAACCATCGACCGAATAGCAAAAGACTCGCCCCTGAGATACAGGTTCACGATTGTGTTTGCTTCCTGCATGGAAACAGGACCTTGCAGGTTACAACGCTTGATAAGGAGAATAGCGATTTCGTCGCATTCTGACATTTCAGAATCCTCTCCATTTGGACCAAGTTCCATGTGCGTAACTATGAATCTCAACGATGCTTCCGCTGGGCGACACCGCAATGAACTGAATTGGCTTCAGCGGAGTTGGGTCCTGGAAGACTTCCCAGCGATCAGCGCCTGGTGGTAACTGTAGTGTGTGAGGCGCAACATGCGCTCCTGGACAGATCGCTTCGCCAGGAACCCAGACTGTGATATTCTTTAAGGCAGTTGGTGTGGTCATGCGTGTGACTCGGGTGGGTCCTGGCCAAAGATAAGCCAGAGAAGGAATAGCAGAATCGCAATTTTGAAGATCATAGTAAGTCTCAGAGCATCCGGATTGTCATTTCAGTCTTCGGGGATGCATGCAGTTGATAGAGACGTTCGATGGCTACCAAAGCCTTGCGCGCTGCGTATATGCTCGGATAGCGAATCACCCCCATCCTCCAGCTGTACCCGGTCTCGGCGTCTGTCTTGAATATCGGACGCATGGTCAGAGGATTGATGCCTCGAAAGGGGCGCTTTCCAAGTTTGATGATGTATTCTTTCATTGAACTACTCCTCGATTTCCCAGTCTTGCTTCGGCAGAAAAAAGGTTTTTCGGTAATGCTTGATCAAATCAGGCCACTGGTCACGCTCAGCCTCTCGACCGAGTGTGTAGACGGAATTGAGCGTCTCAACTATTCCTGCTGACACATCATGATGAACGATCGCTGACGTCCTGAAGGGGATTTCGTCATCCCACGCCCAATCATTGACGAGAACACCCACGATGACGTCAACAGATCTCTGTTCCTCTTGAGGACAATTGAGCTTCATCCAAAAGTGAATGGTTCCGCCTCGTCTCTTCATAAAAACCTCGGGATGGCGCGCCTGGAGGGATTCGAACCCCCAACCGTCGGAATAGAAATCCGATGCTCTATCCAATTGAGCCACAGGCGCTCTTGGTCAGCAGTCAATTGAAGATGAATTCCACCCGTGACTATACCAAATGTCAAAGGTGGTGTCCCGAATTTCTCTGATGAGACGCTGCATCTCTGTATCCTCAGCAGGACATACACGCAGAGTCTTGAGGTTCTCGTTGATGATTCGCAAGCACTCCAGAGCCTTTGCATCTGGTTCAACGTGAATATTCATTTCAATTCTCCTCGGGGTGATTCAAGAAATATGTGGTGACGATCTGGTCTGCGATGGCCCACAGCCGCGGATCTCCGTGGCGCAACACATTCAGGATGGCACGCTTCTCCTTCATGTAAATCTTGGCAAACTTTGGATCGTGGACGCAGATGCTTTGGCTGTTGCAGATCAAGTCTGCGATCTTGATAGTGGCAGCATCAGCTGAACACTTTGCGGAATGCTGCAGATCCTTCGCCTTGCGCTCCGCGCGGTCTCCATCTTCTGGGGTGCTGACGTCAGTCAACATCTCGACCAATTCGGCGATCTTCTCACCGAAGATGGTTTGGATTGTCTCCAGTGTGACTGGAGTGTCCTCAACCACGTCGTGCAACAAGGCTGCACAGATCATGTCGTCAGAACCTTGGTATTCTCTCACCCATTCCGATACTTGAATTGGATGAATGATATATGGCTCATTGGTATACTTGCGTGTCTGACCAGAATGTGCAACGCGAGCAAACTTCAAGGCCAACTCAATTGACATATGGTTCTCCTGATTCACAGCTTATTTTAGCAGAACCATTTCGAAAAGTCAAGCACTTTCAACAGGTGTCCGTTCCCAATCCTGTGTTGGAATGTACAGCGTGGAGCGATAGTAGTTGATGAAATCCTGGCGATCCTCTTTGGATGCTTCATCACCTAGACTGTAGACGCTGTTGAGAGTCTCCACCTGCTTCGCATCGCGGTCAAGGTTTACCAGAATAGAGGTGTGAAACGGCAGTCCGCCATCCCATGCGATGTCACCTACAATCCTGCCGACCACAGCACTGACGGTCTCAGCTCCGTGGGTGCACCACTTCACTTCGATCCAGTCATGGAGCGTGCCGCCCAGGCGCTTTGGGAACTTCTCTTTCAGAGAAGTGCTCATTTCGTTTCTCCGAATACATCATCGAGGTTGACGCCGACAGCTTCGGCGATTTTGCGCAGCAGTGCGACTTTCTGGTCCATCTGGCAATCCGGCTGTCCAGTGTCCTCATCGTACTTCTTGGCCCGCTTCAGTAGTTCCTTCATCTCCTGGACATCGCGCTTGAGCTGTTCAAGCTCTTCGCGCGAAATCTTCGACATGTCGATCGACGGAAACAGGTCCTCAGGACGAACAGGGCGGTTGTCGCCCGGGAAGGGAAGCGGATAGACATCCGGATATGGAACCACCCAAGGACGAGGGTCCCATCTGTCACGGTAGTAATCAGAGATCATTGAGACTACGCACATACTAGCTCCTTTTGATGAAAAAGCGAGGAGAAACCAACCTTCTCTGGGTACACAGGTCAGCAGTCGATATCAGAAGCGTTCCAATCTTGGGCGTACCAGAGGTCGCTAGTCAGCTCACGGACGTCCCGAATGGCACTTCGAAGGTCTTCGGACTTGGGTTCGTTGCGCAGAGCTTTCAGCTGTTCTTCGATGATACGCAGACGTTCGACTTTGGTGAGATTATTCATTTTGATACCTCATGATGAAGGAAATGGTGGGGCGGCTGGGATTCGAACCCAGGACCAACGGGTTAAAAGCCCGGTGCTCTACCAACTGAGCTACCGCCCCAAGTGATTCTTAGAAGATGTCTTCAGGTGTCATTGAAGGAACTGATTGATTCTATGATCACCGTTCGCCATCTAGCCTTTCACGCAAAGAATCTGCTTCAGGATGTACTTCACCGAGACGAGGTCAGCCTGAGCTGCCATCACTGCATCGATATCCTTGTAGGCAGCCGGAGTCTCGTCGATGACGTCAATGTCCTTTCGACATTCGACACCCGCAGTCGCCTTGGCATGATCCTCGAGAGTGAAACGCTTCTTGGCTTCCGCACGCGACATCTTGCGTCCTGCGCCATGCGAACATGAGCAGAACGATTCACGGTTTCCCTCGCCTTCCACGATGAACGACTTCGCGCCCATCGATCCCGGGATGATACCCAGAACACCTTCAGCAGCACGAACCGCACCCTTGCGGGTCAACCAGACGTTTTCACCGAAATGGCGTTCCTGGGTCACGTAGTTGTGATGGCAATTGACAGCGATCTCACCGAGAGTGAATTCTTTGTGGATCACTCGGCGCACCGCCATTTCCACCGCATACATCATCAGCTGACGGTTCTGGAGAGCGTAGTTCTGCGCCCACGACACCGCCTTGACATAGTCGTTGAATCCAGTTGTACCTTCAGCGAAATAAGCGAGATCCGCATCCGGAAGGTTGATGAACCAACGACGCATCTCTTCCTTCGCGCGCTCGATGAATCGAGAACCGATTGCGTTCCCAATGCCACGCGAACCCGAATGGAGCATGATCCAGACCCGCTGGTTGGTGTCCAGACAGATCTCCACGAAGTGGTTCCCGGTTCCCAGAGTTCCGAGATGATACGGAGCGCGCTCAGCATTGCGAGCAATCTTCGGAACCATCTCCACGATTTCATCCAGGCCCGGCTTCAGCAAGGCGAACGCACGCTCGTTTTCCTTGTGCAAGGAACCGAAGGCACCACGGTCATTCTTCCCACCTTCATCGGTGCGCCCGTGCGGAACAGCCTGCTCGATTGCAGAACGAAGCGGACCCAGGTCATCCGGGAGATCGGAAGCAGTCAACGACGTCTGAACCGCCATCATGCCGCAACCGATATCGACACCCACAGCCGCCGGGATGATTGCACCCTTGGTGGCAATCACCGAACCAACAGTCGCGCCCATGCCCCAATGCACATCCGGCATTGCCGCCACATGCTTGTGGATGAACGGGAGTGAGGCGAGATTTCTCAGCTGCTGGATTGCAGCATCCTCAACCTGAACTCCACGAGTCCATGCCTTGATCGGCACGCGCTCAGTTCCAAGTACTTCGAAGCTCATGTCACCACTCCTCAATTTCGTCATCTTCGCTTCTGCGGGTGTCGATCCAGAAGTTCCCGAAGTAGAGAACTTCGAACTCAGGACCAACGGGTTAAAAGCCCGCTGCTCTAGACCGCTGAGCTACCACCCAAAGGATGTTAGGCTTTCGAGTTTCCAAGGTGCTGGGATTCCTCGTTGATCTGGGCTGCAAGGGTTTCCCAGAATTCCGACATGAACTGAAAATCAAGTTCATGGTCTTTCTTGTAGAAGGGGTCAAGATTGGTGCCTCGGATTGAATCCGCGAATTCAGGGACCACCCCGTGGAGGGCATTGAACAGCGCCTGACCTTTACGCACGCCCTTGTGAGCAATGAGCAAGTTCGCCATGCTGGCTACCTTGAAGACGATATTTTCGGGATCCATGACCACTCCATTGACTGATGTCAAAAGAATTATAGCCTATCTCGTTTCAGAAGTCAAGCACTTTTGTTGACGAGGTGGGAATCGAACCCAGGCATATCTGAATCGTCAAACAAGCTCATCTTGGCACATGTTCTCGGCGTTGAAGTTTCCGACGAACGACGGGTAGTAGTCATCCGTATTATCCGTCCCGAACTCGATCAGCAGCTTTTCAGTTGCACGATCATAGATCCGAATGGTGTTATTATTGTAGTACAAATGGCGCTGGCAATAGACCCGACGCCGTTTGAACACATTCTGGATGGTGGTTGGATCTTCTTCGACCCAGATGTTTCCGAGGCACGAACGGTACCCGTCGTCTTCATCCTCTTCAGCGCAATACAACACACCGTCGAGACGGAATCGAATACAGTTCGCCGTGCTGTCGCTGTGATAGTCAGCAGCATCCAGCCAGAACGCCCGTCCATCGAAGAAATCCAGATCAACGCTGCGCAAGCTGCTTCTTTTCATATCACGCCTCTATGATAAATCTCGATAACAATTATACCGCAACGGATTTCGAAAGTCAAGCATCAAATCACGTTCTTACTTGTTCCGCTTCACAATGAGATTGAGTTCTTGAAGGACGTGCTCGATAGCCATTTGATATAACGGCTCATTGGACTGGTTGGACAGAACCTGTCGCAGCCTTCGAATGTAATGATTCAGGTCAGCGAGGAGCAAAGGATGTTTGTCGGAATTTTTCATGAGAATATTTATCCGGAGTGGTGGTAAAAACTGCCATACATGGCGATGATGGAAAACAGTGTCCACATCACCATCAGAACCAACTTCCACGGCTTTCGTCCGTGCACCTCGTTGGAGTGGATGAGTCCAAACAGGACACCCAGCGCCCCCAGAAGATGAGACGAGAAGTGGATGAAGATCATCGCATTAGCAAAGGCTTCCATCAGTCGCCAGCCCACACGGCATCGGGCCGCATCTTCGCCAGCGCAGCAAGTTGCACCAAAGCGCGCTTTGCGTTGCCTTCCGTCGCCTTCCAATAATCGTCGTCCACGTCATCCCCAAGCTGTGCGGCTGCACCTTCCAGAAGCTGGATGCTCTCTGCACCAGACTTGCCGTAGATATTGCGGATTCCTCCGGCGCCCAGGACCCGGCAGAAGATCGCGCTGTAGTTATAGGTCACATTCAAGTGGGCACGGGTAGTTCCACCAATCGCATAGGTGCCGCCACGCATGTGGTGAGGCGCATCCAGTTCAACTGGTTCCTTTGTCACCGGGTCTATCAGTTCAATGTCGTAACTCATATCTCGCTCCGTTGTAACTCAGGCATAATAATTCATCCAAGCCGACGCCGTTCCGGCGTGGCGTAATTCAGGGGTTAGCTGTCATTGAGACCCAGCAGCAGCGTGCGGGCATCCTTGTAAGGCGCGTCATCCTTGGTCCACGGGTTGCCGCGCAGGTCGGTGTACTCGGCGTGCTTTTCAGGGTCAAACTCGACGCTGCTGGTGACGCCGCCCTGTTGGAAATACGGCGAACCGGGTCGGCATTCCAACACTTCGACCGTCGCGTCCTGATCCGGGAACTGGGCCAGCCATTCGATAAACTCTCGCACTCGCATCGTTTCCTCCTGCCGTCGCGTGACGGCTGAACTTGGTCGTTAGGCGTCAGTAGTCGCCGGTCTCGTAGTCGTCCGGCAAGGTCTCGAAGCCGTCGTCGGTCTCTCGCTTCCTGATGAAGGCGTCGCCCTCGCTACCAGTCCGCTCTTGCGAGTGCTGCGGACCGCGCTTGTACTCGTAGCGGTCAAGGCTCATTGCCAGTCGCAACGCCATTGCCGCCGTCTGGATTGCTTCCTCGCGCACGTCGGCGGCAGTCGCCTTGCCCGGCTCGTAGGTCAGTTGCAGCATAGCCTTGTTGAGTTCGCCGTATTCCTCGCCCAGCACAGCAAGTGCGTGCAGCGGGTCTGTCGGCCACGTCGGGAACTTCGCGGTCGCACGCGCAAGTTCTGCTTTCACGTCTTCAATTACTTGCATGTCGTTCTCCTGTTCTTATCGCAACGCCCGTTAGACCTCATCGTATGGAATCGCCGCAACCGTGATGCTGTTGGTCACGTTCGGGATCACGCACAACGCGGTGCCGTACAAAACCCCGTTGACTATCGCGGTATCCACGCCGCGCACCTCCAGGCTCCTTCCATCCTTGCGGATTCGCGCCTCAAACATGGTTCGCCCGTCGTCGCAGACGAAACGCACCGAGTCGCCGGCCACTTCTGCAACATCGTTCATCATCGGATGTCCTGACTCAATTCGCATTTTTGTATCCTCGCTCGTGGTCTAACAGTTCATTCAAGCCGACGCCGCTTCGCGGCTTAATTCGGGCGTTAGTGGACAAAAGAGAGGATGTTGAAGTCGGCTTTAGGAGCGCATGCTGATTGGCGGTCAGGGCTTCTCCATTGACTGCGCGTGCGCGGCGAACTGTCACAGTGGTAGCGGTGCCAACCGCATCTGTCGTTCACGTTGCCTGTGCGTTGCCGTGTTGCCAAGTCACTCCAACATCCTCTCTTTTGCCCACTAACAATTCATTCAAGCCGACGCCGCTTCGCGGCCCATGTGATTCATATTCGGGGTCTACCCACTGTTAGGCCGCAGCCAGCGCAGCTCGGTCACGCCACGCAGCCCATAGCATCCGGGTGCGCGCCGCATCGGGGCAGTAACGCCCGCCCTGCTCTGCGTCGCTCCGGTAGCCGACCCCGTCCCATGTCGAGCACAGCGGCCAGCAATGACCGCGCATCCACGCCTCAAATGCAAGGCGCTCGCCATCATTCGGCGGTGCGCCATTTACGCCCATGTCGTGTGCCGCTTCAATGCTAGGTGCTGCCATTGTTCGTTCTCCGTAGGTGTACGGAAACCATACTTGTAAACTGCTGTCATCGCGCCAGTTCGCGCCGGTCTTTCGGTCAATCGCATCGTGCGCCCATCCTTCCAATAACAGCTGTTCGCAAGCCGCCCATTGATCTTCGTCCAGCAATTCCGTCAACCGAGCGCCGAGCTTGTGCAGCGGGTGGCCCTCGGGCGGCAGTTCCAGTTCGCGGTCAGCATCAATCAGATGATCCATTTCGTTCTCCGGGCCTTCGCCCCAACAATTCATTTAAGCCGACGCCGCGAAGCGGCGTCGGCTTAACTCAGGTGTTAGGGCGCAATTCGCTCGTTGTAGTAGCGCGGGAATCCAATGCTGCGAACCCGGCGGTATAGCGTTCGCCATACCCAGCCCGTCGCAATCAGGCCGTTTGCCGTATGCGTTCGCACCGGGAGCCATGCAAAGCGAATCTCGCCCACGTTGATTTCATGCAGCAGCTCATCGATGCCTTTTTCTTTGCTTCGCGCATCCTTCATCCTGCCAACGAAGTAGCGCATGATGTTGCTATTGGTCGCTTTTACGTTGTCGCGCATTTCCTCGATTACCTCAACTCTAATTTTGTCGCTCATGTTTCCCTCGCGTGAAGATCACTTGCTTTCTTCGTTGTGCATATCAGCACTGATCCCAGGAAGAGGGAAGCCAGCCGAGCTTGTCTTCGTTACGGAAGTTGCCCGTCAGGTCGTCGATCTCACGAAGGTCGTTGTTGTGATACGACATCGCATTCTCAACACCGATACTATACGCCAGATCCATGTTATCCTCGAACAGCTTTCGAGTGGCTTCGCGGATCTTGAGCAGATGTTTCGAGTTGCACTGAGCCTTGGCGCCTATTGCATCGCGCTTCAGGTTCGAGAGTGCGCCCAGAAACTCGGTTTCTGTAGTAACAGACATGATATATCCTCAGGCAGTTTTACGGAGAGTTTCAGCAAGTTCAGAAGGAGCGCCGGCACCAGACGGGTTCGTGGGCTGGACTTCCGGGGCATAGGCGCCCAGATTGATCCAAATCGCACGAATACCACTGTGGCTATTCGACACCACCAGCCAGCGAGATCCATCTTCATGACGCACTCTCATGAAGAGATTCGAAGCCTTGGAGAAGGCATCCAGATATCCCTCATCAACAGTTGGCTTCTCACTATAGAGTCTGACCAGGCCGGCGACTGCCGCATTGACAATCGAGAGACTTTCACAGTTAAGACGCATCACTTGGCTCCCAGGCAGGTAACGTACTGAACTTCAACACGATTGAGATTCTCGAAGTAGCCCAACCACGGGGCATGTACCTTGACATGTTCGCCGTTCTGGCGTTCGTACTGAAGGCTGTTGTAGTCGTACTTGCCGTTGAGTTCCTCCTCCAGAACTTCGCACGCCTTTCCACACGCCTGCGCGAGCTCGTAATCTTCGAACAGGTCGACGGCTTCGAATTGATTGCGGTCATGACTGAACGAATCACCAGTGCCATAGTCAACCCAGACCAGCCAGTAGCCACGTCCAGGCACGACTTCAAACGGAACTGTCAAGTGGCGAAAGCCCTTCTGAACCAGATAGACACCGTTGACTGAAATGTCTGATTCGGTTTCAATACGATCCCAAGGATCATTCGGGTCGGCTTCACGGGTGACCCAATGGTACTTTTTCAAATCGACCAAAACGTGCGAGGCGCTCATAATATTTGTTCTCTAGAAGAAGTTCACTCTTCACATAAATTATAAATGAACTCTTTCGGAATGTCAAGCATTATCTTGTTGTGGAAGACCTCGGAGTGCTTAAAGCGAGTTGATAGCCGATGTAGTCAATATCCCAATATGCCACAGCACCGGCGCTGCTGGTATTACGTTTCATCATCGCGCCCAACGAGAGCAGTGACGGGATATTGGAGGTGACTGTACCCACCGAGGTTCCATTGACATAGAAAGTGGCGAGATTGGACGCTGTTACCTCTATTCGCAAACGATATTCAGTTGACGCGGCAACGGTCGAAGAACTAACTGACGTTGTTTGCGAACTATTCTTGGCAACCAATCTCCAAACATTTCCAGAGGTGGCACGGTCGTATTGGAAATACACGCCTCGACCTGTTGGACTTGAATCAGAAACGAAACCAAGATTCAGAATGTAATCGTTCAACGAGGCGCTTAACGTATTGCATCTCAATCCCATCTCAACGATGAGATGACCAATGCCGACTGGGAGTCCGTTCGACGAGGCGTTGGCATCCACGGTGAAGATTCCAGCCTCGTCATTTACGCTGTAGACACCTAGAGTCACGCAATTTCTTGTATACGTCGATCCACGAGAAGCCTGTGAGATGAGCCCGTTTCCAACCCTTTGGGCGACGAAAGGGGTTCCGTGAAGTCTGTCGCCGTCAGCCAAAGATGTGCCTGAAGGATCACCGTTACCTGTCTCAAACTCCCAGAATCCGCGCATGATATTACGACGCTGACGAATCCAATTATCAAAAACAATTGTAGCATTTTCTCGGAAGATCACATCACCGTCAGCCGCGGATTCGATTGAACTCATCACGCCTGCGCTTCCTGCAGCACGCCCGAAGATTGAGCATGCATCTCCGGCAGCCAAGTAGCTGTGAGATAACACACCAGGAGGCAGTGTCACTCCCCCTGCGTCGAGAGTAAGATTTCCTGCTACATATAGATTTCCATTGACATCGAAGGGGCCTGCAATTGCTGATCCCCATGAACCATTCCCGAGAAGTATTTTTGACGAAGAGGGCGTTCCTGTTGCGTCAATTGCACCAACAGGAACCTTTTCGAAGGACAGTGCGTCTGCTTTACGCATCAGAACTCTGTCGTTCGTGCTTGCGCTGACATCTGCAACGGGACCCGAGCTATTCGCCGATCGTCCAATGAGAGAACAAGCTCCTCCGTCAGGAAGATCCGCTTGCTCCAAAGCTCTAAATGCAATCGAGGTGCCTCCAGAGTTGCTGATGAGAACACGCCGGTTGCCAGAACACGTAACAGACGAATAATTGCCCATCGAGCTCGATGCACGGCCAATTACTCCCAACCCGGAAGCAACCGGGAGGTCGTCTAGGCTCAAAGAGTTCGCCGGGATATTGACAGCGCCACTGACATCCAGATCGCCCGACATATTGATATTCCCGTTCACTAAGACATTTCCAGTGACAGAAAGACCTTTGAACGAAGCGACGCCTGCCTCATTCACACTCATCATCTCAAAGGAGGTGTCTGTATACTTCACCCTGAAAGACGTGCCATCATATAGAAGACTGACACTTTCAGTGTTAGCAGAATTCCAGAGGACGAGTGGCTGTCCTCCTCGAAGATCAGTCGAAGCGTTTAGGAGTCTCATCCGTGTATAGTCACTCGAAGTGTATTAGTTGCTGGCGCGACCACAAACCCGAAAGTGGCCACAGTTGTGCTGGTTGAGGTAATATCACAGTACACGTGTTCGTCTGTCGAGATGTCGCGAATGCTGGCAGTGATGTCTTTTGTCCCAAGATTATGCGTCACCGCGATGTTCGTCGTCGTACCATCACCGATTGTCGTGGAGTATTTTCGTACGACTACTGCAGTGTCAATTGCCACATCATCGGCATTGACAATGATTCCGGTGCCCGCCCCGACTGCTATATCGTTCCCAGTCTTAACCAAGCCTGCTCCGGCAGTGATGTCAGCTGCGCCAGAGAATTGAGTCCAAGTGCTGGTGCTTGATCCTGGAACCCATGGAGTTGCAGAAGTTGCGGTACAGATCCAGAGTTGACCAGTTGATGTACCGGAGGTGACATACACCATCGTACCTGTCTTAATTTCACCGCTGGCATTAGCGTCTATTGCTCTTGTCGGTGCACCAGAAGCGTTGACGGTAAAGAGGCCATTTTCAGAACCAGTCGACTGACCAGCCAGCAAGATTCGATCACCCGTTGCAAGTGTCACGCCACCAGCAGAGTCACCATTTTCATATGCACTCGCAAAAGTTCCGTTGGTGGTCACCACCACTCGAACAGAATCCTTCGGAACCAATCCTTGCGCCACTGCATCGACATACGCTTTGGTGGCTGCGTCTTGTGCGGAAGTAGGATCTGTCAGATTCGTGATTCGCTGGTTGCCAAGAGAGACTGCCGCATTTGGTGCAGTGAACTCATTCAAGCGAATTGACTTGATTATCGTCTGAACGTTCGCGGTATTTGAAAGAGTCGGATTTGGATATGAACCAGACAAGTCGCCGCCGGCAGACCCATTTGGTGGCAGCGCCGTTGGAATCTGACCGAAGGCTGCCGCGTCTGTTGCCACCGTGCCGTTCGCCAGACCCGTGATTTTCTGCGAGTTGAAAGACACAGATGTAGTCGGCGCCGCCATCTGATCCAATCTCGACGTCCGCACTCTGTTGTCGAAATCGGTGATCCATGAGTGATCAAGAGTCTTCGCGACACTGACCGTTGGATCGTTTCCAGTTCCACCAATAGTGATAGTGCTATCGCCGGCGGTAACGGTCACGACGCCGGAGGCGGGCGTTGAGACTGTCTGCCATGCAGTTCCGTTATGATACTTCAGAACATTCGACGAGGTGTTGTAATACATCCAACCCGCGGCAGGACTCGAAGGGTCCGATGCCAAATTCTGGATACGAACTTTGAGAAGCTCATTCCAGTTGAAATCCATTTTTGATAGAACGACTGCCATGTCTGTGTCTCTCCTAGCTTAACGAAACTCTCCCTGAGAATGCACCTGTGAAACTAAGAACGCATTGGTTGAGTGTGATGTGTTGAACGTCCCCGACAACAACGGTCCCAGCTGAATCGATCACTGTAGCCGCAGGATACCGCCCCAGATTATGATTCACGACCCATGACGAAGATGGTACGGATTGCACGTGTAAGTAAGTCTGTGATGCATCTAACTGTGACTTGATAACAGGCTCTGACGCATCGGTAGCGGCTGGAAGATTTCGTATTCTCGAAACCGAGAGCATGTCCATGTCATTATTTACTGGCTTCGTGCTCATGTCAGACGGGCATATCCTGAATATGGGACATTCATATTCACAACAGTCTGATTCAATGATGTGTGCATCACATTAGCCTCAAACTCAACATCTGCATCATTGAATAGTGCAACATCAGGTTTGAAGCCCAGGTTGTGGTTGATGATCCACGTTCCGCTGACTGTCGATTGAGTATGGGTATATGCCTGCCTTGGATTCTGTTGAGCCAACGATTCCAATGCTGCTTCGAGGCCAGCGACCTCTGGAATTGTCGAAGGGAAGGTGAATGGTGGATCTTCAACTCCAGCCCACGGAACAGACTCTGCTTCGTCTACCACACCGTTCTCGTTTTCGTCATACACAGACTGAAACATCAATCCATGAAGACCGAATACAGGGATGATTGCTGCATCAGGATATTCGCCGGGCGGGAGAGGGAGATACGACTCATCAGAGGTATCCTTTCCATATGTTATAACGGGGGACCCGTTGCGTGATCCCTTTGTAATAACAAGCACGTTCATGATAATGATGCCAGTGCCAGAGCGCCTCCGGTGCGAAATTCCATCGGCGTACCATCGTCCCACGAGATCACGAATGCTCCCATAGAACTCGAATATGAGACGCCGTACCCGGAAGCATTGAGCTCGTCAAAGACTGTGGAGAAGAGGCTGATAATCGATGCAGCTGGAACACCAGCGAAGGCGAGGGTAATATTCTTGTTTCCGAGTACAGCAGATTTCTGTACGCTATGGCTGATCTGGTCTCGAAGAACTGAATTGCTGTAGCGTCTCAAATCAACCCCGTTTGTGAGACAGAGATATATCAGCGAAGCAGGGAACCCCGCTCCTAAGTTTGAAATCAGAGCAGGATAGGCTCGAGATATGTTCGAGACATCAAGAGAAGTCATGTTCGGCTTATCCCACGAAATCCTCAATTTTCCGTGGTCCCCATCATAGACGCACAGAAACCCTCTTTTTGTGAAATTAGATATGATCTCATACACTACTTCTGGTATCTCCTCATTCGCAAGATACTTCTCAGTAGGTGCTTCATAATAGAATTGATAAGCGACACCCGCAGTTCGAATTGCGGAATCGATCGCCGCAATTCGTCCGTCGAGATCAGAGATTACAGTCGGGAGATCGAGGCTCATGCCGCAATGACTCCAGCGGTGCGCAGACTCGAGAGGAGCGAATTCAATTGAGCAACGACATCAGTTGTGTCAACAGAGTTGGCAACCGCGGTTCCTTGCAATACACCGCCAAGTGAGGCGCTTGCTGCAGGGAGTGTGTAATTATTCGCTCCTGTCGCGACGCCGTCCAGCTTGGTTTTGTCGGCAGCTGAGAGCAATCCTGCAACGGATGTTGTCGCTTCAACTGGCGTGCCAGTCAGATCAGCATAGTCGCCTGAGGTCGCGACATCTTCAAGAACTGGTCTTCCGGTAAGGTCTGTATATGCACCCGTTGTTGAGACCGTCGCAAGAGTGTTCAATTTGGTGTAGTTTGCTGAAGACATCAGCCCAGCAATCGAGCCAGAAGCTGCCGGGATGGCAGCTAAGATCCAGTCACGGAGGATGGATATGAGTCCTCCTTTCGTTGTGGAATCCTTCCAAAGGATTACCTCTTCAGTCCCATCAAGAGAGCTGAATGATGAGCTTGTTGCGATGTCGTGGATGGTTTTTGACGGCATGACACTTCCTTATGTATAGAGTGCAGCTACATCTGCGAATATGAGTGAGTCGTTGAAAGAGTCGATATCCTTGTTTCTTCGACTCGGAGGAATTTTTCCTCGAAGGTGCTGGTAACCCTGATGAAGAACCGAATTACCAAAATTGAGATTATTCGCAGCACGTATCAAAGACCCATGCAAATCCCATGCCACTGCTCCAGAGTAGAGCGGTGAACATGGGAGTCCGTTTGTCTTTCGGGCAGCTGCCCTTTTACACCAAGCCGCTTCTGTAGAAACTAGAGCGGCTGCCGCTTGAAGTAGATCATCAATCGCAGCCATCGACGCACCAAAAGTATTATGATGCGGTATTTACCTCCGCTTCAATTTTGCTTTGAATTCGTCGACCTCACGGGCGCTCAATCCGGCTTCGATCCCACTCATCTGTTCAGTAGATTCTTCGCGAAGCATAGAACGCAATAATTTCATCTCCATTCGAGAAAAATGACACCCATCAAGCACGTAATCATCGAATGCCTCGAAGCAGATTGGAAATTTCTCCTTGGCGAGGAGGTACATAAGATTGGCCAGCTCGACAATCTCTTGTTGAGCATGAGGATCCATTCGAAGTTGAAGCATCTTGAAGAAGTTGTTCAAGTCGCATTTCCAATAAACTTCCGTGTAATTCGAAACAGGAAGGGTGATCCTCGCAAGCTCGCGTGACAAGCCGTCGTCAAGAGACTGCTCGTAGATTTGGTATGAGTTTTCGTTATGGACGCGGATCCGATCTTGTATCTGACATTGCAAATCGACAGATAGAGCGTCTCCTGATCCCTGTTTATTCGAAGAGCTTTGCGACTGAATCCGAGCTTCTGGTGGAACGTAGAAGTCGTCAACCATTTCTGAGTAGCGACCGCTATATTCATTCAAAGACGCGGTCCGGTGGCGAACAAGCTGACGCATCACGAAAATTGGAAGTTTGATGTGAAAAATGAGCTCGCCCATCTCAAGAGGACTTGTGTGGCGATGGCGGACAAGATATCGAATGAGGTTTCTCGTGTCGTTCTTCGATCTCGTACCCCGTCCATAACTCAAACGAGCAGCAGCCTCGATGCTTTCATCACTGCCCATTGAGTCAACCAGACCCACGAATCCGTGATCGAGGTACTTCCTGAACGAAGGGTTGTGAATCGTCATCGCTTGGCTTGTCATTGAATAAATACCCCTGAACGACTAAATGGAAGAGAAGATGAAGGATGAACTAGCCACCTCGGACGGACTTTTGACGACGATTCTCGAGCTCCTTCAAAATCTCAGTGCGAATGTTGAAGAATTTGGACCGAAACTCGAAGCTATCGAAACTGAGATCCAAGAGATACACACCCGTATCAACACTGTCATCGAAGAAGGGTTCCCGAGCGGAAATCTGAAGAGACATCGTCAGTGGCATCAGTCGAGACGTGGATTTCTCGCGCGCCTGTTCAATATTTAAGAAGTAACGAAATGGCTGTTGGGCTCCCTGATATTTCAATATCAATCGGAACGATTTTGGGCGGCTTGGGCGTTCTGGGCTCAGGCATTTTGTTGGCCCGGAGAAAGATTTCAAGAGACAGCGTCGAACTTTTGAAGGATAGGGCGGAGATAGACATAATACACTCCCTGATCCAACAGCGAGATGAAGCAGTCCAAGCAAAGCGCCAACTTCAGTCCGAATTGCTCAATGCTGACATTGAAAAAAAGACTGCTGTCTCAAAAGCGATCCAACTAGAACTCGAGCTAGGGCAGTTGCGGCAGAGAGTCACTATCTTGAAGCAGCTGGTCAATCGACTCTCTGCCGCATTGGATTTGACAAAGGAGCAATTGAATCAGATCGTGTTCCAACAAAAATTCAATTCTTCTCAGCCGCCAGGTAATCGCGACTGATCGTCTCGAAACTGATGACCTGAGTCTGCAATCCGAACTTGGCAACGCCAACGGACTTGAAGACCAGACCCTCTCGCTTGGTCGGGAACAGCTTGGATTCACCGTCAGCCATGGCCACGACGTCTGCCACCGTGACAGGCAGCTTGAAACGTCCCAGCCGCGGGACTTCATTGACCACGAGGTCTTTCCGCACTGCTCTAGACACATGACGGATTATAGCCAGGAATAACGCGCGCTCATCTGGAGTCAGGTATCGCTGCTCGTCACCATCCCAGACATCGAAGATATAGATGGTGTTTTCTTCGAGCTTGTAGATGTTGCCCTGAATGTTCGGACCAATCAGCACACCACGGATGGCCCAACGACCTTCCAGGTTGGCAATCACATCCAGGCCCATGCGGAAGACGGTCTTGATGAACACGTTGCCGGCATTCGACTCGTCGAGCTTCAGATCCACATTGCGAGAACAGACACCCAGGTCACCATTGTCAGTGTAGATCGTGACCGAAGAGCCTTCCAGCTTCTCTTCCACAACCCACTCCTCGACACCAGAAGCGGCGACCTCGTCGAAACAGTTCTCGACGCGCTCCTGATCTGTCTTCGGGAACCAGTTGGGCCAAGCACCGCGTGCATTACCCGCAATGCAGCCAGGGCCACCATCAGCGTTCGGGTGCGTGATGACGTCTTTGATGAAACGATAGGTGACGAGCTTGCTGTCACTCATTATTTGATCTCCTTGTAGCAGCACTGACAGCGAATGGTGGTTTCAAAGGACCCATCCTGCTGCACCTCAAACAGTGAATTTGTGAAACGATGCCCACATGAACTTTGGAAGTGAGAGCCTTGAGTATGAAGAAATTGCATCTCTTGATAAAACATACTAAGGGCGCCTTGAAGAGCGGCATCGTGGACCAAAGTTCGTGTGGCTTCAACAAACTGAATGATTTCACACATTCGGGAATGAATGTGATTCATCTGGCGCTGTGTGTCAGATTCAACTAAAGAGAATTCAGCTTTCATGATATCACCCTCGAAAGTCAAGTCTTTGTGCTTATGAATTCACGCAAGAAGGCATTCCTGGCATCCACCAATTTCATGTATGGCGTTGTTACCCACGAGTCGCTTGTCGTGTCATAGTGCATTACAGGTTTTTGATGCTTTGAGAAGAACCTCCCAACCGCCTCTCCTTTCACTATGTAATCAACATACCTGCCGCCGTTCGATTCTCTTGATATGGTTGTAAACTGTCGATTGTTGAGGCGCTTTCTCTTCTTCTCTGGGCGAACCTTGTAACTCATGTCAAACTCAGACATGTTCACAAAGTTCATACGAAGATCGCGGTATATTCCCTGCCAAAACTTCCCATGGGGGCGCTTGTCAGCAGCCACTTCAGGTTCGAAGCAGTTATAGATGTGAGGGTGTGACTCAGCATAGAATTGGATGGCGTGAGCTAATTCGTGCGTTATCAGTGCAGCGAGCCATTTCTTCCATGTCCCTCTAAACTCACCTATATCAGGCACTCGATGAAGAAACTTATACTCGACATAACGCTTGACGCAGTTTGGACCCTGTGGGATCATCCAAAGGATATTGTATGCAGTCAGATTGACGAAAGGACCGTCTTCATCCACTCCGCCCCATGAATATACACGGGTTTTCCTGAAACAAACTTTGAGTTTCGGGGCGAATTCAGGTATCGAGTATTTGACCCGAAGATGCTTGACGATCGCTTCGAATGTCTCTTTCGCGAAATCGAGCACGATCTTCTTTGAGGGATTGAGATACTCTGGTTTGAGCGCCATACACTCCGCCAGCGGATTCATTCATCACCTCTATTTACGGAGTGACAGTAAAGACCCCGGGCTGATATGGAGGGAGGCGAGCAGGTCGCTCGAACGGATATCCTCGCGGATTACATTGAACGCGGCACTCTCCTATCTCGTAATCGAATCGATTGTGCACATGACCATGAATCCAGTGTTTCAGATTCGGGTGGTCCAGCATCATCCCACTCAGATCTGAGAAGTAGCAGAGATTATCAATGTGACGATCCCTATAATGGGGATGAATCGACAATGATGACGGGGCATGGTGTGTGATCACGACACTCGGGCCCGACAGCTTCCTCAGCTGGTCGATGATGTAGACTTTCGACTGCTGATGGAAGTTGACAGAATCCCGCGGCTTGAACTTGCGGTACCCATTCAGGTTCATACGAACGCACTTGAAGTCGTTCAGGAATTGCTCGGCATTCATGAGCCCGATAGGGTTGCTCTTGCCCATGTCAGTCCACATCGTGGCCCCGATGAAATTGACTCCTCGGAACGTGATGGTCTGATTCTGGAGAACCAGGATGTTCGGATACTGCTGAAGGATCTCGCGCAGCTCATATTCCGACTTCGGAATCGAGCCGTTGTAGTACTCGTGATTGCCGGGCACATAGAGCACCAGTTCCCAGTTCTCTGAGACACGCTTCCAGAAGTCATGCATCTTGTGTGCACGCTTGATCTCAACGACATCGCCAGCCAGGATCATGACATCCGCGACTACGTCGAAGAACTCGTCATTGATTTCATGGAAGTCGAGATGGAGATCCGAAGCGAAGGCGACACGCACTTCTTCGGGATTCAACGCCACCTGATTGGTGAGCGTATGGACAGGAGGTGGGACCAATGCAGCTTCCGGGTCAAACCTGGAGTCAATGAACATGATGAAGAACTCCTGGAAAGTGGCGGGACCAGAGGGAATCGAACCCTCATCTCCGAGTGGACAGCTCGGAATTCTTGCCGTTAAACTATGGCCCCGTGATTTGATTTTCTTGACACCAATCCCAGATATTTACGAACGTGACCCGAGACTGGTTTGCGGGTGAATGAAGGCTCAGCATGTGCTGAATTGTGTCATCCACCAAGTAGACTTGCTTCTGAAGGAACAGCGGGTGACCCGAGCGCACCAGCGCACAAAGTACATCCTCCTTCTTGTAGAGGTCGAACAGGTCTTCTCGAGACGGGAACAGCCGGTGGTGCTTGAACACCTCTTGGCACCAGTCGTCCATGGACCAGATGAAACGATCTGTGAACTTGTATCCCAGCGCCTCTTCAAGTTGAGGACGCATCCTGGTGTTGAAATGCTCCTTCTCAGAAGCATTCCAGCAGGCCCAGCTCATCAACCCAACCTGAACATGACCTTCGAGATTCTCGATCGTTCGGATGAAGAGCCTACAGCCCTCAATTCCGACTTCGAGATGTTCTGCATGGTTCCAAGTGTCGATGACCGTCCGTTCGAGGTCGAGGAAAACGATGGCCATCAGCAGTCTGAACTATTCCAGCGCGAATCGATCGGCGCTTCCACTGCCGGCACCTGAATCATTGCGAGCTCTTCAGCAGACAGCATTGTGTTCAGCTTGTCGATGAGATTGTTGCGACGAGTGCGAGCCTGTTCCAGTTTCTTGAACTCAGCCTCGACTTCTTTCAAGGTCGTCTCGAGCATGATGCGAGACTCCCACTCCTGGGGAGGAGACGACTGGTTGATTGCCCAGATGAGAATCTCTCCGTAGTGCGAAAGACCTTCAACGGTGAGGACCGGCCCGAATGCAGGATTCACCTGAACTGACATCGTGATGGTGCGACCACTGACGCTCGCCTGTTTGATCACTTCCTGGAGACGACGGACGATGCCTGTCAGCTTGGCGACCATCTCTTCCTTGGTTTCAGGAACGAAAGGCGCAACGGCTGTTGAACGACGAGTCATGATGTATTACTCCACGAAGATTTTGAAAGAGCCCCACTGCCATCAGCAGTCTGAACTATTCCACCACGAATTGGATGGAGTAGATGCCCCGCTTCCAGGGTTTCGTGTAAAGGGCAAAAAAGGATTTCAGATGATGGAGATCCATCTGCTGCGGATCCGGATCGCGACGAAACTGATGCACGAAAGCCCGTGCGACTGTTTCGAGATCGTTGCTCTTGAGAACGACGGCACGGCGCTTCTTGAGGATATACATGACATCGCCTTAGTGTTGATAGTGAAACTATTGTATGACAACGAACTCTTGATGTCAAGCATTTTGTTGGTGCCCAGGAGTGGATTCGAACCACTGACCTGCGCCACAAGGACTCGAATGGGTGCGGACGGAGGATCCTAGGTCCTCTGGCATGTGAAATCCCGAAAGCCATTTTGCGCATCTTCTCCGCACATCGGGCAGCAGATGAATGCGTCGCTCGTCCACATAGATTGGTGCCCCCAGGAGGAATCGAACCTCCGACACCTGGTTCTTCAGACCAGTGCTCTACCTAACTGAGCTACAAGGGCGAAAACTCTCGTGAGTACAAATGCCTAGCAACCGTCTTTCGACGCCATCCTATGAAGGAGGTGGATCAGGCCACACTGCTAGGTCTTGAGTGGTACCCGGAGTAGGACTCGAACCTACGAATGATGGATTATCGATCCACTGCTCTACCAACTGAGCTACCCGGGTGCGTTCCTGGTAGCGAGCCTGGGAATCGAACCCAGCTCTCGAGGGTTATGAGCCCTGAATAGTCGCCAGACTACCTGCTCGCTAAAGATGATGCCGTGAGTGGATTGAGGACCTGCGAGATCCTTGCACGATTTGTTGCCGTCGCTGTTGAAAGCGCCTGGCTGGAATAGGATTGGCGGGTGCTGAGATTACACACTCGCGCAGTGACACCTTCGTTCGGATTATAGGGCCTTGCGAGCCTTTTCCCGACTTATCCACGTACCCTGCTCTTTCGAGCACAGATGCGTCTGTCACCATGGCAGCCTTTTTGAGTAGGTGGCATTCCCTACGTCGTCGCAACCTATTCGGTGCCTCGCATTCAGCCTGCCTTGCGAGCAGTTAAGGGTTCGACCCCATACTTGCAGTTCTTCACCAACTCCCTTCTGCCTTGCGAGCTTCTGAGAGCCTCCATTCACCGAGGTGTGGAGGATTATGCCATTTTCAATTGCGACCGAGTCAGGCTTTGCGTTTAAGAGGTCTTTTTGCTTAAAAGGCAAATCCTATGAACCCACTAAGGCCGAGCTGACTCGTGAGTCCATTCCCTTTTGAGGAACAGCTTCTCACCCGACCTTCTCTGGTTTTCAGCCGCTAAGCCTACAATTCCCAGTGAACTTCTCGAACCATAGGTCCGATTGTACTGCACCCCGCCTTCTCCCGCTAAGGATCTGACTACGGCGCTACCGATTCAACACCCGACAGGTCAGCTTTGCACCAGCTAGAGACTTGCGGTCCCGCATGGTTCGGCAGTTGCCCTCACCATGGTCTTCGCTGAACTGATCCCTATCTTCGCTCCATTTTAAGCCCTGAAGCCAGAGGATTCACCCCTGCGTCGTGTCGGCTTGCCTTCCAGTGACCATCTCTCGATGGCGGGGCGCTTGTGGGCGCGGATCCCATTTGGCACATTGCTGTACCTTATCTACGATCTAGCCTCTTTCGAGGGTTAGATGGTGGAGGCGATTGGCACTCAGACCCTGCAACCAGGCAGGGTTTCGTTCCTCTTCAACCTATCAGGTTCAGGCGGGAACTCATCAGTGAGATGCCTGTTCACTTCGCCAGGTCAGTGGCCACTAACCTGACTTCTAACACCCCACAAACATTCCAGGTTTCCGAGCCCCTGGCGCGTCTTAAGACCGTGGCCGCCCATCCGTCTGTGTGGTGCTTCGCTTCTTTCAATGTCTGGACATTATATAGCGTCTCAGACACCTTGTCAAGCACTTTCTTGTAACCGTTTATCTTTCGTTTAAGAACCCCGACTTGATTTCTCAGCGGTCAGGGCCGTGTTTCGAGTAGGCCCGCATCCACCTATCTCACGTCTGAGAAGAGTCCGCCTCACACGAGGTCTCTACTCTTATCGATGGACACTTCGTCATCTGCACTTTCAGGATACCCCGCGGATTAAGAGCCCGCTTCGTCCCTTACTACAGAGTACGCATTTTGGTCGGGGTGGCAGGATTTGAACCTGCGGCTTCTCGCTTCCAAAGCGAGATCTCTACCAGACTGAGTTACACCCCGTTGATCTTTGAAGTTGAATATCTACTCGAACTCCGGATTCACTGCTACCTGCACAGAGAATCCGCCGTAGTAGCCATTATGTTTGTTGTAGTTGCAGACCGTGAAGGTCCCACAAGACGTGTCGATCAAAAGGAACTCCGTTTGAACGCAACCGTATTCATCTTCCGACTCCATCGGCCCCCTTTCCTTTCGAGCATTCAAGAACTTGGATCCAATGTGATAGCACAGATCGTCGTCCGTGTTCATGTAACGGTGTTCGCAGCAGCTCTGGCCTTCATCTGAGAACTTGATCCAATCGCCATCAATGAAGAAGATGGACAGAACATCGTTCTCAACACCTAACGCAACAATCTCCTTGCCTAGGACACGGTCGTAGTTCTTGCCTGAATTGCGCCACCCGTAGAACTCTT
>Ga0075163_10002502_pt1 | contig 24669 bp, 26 predicted proteins | sample JI1023141ADNA_FD_71478 | JGI IMG/M metagenome (GOLD analysis project Ga0075163, IMG submission 71478) | Wastewater effluent complex algal communities from Wisconsin, to seasonally profile nutrient transformation and Carbon sequestration -... | ecosystem: Engineered > WWTP > Effluent > Algae... | reverse complement strand
CAGCCCAGCAATTCCTTGTAACTGACATACAGCATGTCCAGCCGGTCCACAAGTGTTTGGATCCGCACCGCATTCAGCTTGGCGCTTCTGGGGTGCACCGTTGGGATCAAAAGGGTGACGGCAGCGCCGTCGTAACGCGAGACCGTGAAGGTTTGCACTGGTGTGCTGAAGGTGGTGTAGCTGATGGTTTCGCCCCAGCACGGCGAACAGGCGGTGGTACCAAAGTTGATGCGGGACGCAGCACTGGTACGGGTCTGAACGTGCGCCTGGGGCTGTCGCACGTAGTCCGGAGTAGCGCCAGGTTGCGGCAACCGGGGTACGGCGTTGGCACCAGCCACGCCACAGACCAGCAGACATGCCATGCAAAAGATGGGCAGTACCCGACGGATGGCTTGGCAAGTGGGCATGAAGTTCCTTGTAGGTGGCTGGTCGGTTCTGCATTCTGGCAGTGCCGTCCTGCGGCGGCAAGGTCTTTTCCAGACCGTCTTTTTCGGTTTGCCGGCCGCTACACTGCTCCCATGTTGGACCCTTGCTCCCTGTACCCCGCGTTGGCCCGGGTATCACCTTCTCTGCCATCGCTGGGGCCCTCTACTGGTCCCATGACGGTGGCGCCTGGCACCGTGTTGTTTGATGAAAACGCATCCTGCCAGGGTTTTCCGCTGGTGATGGAGGGTGAGGTCAAGGTGTCGCGTCACTCGGCCGACGGACGCTCGCTGGAGTTGTACCGGGTGGTACCTGGCGAGCTGTGCCTGGCGTCAAGCGCCAGTTTGTTTCGCAGCCAACCCTTGATGGCACAAGGCGTTGCCACCAAATCGACGACGCTGTTGTTGATTCCGCCGGTGGTGTTTGCGCAGTGGCTGGAGACACCGGCATTTCGCGACCAAGTGTTGGGTCTGTTTGCCGAACGTATGGCGGACCTGACCGGGCTGATTGACGCCGTGGCTTTCCAGAAACTCGACCAGCGTTTGGCGGCGGCCCTGCTGGGGCGCGGCCAGGACCTGGCTTTGACCCACCAGGAGTTGGCCGACGAGCTGGGCACGGTGCGCGAAATTGTGTCGCGCCTGCTGCGTCGCTTTGAACGGGAAGGCTGGGTGGAGCTGGCGCGCGAACGTATCCACATCAACAACAGTGCCGCTCTGCGCCTGTTGGCCGGCGACGCCAGCAAGGCACGGCCTTGACATAAGGCAAGTTCAATCTTAAGATGCAATATACATACATCTTAAATTGCCATGTCACCATCCCCCTTGATCCAACTGAAGGAAGCCCCCGCCACGGACGGCGGCGCGCCCAATTTGCAGGCATTCCTTGAACTGGGATTTCGCCCGCTGTACTTGGCCGGTATCTCCTGGGCGCTGATCGCCGTTGCCCTGTGGATCTACGCACCGTCGGCTTTGACCGGCCCCTTGCAGGGCATCGCCTGGCATGCCCACGAGATGTTGTGGGGCTTTATTGCCACCATTGCTGTGGGCTTTCTGATGACGGCGGGCAGCAACTGGACCGGCATTAACCCGCTTCAGGGCCGCGCCCTGGGTGCCGTGTGTGGCCTGTGGCTGCTGGCGCGCGTAGGCTTTTTAGTCAACAGTCGTACCGCCTTTTGGGTCGCCATGGCCTGCGAGCTGGCTTTTTTCGGGTTGGCGGCACTGGCCATGATGCGTGCAGTTTACCGCTCCAAAAACACGCGCAATTACGCCGTGCCGTGGCTGCTGGTCGGGTTGGCCGTCGGCGACGCACTGTACTTGCTGGCGGCGCTGGCGGGTGACTACGCGCTGCTGATGGTGCGTTTTAATGCGGCGCTGGTGGTGATGGCCTTGATTGCGCTGCTGATCGGGCGCCGGGTGATTCCCTTTTTTGCCATGCGCGCTGTACCGGGGCTGGACATTCCCAAACACACGACCTCCGGCCAGGTGCAATTGGGGGCCTGCACGGTGGCCGCACTTAGCCAGCTGGCCGGTTGGCCGGTGCTGACGGCTCTGGCTTTGGGTTTGGCCGGCCTGCTGGCGGCCGTGCAGGTATTGAGCTGGAAACCGCTAGCGGTGCGGCACAACCCGCTGCTGTGGATTTTGTACGCCGGTTATGGCGGTATCGCGCTGGGCCTGTTGAGCGCCGCGCTAGCCAGTGCCGGGGTGGCGCTGCCACGGGTACTGCCAGTGCATCTGATTGCCATGGCCGGCTTCTCCGTGCTGATCATTGGCATGGTGACCCGCACATCCCTGGGCCACCTGGGGCGGCCCTTGGCAACCGACGCCAGCATGCGCGCCAGTTACGGGCTGATGCTGTTGGCAGCGGCCTTGCGCCTGGCTGCCATGGCCGACACCGCCTGGGTCAGCGGTCTTTTGTACCTGGCGGCTGGTGCATGGGTGGGGGGCTTGGCCCTGTTTCTGTGGCGTTTTGCACCGATGCTGGTTCGCCCCCGCCTCTAAGGTTGCAGCGCTGAACCCACACCACGGGAGGCGGGCCAGCGGAGATTTTTCCTCTGTGACAGATGTCACAGACGGACGGACGGACTCAGCATCTAATACGCCCATTACCCACTCGCTCCAAGGAATTCAGCATGCAATCCAACGTTGGCGGTATTGACCGCATTCTGCGCATCGTCGCCGGTCTAGTTCTGATCGGTCTGACCCTCACCGGCAATATCGGCCTGTGGGGCTGGCTGGGCGTGGTGCCGCTGGCCACCGGCGCCATCGGTTGGTGCCCTCCCTATGCCATCTTTGGCTGGAGCACCTGTTCCGTCAAGAAGCCCGGTTAACGTCAATTGCTACTAATTTGATAGCTGTTAGTGCATATTTCACGGGGGCTACGGCCCCTTTTTTGTTTTATGTAAACGCTTGTTACAGCGGTCAGCCTGAAGAAGCGCGCCGTCGTTAAGGGATGACAAACCGCTACGTTTAGCGGTACGGGCCCCCGCCCATACAACGCCATGCACACTGCCCGTGTTTTGCCCACCCCAACCGATTCAGACACCATGCCCATGCGGCACGCTCGGTGGTTAGGCCTGTTGTTGCTGGCCAGCGGCATGGCTGCACTGGCACCCCAGGTGCATGCGGAACACCGGTACCCTGCGCAAGGGCCGGTTGTCCGGGGCTACCAGGGTCCGGACTATCGGCCACTGGTGCGTGTGCAGCCTGCGCCACCAGTGGTGCCGCACCGTTACCTTCGCAGCTACACCGATCCCCGCCCGGTCGTCATTTGGCAACCGCCGCCCAGGCTTGGCCACCGCCACGGGCACTGGTATTCGCCGTACGGCAATGGGCACCGCCATGGATACGAGTCCCACTATGCCCCTGTGGTCAAACAGTACGGACCGCCCCGCTATGTTTACCGGTAACTGAGACCTTTCAGCGGCTTTGTCTGGGCTATGCCGCTGCCATCTCGCCGCCCAGGGCCTCGATCAAATCCGGGATCAGCTTGCGCAGTTCACCAGTGGCAATGGCCACGTCGGCATCGAAGTTGTCGTCCTTGCCATCGGCCGGACTGGCCGCAGCGCCTTCAAAAACACTTTCCAGAAACGCCAGTTTCTTGAGTTGCAAGGCTTCGGTCAGCACAAAAGAGACTCGGTCGCTCCAGGTCAGGGCCAGGCGGGTGGGCACTTTGCCCATGGCGATGTGCTGGGTCACTTCTTCGGTGTCGAGGGCATGGCGGGTGTATCGCACCACGGCGCGGGATTCGTCTGCCGCCTTGAGTTCACACTCGCGGTCCACACTGAAGCGCGGGGGTGCCTCCTTGGTCGACAACCACAGGCCCATCGCCGATGCAGGAGATGTCTGGGTGTTGACCAGCTGCACGACCAAACCGTCCACCGCCTTGATCAAGCAGGTAATGACCTCGTCGGCCTTGGCCTGGCTACCGGCATCGGTCAGCAGGTAACCAGCCGCCGGATCAACCCACACCTGTACGCTGGACTGTTTGCTGAACGCCATGGGCAGCAGGGCCAGGCGGGCGTCATCGGTTAACTCGCGCTTTTCCTTTTTCCCAGGCTTGCGCCCGGTGGTCGCTTCGATGTGGTCCAACTGGTCTTGCACCTTGCGTTTGACCACCGAGCCCGGCACCACCTTGACCTCCATCATCAGCTTGAGCAGCCATTGGCCACCCACCACTTCGACCAACGCCCCATGGGTGTGGCCACGCGGCTCGACCCAGCCAACGGACTTTTCCTGTGACGCGCCGCACTCTACAAAGTGCGCCTTTTCCAGCGCCGCTTCCAGGGGCTCCGCCACGTTCGGCCAGCCCGACACCAGGCGGTAAATCATCAAATTCTTGAACACGTAGTCGCCTTTTTCAGTTTAGAAACTTGCGGGACAGACCGCAGTCGCGTAGCGACAAGCTCTGTCGCCAACACTTTAGGATTTCGCTTGAGGGCTGTATTGTCATCGCAACGCACCAGCAGAGATTTCATGCAACTTTACAAAGCCTTATCGTGGCGCAATCGGAGTGATACACAAGCATTCCATACTTGCAACCAGCCTGATCGCGATGTCCGCGTCAGACGCCTACACAGAAAAGGAAGTCATCATGAAATCAGGTTTCAAACCACTCCTCGTATCCGCGTTGTTGGCCAGCGCTGGTTTTGCTGCGTTCGCGCAACAACCTTCCGCCCAAGACATGAACCGCGCGCACCCCAACCCCATGATGGGCATGGGTGCCCCCATGCAGCAGGGCGGCCCCATGGGCATGCGCGGGAAAATGGACCCATCCCGCATGGAAGCCATGATGGCCAAACGCCACGCCGAAATGAAGGCCAAGCTCAAGATCACAGCGGACCAGGAAGGTGCCTGGACCAGCTTTACCGCGGCCATGAAACCCCCGGCCGCCATGGACCACAAACGGCCTGACCGCGCCGAGATGGACAAGCTGACCACGCCCGAACGCATCGACAAAATGCGTGCCCTGCGCGCCGAACGCATGACCGCCATGAATGCTGCGATGGACAAACGGGAGGACGCCACCAAGACCTTCTACGCCGCCCTCAACGCCGACCAAAAGAAGGTATTTGACGCCGAACATGCACGCATGGGATCACACCGTGGTGGCCATAGAGCCTATGGTCCCAACCGCGCGGCGAGCAAACCGGCCGCGCAATAAGTTCCTTGTTCACCGCCGGGCCGCCCCAATGTGAACTGCGTCCCCCTCTTGGGGCACCGACCCGCGAAGCGGCGCAGCGAGGGGGCTACGGTTTTTCCAGCAGCGTCTTGAGTTCGCCGCTGGTAATCAGTTTCTTCAGGTCATTGGCACCCCCAATCAGGGTGCCTTTGACGAACACCATCGGAAAGGTGGGCCAACCGGTCCACAGTTTCAAGGCGTTTCTTTCACGCCACCGGCTGAAATACGTGCCGTAGGTCAGGTAATGGTAGGCGATACCTGCATCGTCCAGCAGCTTGCGGGCCTGCTTGGGAAAGGGGTTCATGCCCATACCCACCACCACCACGGCATGCTGAGCCACAGCCCCCTGCACCTCCTTGACAATGGCCTGCTGGTGGCTGGCAACCCGCTCTTGGATGGCAGTATGGATTCGGGATTCGTCGAGGATGGAGCGTGGCATGCAGGGCCTTTGGCGGAGTAAAACGGCGATTATGAACGGACCGGCCACAGCCGCAGGTCTAGGTTTGACAGAAATCAAGACGCTATAGTGGTTCACGTTTTACACTGCGCGGCGCCTGCGCCACCCCACCATGCCCCAAGCCACCCCCAATCTCCCTGCCGTGCGCACCATCACGTTGATGCGACCTTTGGTCTGGCTGGTCTACGCCTGGCGCGACATGGCCCGGGTGGGCTGGGTCAGCTTTGCCCACGGTTTGGCGCTGGCGGCCGTGGGCGCCATCATCGTAGCCATCGCGCACCAGCGGTTCTGGCTGCTGGCAGGCGCGCTGTCGGGTTTTATGGTGATTGCACCGGTTCTGGCCACCAGTTTGTATGCCTTGAGCCGGGCCCTGGAGCGCGGCGAAAAAGCCGACCTGAGCGTGGTTCTGAAGACCTGGTTGAACTGGCAAAACAGCCACTTCAACAAATGGGGCAACGACTACTGGTGCATGGTGCAATTTGGCGCCCTGTTGGCCCTGGCCGCCACTGGCTGGGTGGTCACGTCGGCAGCCCTGATCACACTATTGGCACCCGCACCGATTCTCGGCCCACTCGACTTTGTGCGCCATGTAGTGCTGGCGCAGGACGGCTGGTTGTTTGAATTGTGGCTGGCCCTGGGGGGCATCATGGCCGCCCCCTTGTTTGCGTCCAGCGTGGTCTCCATGCCCTTGTTACTGGACCGCCGCGTCACGCTGATGCAAGCCGTGCTGACCAGTTGGCAGGCGGTGTTAGCCAACCCGGTTCCCATGGGGTTTTGGGCGGCATTGATCATGGGCTTTACGCTGTTGGGCCTGGGTTCGTTGTTATTGGGCCTGATTGCCGTGATTCCCATGCTAGGTCACGCCAGTTGGCATGCGTACCGCGATTTGGTGGATGCGTCCAGTTTGCCGCTACGCGAACCGCTGCCCACACCATCGAACAGCAGCAGGAACTGAGCATGTTTGGTTATTCAGAAGAACAGATTGCCGGCTTTGGCCTCTCCTTTGGGGTGGGCGGCTTCATGCTCTACATGTTGTTCATCATTGGCCACCTGGCCTGGGAATCCAAGGCCGGCAAATTCGGCACCTTTGTGATCTTTCTAGGCCTGGCGTTTGGCATGGTGGGGTTTGTGGCCAAGTTCATCATCCAGTGGTACATGGAGAAGTAGGCCAACCACGGCGGCCACCGCCACATGCTCAACCAAAGGGGCGGATGCCGATCAACAGCCCGTGTAATTTGAACGCAAACGCCGCCCAGGCAATCAAGCCCACCAGCACGGCCACCACGGTGCCTGACACCGTACCGGCCGGGTACTGTGTGCCGGCAGCCCGGTCACGTCGGCGCGCGGCGATGAAGTCCACAACGGCCCAGGCCAGAAAGGCGCCAAACAACACCAGGTGAGCCAGATTGCCATTCACCAACACATGTGCCAACGCCCAGGATTTGACACCCAGGACCATCGGGTGGTGTAGCTTGGCCTTGATGCCATTGCGCGGCACATAGGCTGCTGCCAGCAGCACAAAAGCCACCAGGGTCAACAGCGACGCGGCATGGCGCATGCCCACCGGCACCGTCCATAACAAGGTGGGGGTTTCACGCGCAATGCCGAAGCCATAAATGATGAGCCCGAACCCGACGATGGAGACCACCGAATAAACACCTTTGTAAGTGCCATCACCCACCCGGGCCAGGGTACGGGTGCGCCAGCCGTCCGCCACGATGCGCACCGAATGCACACCCAGAAACATCAGCAAACCAGCAATCAGATAAACCATGGTGTTGTTCCTTTAAAAAATCATGTCACCAGCCACGCCCAGGCCACGTTCACGTTCCAGCGGTATACGCCAGCCCGTTTGAGCCAGGGCTCTGATGGCTGAGATTTTCAAGCGCGGTTTCAAAAGTTTTCTTTATCCATGACACAACATTTGCTATAAATTAAATAGCGCTTTGCGCATGATTCACAAGGGCTAGAGCACTATTTAACCACTAATTATTGAATCGGGTCTCGGGCGTTTCACCGCGCTGACATAAACAATTTGAAGGCCTCGACCGTCTTGGGGCCGTCTTCTTCATGCGGAACATGGCCCAAGTCGTCAAAGATGACCATCTGTGCCCCCGCAATATCGGCCACAAAACGCTGTGCCGTATCCGGCGGAATCAACCGGTCTTTGGCACCCCACATGACCAGGGTTGGCACTTTAAGTCCTTTGAGGGCGGCTTCATCACCACTGTGGAGTTGATCCATGCGGTAGGCCAAGGCCTGGCGGTTGCCGGCGCGCAGAGTCAGCTCGTAATACCGGTCCACCAAATCCGCGGTGACCTTAGCCGGATCACCATAGACGTTGCGCACACTGCTTTGCACGACACCCCGGGGCAATACATATTCCATCACCACACGCAGGCCCGGCGTACGGGCGATCGTAAAACCCAAGGGTACCGATGTCGACTGCAACGGGTAGCCCGCCGAATCAATCAGCACCAGCTTTTTCACGCGCTGCGGGTGAGCCACGGCGGTACCCCAGGCTATTTGGCCACCCAGGGAATTGCCAGCCAATACAAATTGCTGCACACCCATCTGGTCCAGAACGGCCACCACAAAACGCACATAGGCGGCAATGGAATAGTCGTTGTCGGGATGGGGTCCGGTCAGCCCGAAGGCGGGCAGATCGAACCGGATGACGCGACGTTGGTCCGTCAGCGCCTGGGTCCAAGCATCCCAGGTGTGCAGGCTGGCCGACGTTCCATGCAACAACACAATCGGCAGCGGATCGCCACGTGGGCCTTCGTCGCGCAGATGCACCTGCATGCCCAACACGGGCAGGAATTGCGATGGGGCTGGCGCCCAGCGGGCCGACAGTTGTTGCACGGAGCGGTCTGGCGCCCAGGTCGCCAATATACCGGCCATCACAAAAATGGCGCAGGCCAGCAGCACAACACCCAGAACACGCAGCAGAAGTTTCATGGGGCTGAACTCTACACGGATCTTTGTCGATGTTGTCAACTAGAAAAGCTGTGGATAGTTTTCGCACAAGACCATGGTTATCCACAGGGTCTTCAATTTTTGAATAGTTGTTCATTTTCGGTGACGTTGGCGAGAGCAGACTCACACACAGGAGTCAAACGCATGCAAGTCCTTGATTTAGAAAAGAAATACGACCTTGTGCACAGAAACTGGCGATGCTTATCTACTACTACTATCTTTAAATAGAATAAATAGGAAGATAGGTACGAACAGCATCTAAGAAAAAAAAGTTTTCCAGAGACTGTGTTGTCCTCACAGCGATGGCCAAAAAGAAGCCGCAAGCCGGGGGGTTTTTGCCACTGCAATCAAGTAAGATTCGCCGACTTCGGGTTCACCGACCTTTTTCCCCCGCTTTCTCGCGTTCACCTCCCCTTCCATGTCCGTTTCTTCTGCAGGTACAAGCCCCAGCCATGTGCCGGCCTCGTTCGAAATAAAGAGCGCCCAGTTGCCTTTGGTTGCGCTCCATCTGAAATCCAGTGACTTTGGGGGAGTGGCGGCCGACGTGTTTGCCAAGTTTGGACCCCAAGGGGAAAGCCCGGATTTTTTTGACCACGATGCCTTGGTCCTGGATTTTTCGCATCTGGACCCGCAAACTCCGGTATGCGATCTGATTCCTTTGCTGCGGGTATTGCGCTCCTGCAGCCTGGTTCCGGTGGCGGTTCGAGCGGCCAGCCCTGAGGTGATGGCGGCGGCCCTGGCGGTCGGCCTGGTTGAAGCGGCCCCCGAGGTGCACCGTCAACGCCCGGCAGTGACGGATGCCACGCCACAGGAGGCCGCGCCAGCCCTGGTTTCTGAAGGTATTCGCGAGGTGGTCCATGAGGTGGTGCGGGAAGTACCCGGACCCGGCACCATGGTGGTGGATAAACCTTTGCGATCAGGCCAAAAGATCTATGCCCGGGGTTGTGATCTGGTGGTGCTGGCCATGGTGAACCAGGGGGCGGAAGTAGTGGCGGACGGCAATATCCATGTTTATGCGCCGCTGCGTGGCAAGGCCATGGCGGGAGCGCGGGGCAATACCAGCGCCCGTATTTTTTCGCTGTGTCTGGAACCCGAATTGGTATCCATTGCCGGTGTTTACCGCACCAGCGAGAACCCGTTGGCACCGAATGTGCAAGGCAAGGCCGCCCAGGTGCGTCTGAGCAACGACGGGCAGGACAAATTGATCATTGAGGCGTTGAACCCTTGAGGCCCGGCAGGCGTGCCGATTGACGATATTTCTTAGGGAAGCAAACAAAACTATGGCAAAAATAATTGTGGTTACATCGGGCAAAGGCGGAGTGGGAAAAACCACCACCAGCGCCAGTTTTGCAACCGGCCTGGCCCTGCGTGGGCACAAAACAGCAGTTATCGACTTTGATGTGGGCCTGCGAAACCTGGACCTGATCATGGGTTGTGAGCGCCGTGTGGTGTATGACCTGATCAACGTGATTCAGGGGGAAGCCAACCTGAACCAGGCCTTGATCAAGGACAAACAGTGCGACAACCTGTACGTGCTGGCCGCGTCCCAGACGCGGGACAAGGATGCCTTGACCCAGACCGGTGTGGAAAAAGTATTAACCGACCTGGCCGCCATGGACTTCGAGTTCATCGTTTGTGACTCTCCCGCAGGCATTGAGACGGGGGCCTTGATGGCCATGCATTTTGCCGACGAGGCGCTGGTGGTGACCAACCCCGAGGTGTCGTCGGTGCGCGACTCGGATCGCATTTTGGGCATGTTGGCCAGCAAAACCAAACGCGCCATCGAGGGGCTGGACCCGATCAAGGAACACCTGCTGATCACGCGTTACAACCCGGCCCGTGTGGACCAGGGGCAGATGTTGTCGCTCGATGACATCCAGGATATTCTGCGCATCAAGCTCATTGGTGTGATTCCCGAGAGTGAATCGGTGTTGCAGGCCTCCAACCAGGGTGTGCCCGCTGTGCATATGCAGGGCAGCGATGTGTCCGAAGCCTACAAGGACGTGATTGACCGTTTTTTAGGTGCTGAAAAGCCCATGCGCTTTACCGAAGCTCCCAAGCAGGGCTTGCTCAAGCGTCTGTTCGGAGGGAAATAAGCCATGGCATCGTTCCTGTCTTTCCTGCTGGGTGAGAAGAAAAAAACGGCCAGTGTGGCCAAAGAACGCCTGCAGATCATCCTGGCGCACGAGCGCAGTGGTCGCAACGCTGCGGAGCCCGACTACCTGCCCGCGCTACAAGCTGAACTGGTGGCCGTTATCAGCAAATACATCAAGATCAACCCGGACGACATCAAGGTGCACCTCGAACGTCAGGACAACCTGGAAGTGCTGGAAGTGAAGATAGAGCTGCCAGAAAATAGGTGAATTTAGCCCCGCACCAGTCGCAGGTGGGTAATCTCGGACGGGGCTCCAAAACGTTTGGGTGGCCCCCAATAACCTGTGCCCCGGCTGGTGTAGACCCATAGGTCGCGCAACTTGTGCAGGCCGGCCGTGTAGGGCTGCTGCAACTGCACAAAGTGGTTCCAGGGCCAGAATTGACCACCGTGGGTGTGGCCTGAGAGTTGCAGGTCAAAACCGGCGTCGGCTGCCTCGGATGCACTGCGTGGCTGGTGGGCCAGCAGCAGCTTGAAGACGGCATGGTCTGGCGCAAAGGCTATGGCCTTGTGCGGGTCGCTGCGGTGACTTTCATCAAAATGGTGTGCGTGATAGTCGGCGACACCGGCGATCACCATCACCGCAGGTTCGGGATCCTGGTTGTCGGTGTTGTGCTGGATCAGCACATGTTCGTTCATCAGCACTTGCACCCCCAGCGCGCGCAAGGCCTCGATCCAGCTGTGGGCACCCGAGTAGTACTCGTGGTTGCCGGTCACAAAAAACGTACCGTGGGTCGAGCTCAATTGGGCCAGGGGTGCAACATGCTGGCCCAGCTCCTTGACACTGCCATCGACCAGGTCGCCGGTGATAGCGACCATATTGACGTTCAGGCCGTTGACCTTGTCCACAATGCGTTGCAGGTAGTGGGTCTTGATGGTGGGACCCACATGGATGTCACTGATCTGCGCCATGCTGAAGCCCTGCAAGGCGTCGGGTAGGTTGATGATAGGCACATCCACCTGGACCACGGTGGCGGTGCGCCGCGCGTTCCAGAATCCCAACATTGTGATGAGTAATGCCAGCACCGGTAAAGCCAGTGCCGTAGACAGCTCCAGCGCGTGCAGGGGAACGGCATCGAACCACAGTGCATTTGTGGCGTGCGCCAGCAGCAGCAGGGTTTCGCGCACGACTGTCAGCACCAGCAGCGACGAAAAAAGACCCATGCACAAAAGACCGATCCATGTCAGAACCTCGGTGGCGGGTGGTTTTGAGACCCGGCGGGCCAGTAGACCCATGGGCATCAGGACTGCCGATGTCATCAACAGCATCCAGACCAGGCTGACTGCCACGCTGCTGTCGAATGAAGCCAGCCCGATCGATAACCGCCAGGCCACCAGACCGTGTAATGCCAGAGAGAAAAAATAGACCACGGCCAAGGCCATATGCTGGACCCCACAACACGGTTGTGGGATGTAGTAACAATTCCTTTATCTGGTGGGTTTTGGCGAGACTTCAAGTCCTTCCACGTGGTCATGCTCCCTGGAGAGGGTGCTTTGCCTAGATGAGGACAAAGTCGTTGGCAGACACGCTATTGGGATCGATGCCGACCAGCGTGATGCTGTTGCCTTGGCCAAGATCGATGTGCATGTTGTTTCCCTGGACCGTGATGTGCTCGGACAAGGACTCAAAATCCTGAATATTGCTGCCGTTGATGCCGCGATCCAGCGTGATGTGGTCGGTTTCTGCGTGGAAGTTCAGAATGGCGTCATTGCCATTTCCACTGTGGATGTGGAAGTCGTTTTCGACCTGGTTGCCAAGCCCGTTGGCCAAGCCATCCAGAATATTGGCAACACCAGCGAACTTGGTGTCGGTGTGGATGACGACGTTCAGTGTCGCGTTGGCCGAGAAGAAGTCACCGAAGAAGTTGGTTTTCTGGCCACCTGCAACCAGGATGTTATCCCCATCACCACCTTCAAAGTGGTTGATACCCTGGTCGTCTCTGCCGCCACCCACCAGAATATCGTCTCCTGTGCCAGCGCGGAGTGTGTCACTGCCATTGCCACCGTCCAGAACATCGTTGTGGTTGCCACCGGAGAGGATGTCGTCGCCGTCGCTACCCGATATTGCGTTTTGATTCGTCAGACTGCCCTGTACTTCGTTGTGGTTGGAGTCGGCGATTTGGTGCTCGTATCCATCACTTTCGATGGAATGCGTTTCAGAATGTGTTTCAGTATCGGAGCCGAATTCGTTGTCGTTGCTGTCGTCGAGGTAACTATTGCCCAGCAGGTCGTCATCGCCGGACAGGGTGGCGGTGCCTTGGCTATTGGCGTAGGTTTTGGAAACTGCGAAGAAGATGCCATCGCCATTGGCGTCGCTGTAAGTGGTGGTTTCCAGTCGACCATCATCCCACTGTGTTTTGACGACGTTACCGCCATCGAGTGACCAGGATTCGTCGTGGTCCATGCCGTCATTCTGGATGCGGCCATTTTCGATTTTGTAGACCGCAGTCACAGTGCCATTGACGATCTGGAACTTGTAGGCTTTATTGGCAGAGTTGCTCATGGTGGATTCCTTGGAAAGTGGTTGGGGAGTGAATGGACTTTAGAAATCCAAACTGAAGCCACGATTAAGTTACCGAACCGGATGCAATATTTTTCTCGGGCCAGATCAACTCGACGCAAAATCCCTGGCTGACAACTGGAAGTTCGATGGAACCACCATGTGCTCGCAGCACCAGGTCGGCCAGAATCAAGCCCAAACCCTTGAGGCCTTCGCTGGAACTGTAGTCCTGCCGCTCCAAAGCCGCTTTTAACTTGCTGCGTCGCTCGACCGAGCAGCCTTCTCCATCGTCAACCACGCGAAGGTGGGTTTGGCTACCCAGCTGCGTTACCGTCATGTTTACGCGGGTCGCCTGGTGGCGCTGTGCGTTGTCCAAGAGATTGAGCAAGACGGCGGTCAAGAGGTCCGGGTCGACGTTGAGTTGCACAGGGCTGTCGACTTCGATCACCAAGGTGTTGAACGACAGCGGCGCCAGCAGGTCGGCCAGCACGACGTTTTGGCGTTGCGGCTCGATGCCACTGCGAAACATGGCCAGCAGGGCCTGCATGACGCGGCCCAGACGGGTAGTTGCCTCGCGGGCTCTTTGCAGCCGCGGACGCAAACTTTCTGGGGCCTCTCTGAGGGCCATCGCGAGTTGAACGTCGAGACCCGCAACGGGTGTTCGCAGGGCGTGCGCCGCGTGGGACGTGAAGGCGCGTTCGCTGATGACGCGTTGCGCCAGTCGTTGACCCAGATCCTGGATCGCGGTTTCAATGGGCTTGAGTTCTTCGCGTTGTGCCGACGGCGGGGCCGTTGCCGGAACCAGCGGATCGTAAGCCTGTACATCCCGTGACAAAGTGTTGAGTGGGCGCAGTTCTTGCCGCATGCGCCAATTCATCAGCACCATGGAGAGCAGGATCATCAATAGCGAACCTATGAAGGTGTAGAACACTGCGTCATTTTGTGCCTCGCCACGCTCCGTTTCACTTTGCGCGACGACCAGAATGCGATGCGGGTCGTGTTTGAACCCCAGTGAGATAACCCGCCACCGGCCGTCAGGAGTGGGTAGGGGGTCGGCGGTGACCTCCGTCAGCAAGGCAGTCAAGGGCGCCTTGTTTGAGCGGGCCAGTACGGCCCCGCTGGAGCTGTTGATCAATTGCCAGACCAGATGTTCTTCGTATTCGGAGTTTCCGGTGCGCGTGACCGTTGCTGCCGTGTTCACCGGTGAAAGTGCCAGAACATTGTGAATAATCTCAGCAGCCTCGCGCAGCTCCTGGTTCATCAGTTCTTCCATCTCGTGGCTGACGATGTAGCGCACCAGCCCAATGGTCATGAGGCCAGTAATCAATGAGACCCACAACAGCGAGAACGCCAGGCGGCGGCGAATGGAGGGCAGCATCATGCCTTGGCAGGAGCCGACTCGGATGGCGTCATTCGGTAGCCCAGTCCCCGCACGGTTTCTATCAGTTCTTTGCCGAGTTTGCTGCGCAGTTTGAAAATATGGACCTCGATGGCGTTGCTGGAAAGTTCGCTGTCTGAACCAAGAACCAAGGCTTCCAGATCGTTCTTGGAAACCAGACGCCCGGATCGCAGGACCAGGGCTTCCAGGATGTCCCACTCTCGGGCTGTGAGTTCCATCGCCTGGCCGTTGAGCCAGACGGCTTTGGCGGTGAGGTCGACTTCGACCGCGCCGAAGGCCTTGCGTTGGGCGACTCCAGCCACACGGCGTGAAATGGACCGCAGGCGGGCGCAGAGTTCTTCTGGCGCAAAGGGCTTGACTAAAAAATCGTCCGCACCGTTGTCGAGGCCCTGAATGCGGTCCGTCAGCATGTCGCGGGCGGTCAGAACCAGGGCCGGGACTTTCAGGCCTTTATTCCTCAGGGATTTGAGCCATTCGACGCCAGAGCCGTCCGGCAGGTTCCAGTCGAGCAGCCAGGCGTCATAGGGCTCATTGACCAGAGTTTTTGCCTGCGCGATGGAGGTACACCAGTCAACGACATAACCGTCGCTTTGCAGAAAGTCCTGCAAGCCTTCGCCCAGGGTGGGATCGTCTTCAAGCAGGAGCAAGCGCATGGCAGGCGGACAGGGTTGGATGGATGGTTTGGGGTCTGCAAGGGAAGGCCAGCAGAACCCACCGTGTATTGGGCGCTCTGAAGATTAAGGCAATATTAAGGGCGCAGCGCAAAGGCCTGTTGGTTTTTGAGCAGCAAGCCTTGCGGTCCAAAGCTGTGCTCGGTGAATGTGGCATGTGTGGAGTGAACGGCCAGCACACTGCAGGCACGGGTGCCGTACTCCGCTGTGTGAATAAAGCTGGCTGACAAGGCCCGCTCCCATTCGATAGGGACACCGGTGTGGGGCAAAGTCTCGTCGCTTGCCAGGCTGGGGTCCTGCAGCAGGGGCAGCAGATCGGGTGTGTCGGTGTGTTGCCGGGTTATTTGGACCTGCAGGCGCTGGCTCAGTCGGGTCAACTTGGGCCAGGGCGTGTGGAAATCGGCGTTGGAGACAGCGCCTATGCCGGGTTGCATGGGCACCAGTTTTGCGCCTCGGCTTTCTAGACCCACCAGCGTGTGGCCGTCATAAACCAGTAGATTAAACTGGTTGTAGTCGGCAGCGCGTCCTGCCAATTGCTGCAGGTAAGTGGCTGCGTCCAGGTCGCTGTGCAGAAAACCGGCGACCAGTTCACCACGCGAGGGTGTGTCACTGCGCATGGCATCCGCCGAGCGGTAGTTGGTCAAGGCCGCCAGGCGGCCGCTGCGGCTGAGGCCCAGCCAGGTGCCGCCCTCTTGCAGGTCTTTGCCCGCCAATATGGTGGGGCCGTGCCCGTTGTCGTCGCCCCACCAGTGCAGCGGCATTGCGGGACGGGCATAAAACTCGTCGCGGTTGGACAGCAGCAGCAGCGGTTTGCTGCTGTGGGGCTGCCAGTTCCAGGCGATCAGGCACATGGTTTGGCCCTATTCGGCGCGTGTCGAGACGTCCAGCGCGGTCTTGACCAGTACCTGGCGCAGCACAAAGCTGGAATGCACACCGGTAACCCCTTCGATGCCGCTCAAGCGGTTCAGCAGCAGGGACTGGTAGTGGTCCATGTCCCGTACGGCAACTTTAAGCTGGTAGTCGGCTTCCTGGCCGGTGATCAGCAGGCACTCCAGAACTTCCGGCAAGACCTTAACGGCCGCCTCAAAGTTGGCAAAACGGGCCGGGGTATGCAGGTCCATGGAGACATGGATCAGGGCCATCAGGGTCAGGCCCAGCTTCTTGGCGTCCAACAGTGCGCGATAGGCAACGATCAGTCCCGACTCTTCCAGCGCACGCACCCGGCGCAGGCAGGGCGAGGGCGACAGGCCAATACGGTCGGCCAGATCCTGGTTGTTGATGCGGCCGTCCTGTTGCAGGATGTCCAGAATCTGTTGGTCGTAGCGATCCAGTTTCATGTCAATGCCGTAAAAGTCGGTTTAGTTGGCAGAGTATGCCAAAAATCAGCTATGTGGAGGCTAAAACGCAATCTTCTGCCGACTGCGCAGGTCTACACTGCATTCAACTGTTACCCACAGCCCAACACAACCCGGTGGACTACTGCCGCCGTTGTGCAGTCCAGGCCCACAAGGCGTGGTTTTGCGAAACCCAACCCCGGGGCATACCCCCAAGCTCCGGGGCCGGTCTTTCTTGCCATTGCTCCGTTTTTGATAGCTGTTTACGCTTATTCCACGGGGGCTAAACTAAGTTTTGACTGTTGTGTTTTCCAGAAAGGCGACGACCAAACGGGCGATGTGATGGCCTTCATGGCCGTATTGCAGACTGTCCCGGCTGCGCTGGTAGTGGTCTTCCCCCAGCGTGTCTTCACGTTTGTCCAGCAGATGGGCGCTAAAGCCTTCATCAAATTCCGGGTGGGCCTGGACACAAAACACCTCTTGCCCCACCGTGAACGCCGCCACCGGGCAAAAGTCGCTGCTGGCCACCAGTGTGGCGCCAGGGGGTAGCTCAAAAACCTGGTCCTGGTGGCTGGCCAGCAGGGCGATTTGGGTGCGGTCGGCCGAGTAGGGCAGGTCTTGGCGGTGCCAGTCGTAGGTCAAACGCCCGGCACCCCAGCCCTGTGGCGCCCGCCCCACTGGTGCACCCATACACAGCGCAATCAGCTGGTGGCCAAAACAGACGCCGACCAATTTTTTGCGTTCGGTCAGCAGCGCAGTGACCTGGCGGCGCAGTTCGACGACCCAGCGCTCGTCGGAGAAAGAATCCGCTCCACTGCCGGTCAGCAGCACCGCATCGTAGCCGTCAAAGGAGGCCGGGTACTGGCCCAACGGGGTGTTGAATACCTCCATGGTCCAGGTGGCACCGGCATTCTCAAATAGCCGGATAAACATGGCACCAAACCCCCCATAGGCCTGCGCCAGTTCTCCTTCGAGGATGTCATTTTCAAGAATGCAGAGTTTCATTTGCTATACATTTAATAGCTGTTGACGCATGTTCCACGAGGTCTGGAAGCCAATATCACTCAATTACTTCTGACTGGTTCGCCGCGCACGCACCGCGGCGGCAAGCTGCTCCAGCACCGGCACGGTTTGCGCCATGCTGATACAGGCGTCGGTGACCGACACGCCGTGTTTCAAGGGCTGGTTGGGCGTGATGTCCTGGCGGCCTTCGTTCAAATGGCTTTCGATCATGATGCCGGTGATACGGGCATCACCCGCGGCAATTTGCGCGGCCACTTCCGCGGCGACGATGATCTGGCGGGCGTGTTGTTTGCTGCTGTTGGCGTGGCTGACGTCGATCATGACTTGCTCACGTAGTCCGGCGGCCTTCAGCAGCGCGCAGGCTGCGTCCACATCGGAGCGGGCGTAGTTGGTGGTTTTGCCGCCGCGCAGGATCACATGGCAGTCATCATTGCCACGGGTCTCGAAAATCGCGGCCTGGCCCATCTTGGTCATGCCCATGAAGGAGTGGCTGGCTTGTGCGGCCTGGATGGCGTCGGTGGCGACCTTGATGCCGCCATCGGTGCCGTTCTTGAAACCCACCGGGCAGGAGAGGCCGCTGGCCAACTGGCGGTGGCTCTGGCTCTCGGTGGTGCGCGCGCCGATGGCGCCCCAGCTGACCAGTTCGCTGATGAACTGGGGCGATAGCAAATCCAGAAACTCGGTACCGACCGGCATATCGATGGCCAAAATGTCCAGCAGCAGCTTGCGCGCCATCTCCAGCCCCTGGTTGATGGCAAAGCTGCCATCCAGGTGCGGGTCATTGATATAACCCTTCCAACCGACGGTGGTGCGGGGCTTCTCGAAATACACACGCATGACCACCAGCAGGTCGTCATTGAAGGCATCGGCCTGCTCCTTGAGTTGCCAGGCGTAGTCCATGGCCTGCTCGTGGTCGTGGATGGAGCACGGACCTACAACGACGATCAGGCGGTCGTCCCTGCCATGCAGGATGTTGGAAATAGCGGTACGGCTGGTCTCCACCAAGGTCTGGGCGGCGTCCGGGACCGGCAGCTTTTCTTCCAGCAGCGCGGGAGTGATCAGGGGCCGCACCGCACCAATGCGGGTATCGTCGATGCGGGTCGTGTCGTGGGTGGTGAGTTCGGTCTTCATTACTATGAATTTTATAGCTACTAGTGCAATTCGGACGAGGGCTGGAGGCGCTTTTTACTGCATCTGCGTGGAGGCAAGTATAGGCACTGGCGACAGGGCTGCACCTTCAAATCCACGACAATTGCCGCCATGAACAACTCCCTGCGCCTTTGGTTTCGCCTGGTGCCAGCCTATGCGGCCGGTTATTTTCTGTCCTATGGTTTGCGCAGTGTCAATGCGGTTATTGCGCCGGAGTTGATGCAGGAGCTCAACATTACGGCGGCTGGATTGGGCCTGCTGACCTCGGCCTATTTCCTGGCCTTTGGTTTGTTCCAGTTGCCGCTGGGCTTGCTGTTGGACCGCTTCGGCCCGCGCCGGGTGGAGGCGGTTTTGTTGCTGGTGGCGGCTGCCGGTTGTGCGTTGTTTGCTGTCGGCACTTCCTTGCAGGCGCTGGCGGTTGCGCGTGCGCTGATTGGCCTGGGGGTGTCGGCCTGCCTGATGGCCAGTTTCAAGGCCTTCAGCCAGTGGTTTCCGTCTGAGCGCCAGCCGTCGCTCACCGCCACCATCATGGTGGCCGGCGGGCTGGGTGCACTGACCGCCAGCGTCCCGGTGGAGCTTGCGCTGCCACTCCTGGGTTGGCGTGGTGTTTTTCTGGTGGTGGCGGCTCTGCTGGTGGTGACTGCAGGGTCTTTGCTGACTGTGCCGGATCAGGAGGTGGCGGGCCAGCGCGAGTCGATCGGCCAACAGTTGCGCAGTTTGGGTGGCATTTACGGCAACCGTGCGTTCTGGCGGTTTGCGCCGCAGGGCAGTTTCACCATGGGCGGTTTCATGGCGATTCAAGGTTTGTGGGCGGTTCCCTGGCTGATAGAAGTCAACGGCGTTGGCCGGTCGGACGCGGCAGGGGTGCTGTTTTTCATGTCGTTGGCGATGTTGCTGGGTTTTCTGTTTGTTGCCACCTGCTCGGTGTGGTTGGGGCGCAAAGGCATTTCGCCCATGGTGTTGCTGACCGCTGGCATGGGCCTAGCGCTGGTGGTGGAGTTGGCTATCGTTTTGAATCTGGCCCGTCCGCAATGGTTATGGCCCTTGCTGGGGCTGTCTTTTAGCCTTGGAAATATCGCCTATTCGCAGTTGACGGCCTCGTTTCCGGTGACGTTGTCGGGGCGTGTCAATACGGCCCTGAATCTGCTGGTTTTCATCGGGGCCTTTGGTCTGCAGTGGGGCATTGGTGCTGCGGTGGATGCGTTCACCAGCGGTGGCTTGGCCCGTTCGGACGCGTTCCGGGCCACCTTTTCGGCATTGCTGGTGCTTCAGGTTCTGAGTTTTGCCTGGTTTCTGAAACCCGTGAAAACGTGAAGATTGCGCAATGTTTGCGCCAACCGGTATTGACATTGGTCATTTGGTGAAAAAATTGCAGATGTCATTGCACTCTTTTCCATTACCACCATGAAGCATGTTGTCAGCATCAGCCTGGGTTCGAGCACCCAGGATTTCGATTTTGTTACCGACTTTTTGGGCGAGAAGCTGCATGTGCGGCGGGTTGGCACCAACGGCAGCACGGCCGCCGCCGTCAAGTTGATCAAGTACTGGGACAAAAAGGCCGCAGCCATCGGCTTGGGTGTGCTCAAGGATCACTACAAAGTAGGGTCACGGCGCTTCATCGAGAAGGACAGCGCGCGCCTGAAGCTGGTGGCGACCGAAGTACCGGTGACCACTGGCGGGCGTTTGGGCGACATTTTTCAGGAATGGGCGGTGCGCCATGCACAAACCCACATGGGGAATTTTTTCAACAACACGCGGGTGCTCTTCTTCTCGGGCATGACGGACTACAAGCTGGCCTTGTCCATGGGCGAGTTCACCAGCAATCTGCAGTTCGCCGATCCGTTGATGCAGTTGGGTGTACCCAAACTATTGGGTTCCCTGGACGCGCTGAACCTGTATGCCAATGGTGCGCATTACGTCAAGGACTGGACGTTGCCTGCGGCCATGGCCTCGGGCCCTGTCAAGGAGTGGACGCGGTTTGTGCTGCGCAAGGCCATGCAAAAAGCCAGTGTGATTGTGGCGCCGGTGCATGAGCTGGACGACTTTGGTCTTGAGGAGTTGGCGGGTAAAACGGTAGTCACCGCCACCGTGAACGACGAGCGTATCGCCCAATTTCGGGACAAGGGTGTGGCCACCATCATCGACGGCTCGCCCGTGATGCACGGGCATGTGCTGGGTGCGAATTTGCTGGATGCCATGGTGGTGGCTGCCCTGGGTAAGCGCCCCAACGACATTCTGGAAGACGACTATCTGGAAATCATCGCTGGTCTGCAATCGGAGCCGCGCATCATCCACCCGAATGGTTTTCAGCGCGTGAACCGTTTTGCCTTTGTGATTCACCCGCTGTCGCAGGAGTATTTCAAGAAGGTCAAGCCCATAGAGATGTTGTCCCAGGTGTCGCCACCGGTGCTGATGAACTCTCTGGAAAAAATCATGGCGTATGCGCCACCCTTTGTGTATTCGCGGGTGACAGGCATTCAGTCGCCGACCGGTGTGCAAGCTGAGGGCTGGCTGATTTCGGTCGGGGGTACCCCCCGGGAGATCATGCGCCATGACCCTGAATTCACGTATCGGCGCTTGTTGGATGCCGCGGCCATGGCCAAACGCCTGGGTGCGCAAATTATGGGGCTGGGTGCTTTTACCAAGGTGGTGGGGGATGCAGGGCTCACCGTGGCCAAACGGGCGCCATTGCCGATCACCACGGGCAATAGTTACAGTGCGTCGGGCGCCTTGTGGGCGGCCCATGACGCGATATTGCGCATGCGGCTGCTGCCGGCACCCAAGGGTAAGGGGCGGGTCAAGTTCAAGGCCATGGTGGTGGGTGCTACTGGTGCCATCGGTTCGGTTTGTGCGCGGTTATTGGCAAGGGCTGCTGAAGAGGTGTATATGGTCTCTCCGGAGACCGCCAAGTTGTTAGCCCTGAAGGAGTCGATTCTGCTGGAGTCGCCGGACGCCAAGATTTTCCTCTCGGCGCACGCTGACAAGGACATCGGACAAATGGACATGGTGGTCACAGCGACTTCCGGCGCCGGCAAGAAGGTGCTGGACATCATGCGGGTCAAGCCGGGTTGTGTGATCACTGATGTGGCCCGTCCTTTGGATTTGCCGCCTTCAGAGGTCGCCAAGCGTCCGGATGTACTGGTGATCGAGTCCGGCGAGATTCAATTGCCCGGCGACGTACAGATGAAGAACATCGGCCTTCCAAAAGGTGTGGCCTATGCGTGTCTGGCCGAGACGATTGTGCTGGCGCTGGAAGGGCGGTTTGAGAATTTCACAGTGGGCCGAGCCATTGAGTGGGAAAAAGTGCGCGAGATCTACAAGCTGGGCTTGAAACACGGCATGAAGCTGGCCGCAATTTCGGGGGTCAACGGCCCGTTCAGTGATGCCGATATCGAAAAGGTGCGGGAGTTGGCCTTGGTGGCCAGGGCCAAGGCTGCTTTGGGTCAGCCCATTGTCTTGGAGGTGTCTGATGCCAAGGTCACCGGCAAGGGCAAACCAAAAGCCTTACCAACAAATAAACCAAAGGCCAGACCCAAACCCGAAACCGAGGGAGCGCGTCCGGTAGTAGCGAAAACCGTGTCGGTGCGAAAATCGCGTGTTCCGAGCAAGGGGCGTGTGTCCGCGCCGCCGAAGTTTTAGATCGTGTGGTGAATCGCAAAAATGCAACACATTAGCAGGCTTATGGACATCGTGTTACATTAGTGGGTCGCTTTTGGCGACTGGTCACGCCTCTGCACTGCGGACAGCGCGGACGCCCCCGGCAGAGGGGCACCAGTCCAGCCCCTCAACTGCGTCCCCACGAAACTTCTCACGGTCTAGTGGCTTTTTCCCTCTGTTGTTGTCGTCCCTGCTATGGCGCAAAACCTGTTCCCGGTTTTTTGAACCACCAGACGGGTTGACTGAATGGATTTCCCGGCATGGGGGCGTGCCTATGAAGACTCGGGTCCCTAGAGCCATATTGCTCACGGCCCATTTGAATTTTTGATGACATTTACTGACACTATTGAACAGACGCCTATTACGATGGGCAAATATCGGATTGCAGCTTGCCCCCGTCAACTACCATGTGGGCAGTTTGCCGCACAGGTGTCGATTGCCAGCGGCCGAGGCAGTGCTTCCACGGATCGTGTGATGCGATTCCACGATGAATTTCCTTCGCTTGACGCTGCAGCGCGCTACGCCATTGCACAAGGGATCGACTGGGTGCGTGCCATCACTCGCCCACATTGAATTTAGTATTACAGGAGTACCACCATGGCTAAAGAAGATCTGATCGAAATGATGGGCGTAGTGAATGAAGTTTTGCCCGATACCCGTTTTCGCGTGACGCTGGACAACGGACATCAATTGATCGCCTATTCTGCTGGAAAGATGCGCAAGAACCACATCCGCATTCTGGCCGGTGACAAGGTGTCGCTGGAATTGTCCCCGTACGACCTGAGTAAAGGTCGTATCAACTTCCGCCACATTGAAGGCCGTGGGCCGATGACGCCGCGTCGTTAAATAGACTGAGTCGAACGGGACGCGTTTTGCCTTGGTTGACTTGTCGGCAAAATATGCCAAATTAAAAAAAGGGCTGCAGACGCAGCCCTTTCTGTTGCGCCCCCCTGTTGTAGGTTGAGCATGCGGAAGTCGGATAGCACCGGGCATCGCTGGCTTGAGTAAACTGCAAGCTTTCAATCGCGCTGTTTAGCTTGTTCCAAGCAGCCAACTTGGTGTTCAATGACATCTTCCGCCTCTATCAAAGACAGCATTCAGAAGTTGCTAAACACCACAGGTTTTGCCGTACTTGCCACTGAAAGTGCGGGGCAACCACACACCAGTTTAATTGCCATTACACCAGTCGATGAAGGGCATCGGCTAGTTTTTGCCACGTATCGTAACACCCGAAAATTCACCAATCTGCTGCAAAACCCGCGGGTGTCGGTGCTAATAGATGGCAGTCGCCTTGAGGCACCAGTCGGCGCAACCAGCCGTTTTGTGTTGAGTGCCGTGGGGCGGGTGCAAGAATCCAATGCCGCTACACACCCCTACTTGCTGAGTGCTCATTTGGAAAAACACCCCGACCTTGGGACGTTCATACAAACGCCAGACTGTGTGTTGCTGGAGGTGGTGGTGGAGGCCTACCAAGTGGTACACGGCATCGACGATGTCACCTGGTTTTGCATGGAGGAACTGAAAATGCCTCTTAGAGAAAAGGTCAACACAGAGTCATCAACAGCCGCCGAAAAGAGCCTGTGAAGGCAAAAAGCTACTTGATTACTCAGCCAAAATCGCTGTTCCAACTCGGCTCGTTTAGCTTTTAAAGTCGAGCGGAGTGTCGACCACAGGCAGGTGCCCGGTCTTCACCAGAATCAGGCAGCCCTCCCGACTAAAAGGTTGGTGCTGGCTAAGATGGGGACTGCGAATCCAGCTCCCTTGCTGGTAGCTTCCATATTCGTCAGAAAAGACACCCTCAACGACGAGTATTTCTTCCCCACCGAAGTGGCGATGCGGGTTGAAAAATGTTCCAGGTGCCCAGCGCACCATAGCCGTGTGTTGGGTGCCAAATTCGGCCAGTGGCAAAACCGTCAAGCCCTTAACCAGCCCCTGAAGCCAATGCGACCGTCGGGTGTCTACCACCCTCCGTTCGGCATCTGCCGGGTCGAGATGACGGAGTTTTACAAACAAAAGGCAGCCGTCCACTGAAAACGGTGCGTGCCGGGAGCCTGGTGGGTTTTTCAGGTAAGTGCCGGGTCCATAGGCCCCGGCTTCATCGCTGAGCGTCCCATCGAGCACCAAAATCTCTTCACCCAATTCGTGCTCGTGCGATTCAAAACTTGCCCCGGCAGCGTATCGAACAATAGATGTAGCCTTTGCGATCTCGGCACCGTCGCGCTCGAGCATCCGGCGGTGTATCAAGGGT
>Ga0075163_10002501_pt1 | contig 24674 bp, 19 predicted proteins | sample JI1023141ADNA_FD_71478 | JGI IMG/M metagenome (GOLD analysis project Ga0075163, IMG submission 71478) | Wastewater effluent complex algal communities from Wisconsin, to seasonally profile nutrient transformation and Carbon sequestration -... | ecosystem: Engineered > WWTP > Effluent > Algae... | reverse complement strand
TAGTGAAGAATGCCCTTGTGAAAGTTGTACTTCTAGGCGCAGTTCAACTAATAGTAGTAGCACCGCAGGCTAGTGGCATATTTATTAGTTTTTAGAATGCAAAATAATCTTAAATTTTAACTTTTGATCTCTTCCTTGTTAAGGCTTAATTTGCTAAAATCCTTTTCATACTAAAACTTTTCAAATTTGCAATTTTTCTTTCTAAAGCTTAAAAGCTTTTAGATTCGCTTAAAATTGAGGTAATCATGCGTTTCAAGTTCCTTTTTCATAAACATACTTGGAGTACACCTCATCAAGTAGAAGGTGTTATTGGCCGTTATGTTATGCGTTGTTATGAATGTGGCGCAGAACGCGAAGTAGAAGCTCAACTAGAAGCATCCTCAGAAATAGAAAACCGTATTAAACAAGCACGCGCAGAATTACAAAAACTTAATAAAGTATCCTAGTAGTAAATAATTTAAGTTATCCTTAAAAACTATAACTTTTTGTTTTTTAATTGGTTACAGTCCTATAAAAACGCTCGACCATAACCTAGCATACACATGTTAGGTCTAGGATTTCATTATATTAAAAACCTTGGCGCACAAATGTGCGCCTTTTTAATTCTTCTTAAGAAAGATTTCTTTATGATAACTCCTAAATATAAAATTCCAATCACTAAACCTGACTTAGGTGAAGAAGAAATACTAGCTGTTACTAACGTCATTCGCTCTGGTTGGATAATGCAAGGAAACTGTGTTAATGAATTTGAGAGGGCTTTTGCTGAGTATGTTGGAGCTAAAGCGGCTATTGCTGTTTCTTCAGGCACTGCAGCGCTACATTTAGCCCTACTAGCAGCAGGAGTTGGTCAAGGAAAGTCTGTTATTTGCCCTAGCTATTCATTTATTGCTACTGCTAATGTTATTCGACTCTGTGGTGCAGAACCTATTTTTGTTGATATTGATCCTGATACTTACAATATTGACCCTAAATTACTAGCAAATGTCTGTCAGCCTAATACTTGTGCGATTTTAGCCGTTCACCAAGTTGGCCTACCAGCAAACCTAGAAGAAATAAACCTATTTGCTAGTAAAAATAACTTAATAGTAGTTGAAGATGCTGCTTGTGCTATTGGTTCAGAATATAATCAAGAAAAAATTGGTAAACCTCATAGTTTAGCCGCAGGTTTTAGTTTTCATCCTCGTAAGCTTTTGACTACAGGCGATGGTGGTCTAGTAACTACTAATGATTTAGATTTTGCCTCTCAAGTACGTCGCTTACGCCAACATGGAGTTGATAACCCTAAAGAAGGTTATCAAATAGTAGGCTTTAACTATCGATTAACAGACCTTCAAGCAGCAATCGGACTAGAACAGATTAAAAAACTACCTAATTTTTTATCACATCGCCGTAACCAAGCAGCACGTTATAATCAAGCATTTTCTAGTCATCAACTACTTTCTCCCCCTAAAGAATTTCCTAATATGCTAAGCAATTTTCAATCTTATCAACTTCGTTTGTTACCTAACGATATTATTACTAGAGATGATTTGTTAAAAGGTTTAATAGAAGCTGGAATATCTGCTCAAGGGGGTATTCAACCTATTCATAAACAGCCTGTTTATAAGGAGTTTAACCAACTCTCACTAGTAGAAACAGAAAAAGCGGCTCAACAAGTAATTATGCTGCCGCTTTATTATTCGCTTAGTGAAAATGAACAAGACTATATTATTGAAACCGTTTTAAAATTCTTGTAGGGCGAACAGTTCGCCCTTTTTTAATTACTAAATCTCTTTTCCTTTTGTGCTTAACGTAATTTAGAAACCTTTATTTTAGCCTGATCTACAAGTTGGGTATTTTGCTGCCAAATCCAAGCAATAACCTTTTCAATTGGATATCGCTCATTTTGTTTCCAAGCCACTTGTTTTATATCTGGATAGAGTTCAAAAACTGGTTTCATTTCCTCACTATAATCATAAACATACTTATGTCGCTCTAGACCTATTTGCAAAGACCAAATTGGCGAAACAGACTCATAACCTTTTACAATACCCTTTAAAGATTTTAATAATTCTTGTTGGGAGGTTTTTTCATGCCTAGCAAGAAAAGCTTCTATTGCTTGTTTTGCCTCGCTAACTTTTGGTTGGTATTGACTAAAAGTAATTCCTGAAGTAGCAGCAGATAACGAGGTTAAAACTTGTAGTGCATTGTTAGCATCACTAATAAACTGAGGATCAACTTTAGCAGGAGGATCACCAACCCCAATACTTAAACTAGCAACTTCCTGTAAAGTAGAAGTAACAATCTTTCCATTACCTGCATCTATTAGCACTTGAGTCATACTAATATTAATTAGTCGCCCAGAAATTTCAGTCCCATTTGTATAACGTACTCTTGCTTGTATTTGTGAGGCGCTAGTAACTGGCTTGGTTGTTTCTACAGGTTCTTTTACCACACGCTTTTTCTTTTTTTGTGGAGTAGCTTGTACCAAAGAAACAGAAACCAATAAAACTAAAAATAGTAATGAGGCTTTTTTCATAAACATTTTTATATTTCCCTATGCAGTTAAGATATTTATAAATTATTTGAGGATGAAAGTTGTATTATATTTGCCAGCAAAAATAATTTTAAGCAAAAATTTTACTTCTTAGACAAGATGTTTGTAAATTATTATTTTTTTCTAGTTATAAATATAACAACCCTGTTTGGAGAATTAATCAATAATACTTTTAATTAACCTTAAATAAACTATATGCATTTAGATGTGTTTACTATTGAAAACATCAGCCAAAATAAATCAGAAATTTCTGAGGCTCTTGGAACAAAGGAAAAATTTTGGTTCCACCACCCTAGTTTAGGCCATTGTTTATTTAAATATACTAGAACAAATACTGGTGAAGACTGGGCTGAAAAAATAGCCTCAGAACTATGCCAAATTTTAGCTTTACCTCATGCTAAATATGAATTTGCTGTCTGTAATGGTAGAAGAGGAATAATATCTCCAACTATCTTAATAGATAAATCAGAACTAGTTCATGGAAATGAAATATTAATAGGAAAAAGGCCAGATTATTTATCTAATAGCTCAAAAAGTAATTTTCATATGACTAAACACACTCTTGGTTTAGTTTTAAAATCTACTTCTGCTTTTTATGATAAAGAAACTGATCGAAAACCCTTAACCACAGTAGAAGCTTTTTCTAATGCAGCAAATTTACACCCAAATGCAGCAAATATATGGCTTAGTAGATTAAAAACCATCTCAGATAAAGATTTAGACTCATTGTTTAATAGAATACCAAATCACTTAATTTCTAACACTTCTATAGATTTTGCTCAAAAGATGCTTTACATTAATAAAAACAGACTTCTTAGTTTATAAAAAATTATGAAAACACTATTTTTAGCCTGGCAAGACCCTGAAAGCAGAAAGTTTTTTCCTATTGGTAAGTTAACCTTTTCAGATAACTACTACCAATTTGTTTATATAAAAGGAGCTTTAGCAGCAAAGGAACAAAGTAATTTCCAAGGATTAATTTCTTTTCCAAGCCTAGAAAAGGTTTATCAATCACAAGAATTATTTCCCCTGTTTTCTAATAGATTACTTCCCCGCTCAAGACCAGAATACAAAGATTTTATTAAATGGATGAGTGTTTCCCAAGATGATGCTGACCCTATTGCCTTACTAGCCCGTAGCGGTGGAAAAAAAATGACAGATACTTTAGAGATCTTCCCTTATCCAGAACCTGACAAAGAAGGAATTTATCATATTCATTTTTTTGTCCATGGTATTAGCCATTTGACAGAAAGTTCTATTAACCGTATTGAACAATTACAGCCGAGCGAGCAGCTTTTATTAGTAAAAGATATTCAAAACCCTAAAGATAGAAACGCAATTTTGTTACGTACTAGTGAAAATACGCCAGGAGATATGCATCTATTAGGATATTTACCTTGTTATTTAGCAGAGGATATTTCAAAAATCCTAGAAGAAACTTCTGTATATGTTTCAGTCGAACGTATTAATTCATCTCCAGCCCCATTACAGTTTCGTCTTTTATGTAGTATAAATTTTACTTCTCTAAATAATTTGTGCCTTTTTGCAAACCAAATATATCAGCCTATTGTAAACGAGATATCTCAATCTATCTCTGCTTAAGTTTAGCTAATTTGCTAACTCTTTGAATCTTCGCTTTTTATGCTCTATTTCTTGCCTTGAACTAATATTTGAAGGTTTGTTTGTTTCAGAAAGCTTGTTTTCTATTTGGTCTTCATATGTTAATGAAAACACTATGTCTGTTAACTGTCGTTGAAATGACTCATTATCACTAAATTGCTTATATAGATCTGTATCATCTTTAAGTATAGATACCATCACCCGTCTTAAAGCCTTGTCATGCTCAATACGTGCATTTTGTCGATCTGAATTTTTCTTAGCATTTTGAAAGGCTATATCAGCAGATACTTGCTTTGGAATATCTTCTAAAATTAATCTATGTACTCGGTCTGAATCTGTCCAAAGAACATCACCACATAAATCATTTACTGTCTTAACAATATTACTTAATCTATCTAAATGGGGTTCAGCTTTGTGAACATTAATACTTGTTGGTATTGGGGCTATTTCAGCATTTGTATCTAGTAGAGTTATTGCTATTGTTGCTTTTTTCTCAATTCGATAACTATCCATATCTATTGTTTCTAAAATACCCCGTGAAAAATCTTCTTCTCTTGGTGCTGGTAGTTTAGGAACTAAGAAATTTAGGAAAATAGATAGCTTTTCCCAATTGGCATATTTATAAGTCAAAATTGAAGCAAGAAAGTTATATGTGCGAACAAAAGTCTTTGCCTTGCTTTTGAAGTTAACCTGACCATCTTCATCAAGTTGCTCTTTATACCTTGCTACACAAAGATCAAGAATTGGATCAAGCTTATCTCTGTCAGCACCTCCTAAATATAAATCTACTAGTTGCTCGATTTGCTCTGTAAAATAAATCTGGTAATTATCTAAATCTGCTTTTAAGTCATGTAGCTTATTTGGATCTGTCTCAGCACTAAGAATTGTTGTTCGATAATAAGCGGCAAAAGCTGACTGAATTGTGTCTGCATCATTATGTCCTATAGTTGCACCAACTTGAGCAAATTGTTTTATAGTCTCTTGAATTTGTTGGTCTAAAATACGACGATCTGTTACTACAAAAATCGAGTCAAAAATTATTTTTTCGTTCTTATGTAAGCTAATAAGTTGATGTGCAAGCCAAGCAATAGAGTTACTTTTTCCGCTACCGGCTGAATGCTGAATTAAATAGCGTTTTCCCACATCTTGAACCATCACACTTGCAAGGAGTTGACGCACTACACCTAATTGGTGATAGCGTGGAAAGACTTGTTCTTTCTTTTTATTTCCTGTCCTTTCATCCTTTTTTTCTACAACTTGAGCATAATTTTCTAAAATGTTTGTTAACCCTTTTGGAGTAAGTATTTCTTTCCATAAATAATCTGTTTTTAATCCATTTGGATTAGGTGGATTACCTGCCCCATCATTCCAGCCTTTATTAAAAGGTAAAAACCAAGAAGCCTTTCCTTTTAAGTTTGTACACATCCGCACTTCATGTTCATCTACAGCAAAATGCACTACTTGTTTAGTTAGACTATTTTTTAGCTCAAAAGTAGCTATTGGTAAACCATTGATAAATAAACACAAATCTAATGCTAGTCGGGTTTCATCTTGGCTATAGCGTAGTTGGCGAGTGACACTAAAGCGGTTAGCAGCAAAATGTTCTACTGCCTTTGTATTTCCTGGTGATGGAGTACCATAAAAAAACGTTATTTCGGCAGGGCCGTGTTTTATCCCTTTGCGCATTACATCTATCACGCCGCGTTTAGTAATTTCACCTTGTAGACGAGCAAGAAATTTATGTCTTGTTGGACTATCATTTTCTAGGTCAAGTGCTGCTAACACCTTTTCTTGTGTAGCATTTAGAAAAGCTCGTAACTCTACCAAATCAACAGCATATTCACGGTTATAGTTTTTAGGATTGCCCACTATCCAACCAGCATCAACCATTGAGTTAGTTATCAAGGTTTCCAAGCCTTTTTCGCTAGTATCCGTCACCCGGCTATTTGTCATAGTCAATCCTTTGTAATGTTAGTTTCAAGGTCTAAACTCTTAAGCCTCACAACGTTTTATTTCTTAAGCTCCAAAAAGGCGTAATATCTATTTAACACATTCTTAGCCCCGGAAGAGGCATAATATCTACTTAACATATTCTTAGCCCCGAAAGCGGCACAATAAATCAACACATTCTTAGCCTCGGAAGGGGCGTAAGATCTGTAGTGTAGGGCGTAAGCCTCTTAAGCCCCGAAGGGGCGTAAGATCTGTAGCGTAGGGCGTAAGCCCTATGTATGGTAATAATGCCAAGTAAAGCCGCGTAGCGGCGAAAGAATAAACAATTTAATCAGGTTCTTACGCCGCTACGCGGCTTTACTTTATAACTAATAGATAACATAGGGCTTACGCCCTACGCTACAGTTATTTCGCCACTACGTGGCTTTAAGAGCCAAGATTTTTGCAAGAGTTCTATTACTTAGCCTTTTTCTAATTTTCTTTTAACCCACTACCCCAGACTTCTACGCTTTTACCTAATCGCTCACCTTCCCAAAGCTTTTCTATACAGTGACGACGCAGTAAGTTTTTCCACATCTGTAAGTTAGCAAATGTTTCCTCATCAGCGTCAAAGAGCGAAAACACAGACCGAGCCGCGACTAAAATCATTTTCTCTTTAGCACGGCTCATTGCTACAGTTAAACGACGAGGATCTAATAAAAACTTACTTGATGCCATTACATATTCCCTATCACTTTCAGTGGCACTTACCAAAATAACATTGCGCTCACCGCCTTGGAACCTTTCCACAGTATCAACGGCTGAACGAGTTTCTTCACTGTCTTGACTAGCACGAGTTTGTAAAAAAGGAAAAGCCGTCTTTATTGCCATTCGTTGCATACGATGTGGAACTACTACACCAAGACCATCTATAGCATTTAATTTGTATAGATTTTCGTCTGCAAGTGCTCTTAAAACAGGTGCAATAAGCTCTTGTTCAAATAGGTTTTTAGTTTGGCTCTCTGATTCTTCATGAACTACTACAATAATAGGATGTTCTGCCGATAAAACAGCATTTGCAAAACTATCTAAATGCTCAAATGAGGCTAATAAATTCTTTCGTTTAGAGTGATAGTTAATTCCATCTTTTTGATAAATTTCTTGGCGCAAAAACTCAGCCATTACCCTATGTAGGCGGAAACTCTCCTCAAACTTAATCATTGGCGGCTTAAGCATCACTAAAGCAGCAAAGAGCGATTCATAAGTTTTATAGTCTTGGAATGTCCGTCTTGGCTCTGAGTCCCAATCATGATGGACTATGGGCGGCATTTGACGATGATCGCCTACTACAATAATTTGCCCATTAGGATAAAGCGGTAAACTAGCCATCATAGCTTCAGGGATGTTCATTTGTGAGGCTTCATCTAACACTAAACAATGACAAAAATAATGTCCAAGCAAGCCATCTTCTTTTTTCCATTTACCGCGAATCATCCCACGAATACCACCAGGTAAAGCCGCAACTATGCACCAAGGATATTTTGCCAACTCATCAACATTATTATCCTGTCCACCCGTTTTTGCATAGTCTTTAGTAAGGGTGTTAATACCTACAGGCGGTTTATTATTTGGAGCTACACGGAAAAGAGGTAGTTCAAGTAAACGCAAGTCTATAAAGCTAGAAAATATTGCAGGATGCTCTATTGATAGCTTTTTAAGCTTATTTTGTACGTTGAGAATATTTTCTATTAAAACATCTGTTGCAGCATGGGTTTTACAAGATACATAAACATGAAACTTTATCCCTGCCGCCATTGCCCCTTGAATACGAGCAAAAATAGCAAAAGCCGTAGAGTAACTTTTTCCTGTTCCTGGTGGCCCCTGAACTAGCAAAATAGGATCTTGTCCATGTGCGCCAATATAAGCACGTTTGCTTGGTTCAAAGTCATGTAACACTCCAGCAGATTTAAGCCCGTCAAGACCAGCTAAAAACCTTGCTTGAGCATCTGCGGCCACTTGAGGCCAAGAAACTTGAGCTTGAGATAAGTTTTTAACCCTATCATAGAGGGTGTTATGTCCTAGTTCTTTACCATCCTCAAAGCTACATAAGGCTTCTGTTACTTCGCTACACCAATAGCCATAATAATTATTAGGATCACCATCTACTGTATAAAGCTTGCCATCAATAAGGGGGCGATCCATTGAAGTAAAGGCATAGCCTCGTTTTAATGTAATAGGGTTACTTTGCAACCTTAAATCAGCATATCCAGAAATTGCTCTCCCTTGCTCGTTACGCTCAATAACTAAATTTATTAAATCAGCGCGTGTTCCATAGAGCATTTGCTTAGGTGTAGGAGTAAAGTCTATACGTTTATCTGATTGCAACCGCTCATCAGAAGTAAGCCGAGGATAGAGAATAAAGCGACTTCCTTCTTCAAGTCTTGTTAGGGAAAGTATTTCCTCTAGTTCGCTATCAACTCCAGTAGTTTCTAGGCGCAAACGTACTTGTAAACCTTCCTGTGACCAATCTGTTTCATCCTTTTGCTCTTTAGGCAAACGCACTTGCTTTGCTCCAGGTTTAGCAAGTAGGTAAGCAGCCCGATATTGTTCTTTAAGTAGCCTACGTCTTTCATTTTCACGGTTAATTGAAGCTATATCCGCCTGTTGGTCAGCTTCATAGTATCTAAGCAAAAGGGTTTCACCCATTAAAACTCTTCGTTCTGGAGCAATATGGCGGATAGCTTTCCAAGAATTTAGCTCAACGTGTCTTTCGATGGTAAGAAATTCATCTAGGGCGGCGGCCAAATTACGCGCTCTATCAGTAAAATGGGCTAAGTCTGGTAAATTAAAGCTTTGTTTTTCTGTAAACTGATTACCTTTGAAATCTTTAGCAATACATTCCATTGCTTCTAATCGGCGCGCTTGGAAACCTTTGATTTGATCAGTTGTTACATTTCGGTAGGGTGCAAAAGGGTCAGCAGTTTTACTATTTGGAGAAGGCAAGCTAGGTAGACAATTCCAAGCAGCATAAGCAAATTCTAATGGGATTTGGCTACCAAAACGGGAGCGGTTTGTATACCAAGAAGACGTTCCATCAGAGTTATCAAGCTTACCCCAAAAATCAAACATTCTTTCCTTAAAAAGCTCTCGGTAATTTTCTCCTTTATTCCAATCAAACTTTAGATAAGCGGCTACAGCTTGTAGAGATTGGCAAACCATTGGATAGTTTTTAAGCTCTTTAATTTCCTGATCTAAAAAAGTGGCAATGGGCGAATCAAAAGCCGCTATTTGGGTCATAAAATCATAAAGGGGAGTTGTACCTAAGACAGTAGAAAAGTTTCTAGCTAATCCTTCTAGAAGAATGCGTTGTTCGTTTTTATTAAAGAAAATCACATGAATTGGTGCGCGTTTCTTTCCATCCTCATCAGGTGCAGCTAAATCAACTACAGCTTTTAATGTGTCGCGTATCCAATCAATAAATAGCTGTCGCTCTTTTTCTGCTTGCTCTGGGGCTTTATCAGTTATATACACTATGCTTTTACGTCTTTGAGGAGACTCTACACCTTTTTCAGAGCAAACCACCAAAGAACCAAGCATATAGATTCGGTCTTGTAAGTGGTCAAGTTGAGCATCAATATAAATACGTACAAGATTAGGATTTTGGTAAGTGTCACAATAAGGCAATGAGCCATAACCCTTTGAAGGAATGTAAGTAATAGCTTCAATATTATCTTTCTTCCATTTGCGATAAAGCCTTGCTCTATGAATTATCTCATCTAGGCGAGGGCCTACAGGCCAAGTAGCAGCTATTTTCTTTACAATGCTTTCTTTACCAAGGGCAGGAACTAACTCAATTTGTTCATTTCCTGTTTGGCTATTATTAGAGCGTACTATTTCTTTCAGAGTAGCAGTTTGATGGATAGTGTTAACGCCTGCGTTTTTTAGTGCGCTTTTATCTCTAGCAGACATATAAGGAAGCACAGAAAGATCATCTTTTTCTACACTCAATTTCATACAAAATTCATTATAGAGACAGCCATCACACTTATAAGAAAGATAGTACGGGAGTTTATCAAATGCGGTGCTAGCAATACGATGTGCAGCAGAATTGGGGCCTGTCACTAAATCATAGACAGATTCAAGATAAGCTTCTTTATCAGCAATTATTTCTAGGAAAATATCTTTTGTACCAAATAATTTTGTTGCTAGTTCGCGCTGTTTTTCATATTGGGCGGCTTCTTCTGGGAGGCTAGCTTTAATAACATCTGCTTGACCGCTGTAAAGAATACCTATATCCATTGAGGCATAACTAATGTTAGCTTCTTCAAAAAGCTGTACTAACATAGCTTGATAAAAAGCTACTTGTAATCGATGCTCTACTTTTACATAAGTGGAGCTTTTTATATCAATAATCAAAATATGTAATAGACCATTTTTATCTCGCTCAAGTCTAATAAGGTCAATATCCCCTCTAATTTCCCAGCCATCTAGAGAAAGTTGTAATCTTGCTTGAAAAACAACTATTGTCTGTCCTATTGCTAGTGATTTTACTAGTAAAATGATTCGTATATTATCATTATGTAAGGTTCTGTTACCGATAGGTTCAGCAGCAAAATTAAACTTAAGGAAACCTTTTGAGATAGTTGTTTCCACTTCTTTTTCAAAATCTCCACCAGATAAGTTAAGTAATGGTGGTATTGGTTGAGGGAAAACACCATAGTTTTGCATAAAGTTACGATTTATAGATTTTTCATGCAAACGGAGACGTAAATAACGCTCACATTGTTCTAAACGAACAAATTGTGATATGTCTGTTGGGGAAAGATTTTTAAGGTATTCTTGATTAATATCCATTTCTAGAGTTGTAGACATTCTTAGACTTCCTAAAATAATTTATATGTGTTTAGATAAATATGCTAAGGATAAATGGCAAGATATAACAAAAGCATTTATATAAAGCAAGTTTTGTACTAGCCTAATGAAGTCAAATTTGGTATAAAATTGCTGCCATTCAAAAGAACATGGAGACATTTATTTATGACTAAAATTCTACTTGCTGATAAATTACATTCCTCTTGTATTACGGCCTTACAACAAATCAATTCTTTAGAAGTAATTAACAAACCTGACCTTAATGAAAACACTTTAATTGAAGCCCTAGGTGATATTGATATTTTAGTGGTACGTAGCACTAAAGTTACTGCGGCAGCTTTAGAAGCAGCTAAATCACTAAGTTTAATTATTCGTGCTGGTGCAGGTACTAACACCATAGATGTAAAGGTAGCCTCTAAACGTGGGATTTATGTTACTAATTGCCCAGGAAAAAATGCTGCTGCTGTAGCAGAGCTTGCATTGGGGCTAATTTTGTCTATTGATAGGCGTATTCCAGATAATGTAATTGAAATGCGCCAAGGCAAATGGAATAAAAAGAGATTTTCTAAAGCTAATGGCTTAAAAGGCTGTACTTTAGGAATAATTGGGTTGGGTTCAATAGGCCAAGAAGTTATTGATCGTAGTCGTCCTTTTGGAATGAAAGTTATAGGTTGGTCACGTTCTCTTACTCCTGAAAAGGCTACAGAACTTAATATTGAATATGCTGCTAGCCCAATAGAAGTTGCGGCTAAGGCTGATATTGTTTCAGTTCATTTAGCTCTTTCAAATGATACTAGGAATTTAATTAATAAAGAATTTTTAGCAGCAATGAAAAAAGGAGCAATGTTTATTAATACTTCACGTGGTGAGGTAGTAGACGAGGAAGCACTAGTAGCAGAACTTTCATCAGGAAGACTTTTTGCTGGTCTAGATGTTTTTGCTCAAGAACCTACAGCAGGTGAGGCTGATTTTACTTCTAATATTTCTTCTTCTTTAAATCTCTATGGTACACATCATATTGGTGCTTCTACAGATCAAGCTGAAAGTGAGACTGGGGATGAGGTAGTAAGAATTGTAAATAATTTCCTTAATGGGGCTGAAATTCCTAATTGTGTTAATTTACGTCGAGCTTCAACAGCTAAACATGGTATTGTGGTGCGCCATCAGGATCGTGTAGGGGTTTTAGCGGCTGTATTTGCTGTATTAAGAGAACATGGTTGTAATGTTCAAGAGATGCAAAATCAAATTTTTGAAGGTGCATTTGCTGCTTGTGCAAAAATAATGCTAGATGCCCCTGCTCCAGAAGAAGTGATAAAACATGTTGAAGGCTGTGATGGAGTTTTACATGTTGCGTCTGTAGGTTAAAAGCTTCCAAATAAAGTAAGGGCGAACAATTCGCCCCTACTTACAATCAACATTTTAGCGTAGCAACTTCAATATCTTACTTAAAAAAAGATATGTTTTTGTACATCCCAATGTCTAGTAACATAATCGCCTAAAGTTAGTATTAACATTAAGGCTAACCAACCAAAACTACCTACTACAACTACCCATAATAATCTAGTGCTATAGAAAATATGCATAAAGAACAAAACTACTAGAGAGCCTTTTGTAACGGCGATTCCCATAGCAACAAAATTACTTAAAACCCCTAAATCAATAAAGGCAACATAGTAAGTAAGAACTGTAAAAACTAACAAAGCGCCTAAAATTGCAGCATACATAGAGGGTTGAACAATATGATGTTTAGAATGGTCGTCAGACATATATTTTACCTTTCGTTCATTACTTAACCGTGATGATGTCGGCCAATTAAATAAAGTAGTGGGAATAAGAAAATCCATACAATATCAACAAAGTGCCAATATAACCCAACTAACTCTACAGGAGAATTATATTCCTTAGAAAACTTACCTTTCATAGCTGAAATAACTAGCCAGATTAACAACCCTGCACCTATTATCATGTGAAAAGCGTGAAGTCCTGTCATAGCAAAGTAAAGGGAAAAGAAAATTTGGATTTCCCTCAAAGCTTTTTTACTATGACCTGTTGCTTCATGGCCACTAGAGGGCTTATTTGAAGCACCTTCATGTTCATTATGTAAGGTAGCACCTGTTATAGGATCATGATGATAGGCAAAGTCAAAGTGCCTACCCGGAACTAAATGGGAGTCAAATTTATCTTTATATTCAAAGTACTTAACGCCCAAAAAGGTACAACCTAAAATTAGGGTTAAAATCAAAAAGACTATTAGTCTGCCCGTTTGAGCCATTTGTGCACTATAAACAGACATTGCCATTGTAAAACTACTAATAATTAGCACAAAGGTATTACCCAAACCCATATTTACATTTAGTGCATTACTAGCAATAGCAAATGCATCTGGGTAGGAGGAACGATAAATCACATAAGCAAGGAATAGACCACCAAAAAACATAATTTCTGTAGCCAAAAAGACCCACATAGCAAGCCATGTAGTATCTTTTTGTTGTTCTAAATCCTGAAAGTGATGAGCTAAAGCAGGATGATGTGCAGAATGATCTGAACTATGCACTAGCTTTTACCTCCTTATTAAAATCTTTTAGAAAATCGCGATTAGCATAATTATAAGGATCTTCATTAACTACTGGAGTTTCATAGAAGTTTTCTGTTGGAGGTGGTGAAGTAGTATGTTCCCATTCCAGCCCTGTAGCTTTCCAAGGATTTTGGCCTGCTTCTTTACCAAAAAACAAAGACCAAACCATATATACACCAACAAGTAAGAATCCTAGCCCTAAGACAGAACCACCAGCGGTAGACATAATATTTAGCACTTGAAACTCATCTGGATAGCTAGCATAACGGCGTGGCATACCTAAATAACCTAAAATAAATTGTGGAAAGAAAGTTAAGTTAAATCCAGAAAAAATAAGTATCATCGCAAACTTTGAGATACCTTCAGGATACTTTCTACCAAACATTTTAGGCCACCAAAAATGAATACCAGCTAAGAAAGCCATAACTAACCCACCTACCATTACATAATGGAAGTGAGCAACAACAAAGTAAGTATCATGTACGTGTACGTCAAAACCTAAAGCAGCTAAAAATAATCCTGTTAAACCACCAATTAAGAACAATCCTTGAAATCCAAATACATATAGCATTGGAGTATCAAAAGAAATTGAACCTTTGTACATTGTTGCTGTCCAGTTAAACACTTTGATAGCAGAAAATATACCTACTAGGTAGCTAAGGATAGAAAAGATAAGTGCTGAGTAGACAGATTGTCCAGAAACAATCATATGGTGTCCCCATACTACAAAGCTAAAGACTACAAAGCCAACATTAGCAAATGCAATGGCGCGATAACCAAAAATGCTTCTACGAGAAAAACAAGTTACTACTTCATTGATTACGCCCATACCAGGAACAATCATAATATATACAGCAGGATGAGAATAAAACCAGAATAAATGTTGAAATAATACTGGGTCTCCACCTAGGTTAGGGTCAAAAATACCAATTCTAAATATTCTTTCTAACCCTGCCATCATTAAAGTAACAGCAATTACAGGAGTCCCTAGAATTTGAATAATGCTAGTAGCATAAATAGACCAAACCATTAAAGGTAGTCTAAACCAAGTAAGTCCTGGTGCTCTCATACGGTGAATTGTCACCATAAAATTCAACCCAGTTAAGATTGAAGAAAACCCAGTAATAAATAAGCCTAAAACAACAGGTACTACATGGGTTTGGGATGATGAAGTACTATAAGGTGTATAAAAAGTCCAACCTGTATCAACACCACCACTAACAATTGTAAACATTGTAAAGGCAGCACCTACTATATAAACATACCAACTAAGTAGATTAAGCCTAGGAAAAGCAACGTCTTTTGCTCCAAGCATTAAAGGTAAAAGAAAGTTACCTAATACTCCCGGTACAGCAGGAATGATGAAAAAGAACACCATTATAATACCGTGCATTGTAAAGAGTTTATTATAATTATCAGGTTCAAAAAGATCTGATTGAGGAGTCATTAATTCTAGGCGCAATAGCGCAGCAAATATGCCTCCAACAAAAAACATTGCTGTAATAGAAATTAAATAGAGTAAAGCGATTCTCTTATGATCAAGAGTTAAGAGCCAAGACTTTAGGCTATAGCCTGCTGTCAAGTAGTTTTCTTGCTCTTTATGTTCAACTTTATCTTCAATTAATGGTTTACTATCAATTACATGTGCGCTCATATGTTCCATCCCTATTTAGCAGGTTCACTTTTTAGAGGTGAACCAGATGGTTTACTTTCTGTTGCTGTAGGTGTTGCTACTGCTTTTGGTGTAGGTGTTGCTTCTGCTTTTGCCGCTGGTGTTGCTTGTGGAGCAGGTGCCAAGGTTGAAACTACAGTTTTATTACTAGTATTAGTTGTAACAGGTTTTAAGGTTCTCATATAAGAAATCAATTGTAATATTTGTTCCTCAGTCATTAAACCTTGATAAGAAGGCATATTGGCTGCAAATCCTTCTGTTAATTTAGAATTAGGCAGAAGTAAAGATTCCCGTAAATAACGCTCGTCTGCTATTACAGTATTACCATCTTGTAAGCGAACTTGCTTACCATAAATACCTTCTAGATTAGGCCCTTTAGTAGCAGAGTCAACACTATGACAGCTAACACAACCCATAGTTTTGAAAAGCTTTTGACCAGCTTCTGCCAATGATGAATCCTTAGTATTACCTAACCATGCATCATATTCACGTTGTTCCATTACAATAATTGAGCCTATCATTCCAGAATGTTTAGTCCCACAATACTCAGCACAAAACAAATGATATTTTCCTGGTTTTGTAGCTTCAAACCACATTTTTGAATAGCTACCAGGAACCACATCCGCTTTTATACGAAAGGCTGGAATAAAGAAACTATGTAAAACATCTTCAGAGGTCATAGTTAGTCTAACAGGCTTTCCTACTGGGACATGCAACTCATTAATTTCTCTATGACCATTAATATGTTGCATTTTCCACATCCATTGTTTACCAGTAACATAGACATCTATTGCTTCTTTTGGAGGAGATGCCATTTTAAAGAAAATAGCTGCTCCCCAAATAAACATTACAAAAGATAGTGCAAGTGGCACTACAATCCATGTTATTTCTAGTAGCAAATTAGCAACAGTCATTGGAGGACGATCAGCATCTGAACGACGACGATATTTGATAGCAAAGAAAATTATAATCCCTACTATTAATACCGTAAAAAAAGCTGATACAACTGTGAGATACAAATAAAGTAAATCTACTTGTAGTGCAAAACTAGAAGCTTGTTCTGGTAAAAACTGCACAGTGGAAGACTGCATAATCTAACCTTACCTTTTGCCTAATTATTTATCAGAAATCTAGGTTAACTATTGACTACTGGTAACTTCTGTTTTTTCCGATCCTTACGTATCGTCAAAACAATAAAAGAAATTATTATAATTAATGTGATGGTGCCAGCAAGACGCACCACATTCATAACTACAGCGCCATATTTTCCTGTAGTAGGGTCATAGTGATAACACATTAACAAGAGCTGATCTACAGGAGAGCCTATCTTGTTTTCAGAAGCCTCAACTAACCCTAATCTTAGGTCTCTAGGGGGATATTCAACCCCATAAAAATAGCGAGAAATTTTTCCTTCAGGAGTTAAAACTATTACACCGCTTGCATGAGCAAAAAGATCTTTTTCTGCATCATAAGCGTAACGAAAGCCTACAGTTTGAGTTAAAGTTTTTATTGAACTTTCATCACCGGTTAAAAAATGCCATCCAGATTCTGTTCCTTTAACTATATAGCGTTCTAGGTAAGCACGCTTTTTTCCTGTAGCAAGTTCAGATGTTTCTCTAGGATCAAAACTTACAGCTATTACATCAAACTCTTTTCCTGCAACAAAAGACATTGTATTAAGAGATTGAATTAAACCATTAAGTACTAAAGTACATAACATTGGGCAGTTATAATAAATTAGAGCTAAGACTACTGGTTTTTTGCCAAAATAGGTTTGTAAAGGTACTGACCGCCCAGTTTCATCGCGAAACATTAAATCCAGTGGTACTTGTTGATTAAGCCGTTGATCAATTCCAACATCATTAAGTAAAGATGGTTTTGTATTAGGGACTGCTTGAGGTAACTCAGGTTTAGTAACTTGTGCTGGTACAGAAATCGCTAATACTAGCAAAAGCACTAGCACTAGAAGTGGCCTCATCTAAGTCTCCTTTCAAAATTTTGACCTGCGCTTTGATCAGAAGGCATTTTTTCTGCTTTATCTATAAAACTTTGTGTTTCTGTTTCAGGACGCGACTCTAGTCCTTTTTGTAAAAGCTTATCAATTGCTTGATCCATAGGGATTTTACCAGTGGCTTCATCCCCTTCTTTAAGAACTTTCTCTTCTTTAGCTCGAAATTCTTTTAAGTCTGAATATTGAGTAACATTAGTTTGTAGTATTGGCCTAGGGGGTTCTTTAGCTCTTTCTTGATAAAGAGTGTTAAGTGGAGGACTATTATATTCTTCCCACCATTCAAACCCCTTAAACAAACCTACTGCAGCAATATAGATGATGACTGTAGTAACTAATAGAACAACTGTAAACTTAATTATTGCTGCTAAATCAATATCTTTATCCTCTAAATCCATACGAGGATGTTTTTTATTATGCTCATCAGTGGTTGCCATGAACTATAGCCTCCTTTTGAATATAAGGATCTCGTACTGGTAATAAAGGATTGCCTGATAAAAACTTAAAGAAAAGCCCTAACCAAATGGCACCAATTACTGCAACTGTTACTATAGTAGCAACAACAGCCATAGGAGCAATAACGCCACCATTAAATTGTGGTTGAACTAACCAGAAGATATCAACAAGTCTCATTACCATTAAGAAACCTGCAACAGAAGCTAGTATAGTTGGTTTCTTTTTTAATGCTCTAGAAAGAAGTAAAAAGAATGGGACAGCAAAATGTAGTGCTATTAATGCTGGGCCAACATATTCCCAACCACCACTACGACGACGGATAAACCAGATTGTTTCTTCTGGTAAGTTACCTGACCAAATAATTAGTAACTGAGAAAGATTAAAATAACCCCAAAGCATTACACAGGCTAGAAGTAATTTTCCTAGGTCATGAAAATGTTTTGAGCCAATATAACCTTTCATCCCTTCGCGATTACCTATTTGTGATAAAACAATAATCATAAAGGCAAAAGAATTTAATAAACAGCCACCAATGGTTAATATACCAAATATAGTTGAATACCAATGAGGATCTAATGACATTATCCAGTCAAAAGAAGCTAATGTTATAGTTAAAGAACAAATTAATATTCCTGGGCCACTTATATTACGGCATTTTTGAGCAACATCTATAGCAGAATCTACTGAACTAGTTTTATCTTGTTCTATAGACCATTTACTTAAAATAAAGGCCATTGCTGTCCAAAGAAGAAAGTAAACAACAGCTCTACCTGTAAAGAAAGGCATATTAAGATAAAATTTTGCTTTATCACCTAAATGAGCAGCATCTTCTGCATGAGTCCAAGGATAGATATCATGAGAAAGAACAACTATTGGAATAAAAAGCACTAGCATTAAAGGTAATGTCTTAGCAGCAGACTCTAGAGGTCGGCGAATTCCAAATCCCCAATGTCCTCCAGTAAGGTGCTGTATCATTAAAATACCTAAGCAACCAAAGGAAATACTCAGCCAGAAAAAATATCCTACTAAATAACCTGAAGCAATCTCGCTCATTATTAATGGCCTCCCGATTCAGATTTCTCTTGAGCTTTATTTTCTAGCTTTGGGCTAGCGCCACTAGGAGAAGTCTGTTTTTTAGGGTCAACTAAACCACTAGGAGTAAAATCTGTCATAGTTTCTACTGGTATTGGATTAGCATTACCAGTTTGGCTTTCTTGTAAAGCCCTAATGTATGAAACAATTGCCCATCGATCCCGTACGTTTACCTGAGCAGAATAGCCTGCCATTGCCCCAAAACCGTTTGTTATAACATCAAAGTAATGTCCTACAGACTTATTACGGACTTCACTATCATAATATGAGGCAGCTTTCTTAAAGCCTCTTTGTACAATCATTCCATTACCTGCCCCTGTTTGACCATGACAAGGAGCACAATAAATATTAAAGCGCTCTTGGCCTCGCTTAACTACTTCTTTATTTACAGGAAAAGGAAAGGTTGTAACTAATTGTCCATCTTTTTTGCCAGTATAAAGATGTATGTCATCTCTTAACTGTCCACGAGCTACAGTGCCTGGAACTAACTGTCTAGAAGCTAGACCATCAGAAAAAAAAGTACTTTCTTGGAGTGGTCTATAGGCAGGTTGATCTGCCATATCTTGACGACAAGCATTAAAAAGAAAAAGACCACAAAATATAAACAATATAGAGAGTTTTACTCTTATCATAGATTGTGCGTTCTTTCTGGGTAGTGAAAAAGGTTTATGGTTCAACTTCTGTCACCTCCAGAGCATTAAGACTTTTTAGAAATTCTGCTGTAGTCCTACGATCAAACTTTGGATCTTCTGATTCAATACATAAAAAGAATCGATCTGAAGAAGCCATACTAAATCTAGGTACATTAAAAACTGGATGATAGGGTTGTGGTAATCCATTTAATAATATCATCCCAATTGCACCAGAAAATGCACCTATCAAAATAGTTAATTCAAAAGTGATAGGGATAAAAGATACCCAGCTATTATAAGGACGACCACCTATATTTAAGGGGTAATCTATAGCTGAAGTCCAATACTGTAAACCATAACCCAACAGCCCCCCAATTATTCCAGCTACCAAGACTATATATTGAACTTTGGTATGAAAATGTAATGCTTCATGAAGTTCCTCAATAGGAAAAGGTGAATAAGCATCCATTTTTCTATATCCTGCTTTATAAGCAGCATTTGTTGCATCGACAATGGCTTGAGGGTTATCAAACTCTGCCATTAAACCATAAAGCTTTGTTTTTTCTGTCATAATTTATTCCTTATGGTGTTTAACTTTTGATTCTGGTAATAAAGTCTTCATTTCAAACATAGGAATCATTGGTAGTGCTCGAACAAATAAAATCATCATAAAGATAAAGAATCCTATTGTGCCAACAAAAAGCATTACTTCCCAAATAGTTGGTGCATAGCGTCCCCAAGAAGAAGGGACAAAATCCCGATGTAAACTAGTAACAACAATAACAAAACGCTCTAGCCACATCCCTACGTTAACAATCAAAGTGATAAACCACAAAATATAAACATTTTGTCTAATCTTCTTAACCCAAAGTACTTGAGGGACAACACCATTACAGAAGATTAATAGAAAATATGACCACCAATAAGGCCCAGTCATACGGTTATAAATCATAAAGCCTTCATATTTATTGGAACTATACCAACCCATAAAAGCTTCTACATTATAACCATAAAAAACCATTAACCCTGTTACTAACATAACCTTAGCCATGTTTTCTATATGGCGCATAGTAACAAAGTCATGTAAATTAAAAAGGTATCTAACAGGTAAAAGCAAAGTTAGCACCATAGCAAAACCTGAGAAAATAGCACCAGCCACAAAGTAAGGAGGGAATATTGTTGTATGCCATCCAGGAATAACTGAGACAGCAAAGTCAAAACTTACTATAGTGTGTACAGATACTACTAGAGGTGTAGCTAAACCGGCTAAAAGATTATAAATCGTTTCATAGCGTGCCCAATGGCGAGCAGAACCACGCCAGCCCATTGATAACATACCAAAAATCATCTTTACTACCCAATGTTTAGCTCTATCACGCATTGTAGCTAAGTCTGGTATTAAACCTACATACCAAAAGAGCAAAGAAACGCTTCCATATGTTGAGATAGCAAAAACGTCCCACATTAAAGGGCTACGAAATTGTGGCCATATTGCCATTGTGTTAGGAATTGGCAATAACCAATAAGCAGCAAACCAAGGGCGGCCTGTATGTAGTAAAGGAAACATTGCCGCGCAAGCAACCGCAAATAATGTCATTGCTTCAGCAAATCTATTAATTGAAGTACGCCATTTTTGGCCCATTAGTAAAAGAATTGCTGAAATTAGCGTTCCTGCGTGACCAATACCAACCCACCAAACAAAGTTAGTAATGTCAAAACCCCAACCAACAGGTGTATTTAATCCCCATATGCCAACGCCTTTATAAAGTAGTGCTGTTACAGCAGCCATTAGCATTTGAATGATTAGAAAACCCATTCCTAAACCAATAAATAAAGTTATTGGTGTACGTTGAGTCAAAACAATAGCACTAATTTTTTCAGAAATTGTTTCAAAGTTATGACCTGGGCCAACAACAGGTATTACATCCTTTAGTACAGGTTCTTGGGGAGGTGCAGTGTGCTGTGCAGTATTTGCTTCCATAATTACCCCTTCTTAAGCTCAGGATTAGGATTACGTAATGCAGATAGATAAGTTGTACGTGGTCTTGTAGCTAACTCTTCTACCATTGCATAGTTACGTTGTTCTGCTTTTAATTTTGATACTTTACTCTCTGGGTCATTAATATTACCAAAGACTATTGCTTGAGTAGGACAAGCAGATTGGCAAGCAGTAACTACTTCACCATCTTTAATAGGACGATTTTCTTTTTCTGCTTCTACTCTAGCGTAATTAATACGCTGAACACAGTAAGTACATTTTTCCATAACACCACGACTACGGACTGTTACATCAGGGTTATTTAGCAATTTAAGCTGTGGTGTTTCATAGTCAGTATATTGCAAGTAGTTAAACCGACGGACTTTATAAGGACAGTTATTAGCACAATAACGAGTTCCTACACATCGGTTATAGACCATATCATTAAGCCCTTCTGAACTATGAGTAGTAGCATTTACTGGGCAAACAACTTCACAAGGAGCTTTTTCACATTGCATACAAGGAACAGGTTGGAAGTAAGCTTCTGGATTTTCTAAAGGTTCATCATGCCCATTATCTGTATAGTAACGATCTATACGGATCCAATGCATATGACGACCCATCATAACTTCTTCTTTACCTATTACAGGGACGTTATTTTCAGATTGACAAGCTAAAGCACAGGCATTACAGCCAATACAACTAGTCATATCTATAGTCATGCCCCAGGCATAACCTTTATATTCATACTCTGGATACATAGAAAGGTCTTTTGGATGAGATAAGCCATGACCTGAACTTTCACCATGACCTTCTTTCTTTTCCTCATGACTTTCTTTCTTTTCTCCATGTCCTTCGCCGTGCTCTTCACCTTTACCAGACTTATAGGATTCAAAGGTTGAAACCCTAAGTATGTCATGATCACGTCCATGCATTACTTGTTGGCCTTGAGTACAAGCCATCTGATAGGTGTCTGCTACCTTTTTAAGAACTACAGCACCACCCCAAGGTTCAGCACTAGTACGAATTGAATAAGCATTAAATCCTGTGTTTGTCCCTACTCTACCAGCCTTTTTACGACCATAGCCTAAATGTAGGGTTACACATTTATTAGCATGTCCTGGTACAATCCAAGCAGCAGCCTTTAGAGTTTGGCCTTGGTAGCTAATTTCTACCATATCAACAGTGTTACCGCCTCGCTCACCACCGCTATAGTTAAAACTACGTGAAACCCCTAGGCTTTGTGCAGTAGCAGGACTCATAAGAACTGCATTATCCCAAGTAAGTTTTGTTAGTGGTTTTGGTAGTTCTTGTAACCAGCCATTATTAGCAAAGCGTCCATCAAATATTGTTGGGTCTGGAGAAAAGATTATTTCCATTTCCCCTGCTTTAGCATCAGCACCAGCATTAGCAAAAGCATCTGCCTTTAGAGAAACTGTTTTAGGAGCAAATGCTGTTTTAGCAATTAGACCATCATGTAAAGATTTACGCCAAAAACTCTCAAAATCCCCACTAGCATTTTGGCCTTGCCAATAAGCTCTAACAATTTCATAGCTAGTTCGGTCTTTTTGATCACTAAAACCAGCAAAAAGCTCATGAATTGTTTTGCCATAATAAAGAGGAGCTATTAAAGGTTGTACAATTGAGGCAGTACCATCATATGTACGTGCATCGCTCCAAGTCTCTAAATAATGGGTTTCTGGCACATGCCAATGGCAGAGTTCAGAGGTTTCTTCATAATGCAAACTATAATGTATACGTAGTGCTACTTTTTGTAGAGCTTGAGCAAATTTTAGATCTGCTGGTGCGTCATAAACTGGATTACCTCCAGCAATTACCAACATATCTACAGCACCAGAATTCATATCATCAACTAGAGATTTTAGAGAGCTTGTATAGCCAGTAAAACCTTCAGGAGAAAACTCACTTGATTCTGTATAGTTTACTGTAGTACCAACATTTCCAAGTGTTTGATTTATTGCATGAGCTAAAGCATGAACTATTGGAGGTTGTTCATTACCCGCAATAACTAAACCAGCACCTTTGTTGGCTTGTAGTTCAGCTACTAGGACTGGTACCCAATTTTTATAAGGGGTATTTTCTGCACTACCAGTAACTCCTGCAACTCCTAAAGCACTTGCTAAGGCTTTAGCAAAACCAATAAGTTCACCAGGTCTTAAAGGTAAACGATGATCTGAAGCTGCGCCTGTAGCAGTTATTGTAGACTCTGCTGTATAAAGTCTTAGCACTTTTTCGTTAGTTGTACGACGACGAGTAGAAAAATCGCGAGCATATCTAAGGGATCCTGAACTATGAACAAGGAAATCTGCCCCTAGGGAAAGCACTGTATTAGCTTTAGAAAAATCATATACAGTATTAACGACTTCACCAAAAGCCATTTGAGAGCCAGCACGTACACCATCACCTATAGCAGGTTCATATTGGTGCCATTTAGCTTTAGGATAAATAGCTAGTATCTCTTTGATTTGGTTAGCTAATGTAGGAGAGTTAACAGCACCTGTTAAAAATCTAAAGCCTTCGCCACCTTTTGAACGACGTGCTTCTAAGGCTTCACTAAGTGCGCCTAGAAAAGCACCCCAAGACTTTGTTTCCCGTAAATAAGTTATATCTTGGGCACGATCTGGGTCATAAAGGTTTAGGATAGAGGCTTGGCCAAAGATATCTGAACCGCCTAAACTAGATGGGTGATCAGGATTACCTTCTATTTTTGTTGGTCGTCCCATATGACTTTCTACCAGCACCCCAGTTGCTGTACCAGCTAAAGGTATAGTGGTAGCAAAGTACAAAGGCTTACCAGCTAAAATCTCCTCTGGTGGTCGGACATAGGGTCTGATTTTTTCATTAGGGATCAACTTCTCTGTAGGCAATTTACAAGCGGTTAAGCCTGCAAAAGCAAAAGAAGCGGCCATGATTTTTAGGAATTTGCGTCGACCAAAGGGATCTAGCCAAACTTCAGTATTATCAGCAAACTCTGGTTTTACTGCTTCTTGGAAATCAGGGTTTTCTGATAATTCGTCTAAGCTACGCCAAAAGACTTTACCCTTTTCATTAGCTAGCCGCGCACGAATAGAAATAAGATCAATACGATCATTTTGGGAATTGTCGTGTGTATTATTCATGATGTCTTTATCAATTTATCTTATCGATGACATGTAGAACAACTGGTTAGTAGTTCTTTACTAGGAATATTGTATTGCTTTGCCAAATCGCGACCTTTGACTTCTTGATCTGCAGGTGGTTCCCATTCCATATTAAAAATTTCTTCTTTAGGTCGAAGTACTTT
>Ga0075163_10002500_pt1 | contig 24679 bp, 19 predicted proteins | sample JI1023141ADNA_FD_71478 | JGI IMG/M metagenome (GOLD analysis project Ga0075163, IMG submission 71478) | Wastewater effluent complex algal communities from Wisconsin, to seasonally profile nutrient transformation and Carbon sequestration -... | ecosystem: Engineered > WWTP > Effluent > Algae... | reverse complement strand
CAAATTTTTCTGCGGGGTAATTTCGATTTGCTCATCCTTATTATATATTGTTAGCTTTTCGTAAGAAGTGCTAGTTGGATTTTTATAAACCTCGACTTCCATTTTTATTAAATTTATAATCCAAACTTCTGGAATATTTCCTTTTGCATACATTGACAGTTTATCTCTGTCGTAGTTCAAAGAAGAGTTGGCAACTTCAATGACTAAATGAGCTTTAGTCGGGTGGTTTAATAAATAATCATTTTCATCTTTGTCTACAATTGAAATATCCGGCTCTGGCTCGGAGTCAATTAAACTAAGTGGATTTTCTTGACGCACTTGAAATTGTTCTGATAGATTACGAATCAAAAAGAAAACTATCTTTTGAACGAGTCCGGCATGGATTGGATCTTTAGGCATTTTCTCTACTACGACTCCTTCAATAAGCTCTGTTTTTTCTGGAATAAAACCAAGGCGGAAAAGTTCGTGATACCCTTCTATACTAATGGCAGGAACTCGTTTTCTAATGGCAGGTTTTTCTAAGATGGAGAGACTCATAATTTAATTTTGATTTTGCTTTACGTCTTGTCAAGCGAATCAATTGGTAAAAATTTGAGATGACAGGTAAATGGAATTTTTATACACTGAACTCTGAGAAACTAGTTTCCGATACTATTAAAAAGCCAATGAATGTAAGAGATTTATACAACATCTACGAATCAATCAATAGAGATATTGCGAAATTAAAAACTACTCGCAGTAGCATTCCTGTTGATAGAGAATATACATCTGTCTTACAAAATACAATCTCTTCCGAAATCGAAAAATTTGAAAGTCTTAAGAAATTAATTCAAGAGCTTGAAGTGGAAATTCCCGACGATTTTAAAACTGTCGAAAAACAAAGTGTAGATTATACCGATCCTAGCTTTTTTCCAATGCTATAATTTTTCTTGTTTCATTCGAATTATTAAATAGAATGCAAAGCCTGTCGCAACTCCAGGAATTACTCCAAGTAAAATTGCAATCCAACCATTCTTAATATTTTTTTCTCTCGCCTCATAGATTATCCACACAGTGAGGATCATCCAACAAAAAATTGTATCCAAGGAATACCCAGTAGAAAATGGATTCACAAATCCTGCTCCGAAGGCTGCTATTATATCTGGATTTTCGAGAAAGGGGGGAACAACGATTATCCCAAACAATAAAGCAAAGAAAATTCCTAAAAGAGAAATGATAATTTTAAATTTAGAATCCATACAGAACCCCATGCATTTTTATTATACTAATTACTAGCAATTAAATATTAGAGTCAATCTAAAATCATTCTCATTTAACTTTGCATGCTATTTCATTTCTAAATAAAGCAAGGATCAATTCCATTAAGCAAACCAAATCTCTTTTTTTTTACTTAAACCAAAAATGGATAGTAAAAGTTTGCATTCATGGTATACTATTCTTTAAAGTAAATATTTGAAAAATGTTTTTGAATCCTGTTTTAAGTTGGTTAAAGATATGAAGTATTTTAAAACATTGATTTTTTTACTATTATTCACTCTCTCCTGCGATAGACCAAATTCTTTTACAGAGATAAAAGCAATCAATGGAGAAATGGATTTAACCAATTGGAACTTCGAGAACCAGGGTGATGTAGCACTCGATGGAGATTGGGATTTCTATTGGAATCAATTCTTATCTCCCAAAGAAATCTTAGAAAAAGAAAATTCTCAAACCTTAAACAAACAAAAAGATTTCCTTTCTATCCCCGGAAACTGGAAAGGAAAAATTATAGACAAATTACCATTAGCCGGAAGTGGCTATGCAACAATTCATTTATTTGTAAAACTATTAGCAGGGACAGATGGCATGGCAATTCGCATTCCTGTAATTGGAACTGCCAATAAAGTTTGGATTGATGATAAATTAATTTTTGAAGCTGGAAAAATTGGCAAATCAAAAGAAGAGATGGTGGCTTATCTCATGCCTGAAAATTACCTGCTCAACTTCCAGAACAAAAATGAATTTCATATCACAGTTCAAATTTCTAACTATATGGATAGAACAGGCGGTGTCTGGGGTAATTTTGTCTTTGGCACTGCAAAGGATATTTTTAAACAAAAAATCACAACGCTTTCCCTGGAAATGATGGTCTTTGGTGGACTTTTTATAATGGGGATTTATCATTTTGGTTTATTCTATACTCGAACAAAAGATAAGAGCACTCTTTTCTTCGGGCTATTCTGTATTAACTTTGCAATTCGTTCTATTGTAACAGAAGAAAGAATTTTAATGACAACTTTTCCCAGTCTTACATTTGATTTTACTTATAGACTGGAATATATCTGCGGCTACTTAGCATTTCCCTTCTTTGTTTCTTTTATGTATTATTTATTTGAACAAGAAATGAATAAACGTTATATGAAAACAGTTTGGCTTTTTATATCCTTCTTATGCGCCACAGTATTTTTTTTCCCGCATTACGAATACACGCATTTTTTGATCTTCTTTGAAATATTAGTTTGTCTATCAATCCCCTACTTGCTTTATGCGAACTTCTCTGCTATTTTTAATAAAAAAGATGGTGCCTTAACTTCCTTTCTAGGAATAATAATATTAGCCATTGGTGCTGTAATAGATATACTTCACAATGAGCATATCGTATTCTGGCACTATGTAACACCTTTTACTTTGTTTGGATTTTTATTCTTTCAATCCTTTTCTCTTTCAACAAAATTCTCTAAGGCATTCCAAATTTCAGAAGATCAATTCATTGAACTTAAAAAACAAAGAAATACTTTAACAGAGATTAACAATGAATTAACCTCTCTACAAAAAGAATTAGAGCAAAAAGTAAAACTAAGAACAGAAGAACTAGAATTTATTTATAATCAAAATTTATTAGAAATCCAAAAGGTAAATGTACTCGAAAAAGAAATTGCCATTCAAAAAGAAAGACAGGAATTATTCGTTGATATCCACGACAACCTCGGAGGAAAACTATTAATTCTTTCCCTTCAATTAAAATCCATCGAGCCGGATAAAACAATCAGCAAAAGTCTTAAAGCAAGGATTGTAAAGACCATTGATGAAATTTTAAGAGGATTAAGAAATCATTTACTCGCCTTTGAAGACATTTCCCTTATAGAAAAAAATTTCTCCAATGGATTTAAGAATTTCTTAATTCGTAGATACTCCACTGCAGGACGAAAAATTGAATTAGTCGTAGATAAAGATTTTTCTTTTATCGAAATTCCAAAAGAATTTCACCATAATCTATTTAGCATACTGCAAGAGATTATCAACAATGATTTAAAATATGGAAGAGATAAAACAAACTGGAAAGTGAATCACTCAAATGAGTCTATCGTATTTCAAATGGCCACAAATTCAGAATACAAAGATTCTTTTCCAGCGGGTAATGGTCATAAGACCATAGAAAAAAGGACAAAGCTTATTTCAGCAGTCTTTAATGAAAAGTTAGAAAATGAAATTTATGCCTGCGAATTAAAATTGAATAGACGCGAAGGCAATGGTTTTTAATACTCAAATTTATGTTTGGATTTATTATGATTATTATTATTTTTGTTGAATGCATATCGTCTTTCTAAAAACTATTGTCAATGGAATTTATTGCCCCTTTATATCAACATTCATCGAATCTAGTTTATGGACTTATTGAAAATGACCTTGAATTTAGTTCTGCTGTTTCTAATCTTCTTTTAATGAGAAAAGATACAGAAAGAGTATACCAATTCACCTCGGGGGAAGAAGCGTTACGCTCTAATCTATTACCCAAAATCAATTTCCTATTAGTTGATTACCGATTAAACGGAATGGATGGAATTTCTTTTTTATCCCAAAAAGAAATCAGAGAATTAAAAATTCCAAAGCTCATACTCTCCGGCTTCAACGCAGAAGAAAAAATTTTTGAAGCCTTAAAATACGGAGTCATGGGTTATATGTTCAAGGAAGAATTGGAATCTTTAAATTTAGTTTTAGAAATTCTTCTTACCGGCGGTGCATTCATTTCTCCTTCAATTGCCTCAAGAGTAATTAGTTATTTTCAGGAAGAAACAAAAGACACAGAAACCGAAAAACTCACCATTAGAGAAATTCAAATTTTAGAAGAACTCGGCAATGGCTCCTCACCTAAGGAAATCGCAGACTCATTTAAAATTAGCATTGGCACTGTCAGAATTCACATCAAAAATATTTATACCAAAATGCAAGTCAATAACCAACGTCAGTTATTAACTAAAATACTGGGTAAATAATATTATCCGCAAGTGAACTGACCTCGTTTAGATTCCTTCGCTAATAATCCTGTCGCATAATTTTATTTTGTCGCATATAGATATATGAGACAAAATTTTTTCAATTAAGTCTCATTGTACTTTTTCTGTTAAAAAAATTTTAAAACTAAATCCTAAAACTCTTACGGTCGAAAATCAGATTAACTATGAAAAAAGAAATTCAACGAAAGAAAAAACTTCCCGGAAAAAATGATAAAGTTGTTAACTTAAACTTATTTAAGATTAAGAAATCTCTCACGGAAGAAGGCTTTGAAGTGATTGAAAATGACAAAGGAGAAATAAAATTAATTCTACGATTCGCGAGATAATCCAAGGTAAAAAAATTATCTCGACTTTTCAAAAAACATTCCCCTACTCTAATCTCCAAATCAAAACTGCTGTTACAAAATTTTCTAACTACGCTCCTCGATAAATCTTGCCAGCTTAATACTTCTACTATCATTTCGAACTGCTTCCACCCTTTCGATTCGCTCACACGACCACCAAGCGATGTGAGAAATCTATCTAGCTTAAAACGAATCGCATTAAGCTAGATAGACCTCTCACGATAAAGATGGTTCGAGGTGACCGTAAAAAACCATCGGTGTTCATCTGTGTCCATCGGTGGTAATCTTTGAAAATCCTTCTTAACGGTACAGCATTGAGCGATGTCCGAAATGCCTCTTCTACTTTATTGAAATTTAAACTTGCCATAACGAGCCAATTTAAAACTGTAAACTTAGCAGAGTTGCCCACTTAGCTCAGTTGGTAGAGTATTTCCCTCGTAACGAAAAGGTCGCCAGTTCGATTCTGGCAGTGGGCTACAGGAAGGAAAATGCCATATAAAGAACTAATTGGAAACCTAGACGGAACGGGACAGAAACATGCTATCATTGTCTCAAGATTTAATGAATTCATTACTGAGAGTCTTCTAAAGGGAGCACTTGATTCCCTTTCAAGGCATGGAGTAAAAGAAGAAGATATCACAATCGCACGCGTTCCGGGCGCCTACGAAATTCCACTTACAGCAGACAAATTAGCCAAATCTAAAAAATACGATGCAGTCATTTGCATTGGTGCCGTCATTCGAGGCTCAACTTCTCATTATGACTTTGTTGCAGGTGAATCCGCAAAAGTTGGAAGCATTGGTCTACAAAATTCGATTCCTGTTATCTTTGGAGTTCTCACCACTGAGAACATTGAGCAGGCAATTGAGAGAGCGGGAACAAAAGCCGGTAATAAGGGATTTGAAGCAGCATCAACAGCAATTGAGATGGTCAATCTCTTAAAACAAATCTAATGGCATCAAGACATAAAAGTAGATCCATCACTCTCCAGGCTCTTTATCAAATTGAATTAACAGGCGTTTCTATTGGAGATGCTCTCAGCTTCAGTTGGTATGACAAAGTCCTAGAGGCAGAAGAAAAAGAACTTGCTACCCAATTAATTAAAGGTGTTGTGAAAAATTGGGAATTACTCGATACAATAATAAAGTCTTATTCTAAAAACTGGGATTTCGAGCGCATTTCCGTCGTAAATCGATGTATATTGCGTTTGTCCATTTATAGTTTGATCAACCAAAGAGATATTCCTCCGAAAGTTGTAATCAACGAAGCGATAGAGCTTACAAGAGAGTTTGAATCTGAAACCGCTGTAACCTTTATCAATGGAATTCTAGATGCAGTGTATAAGGATGAATTAGCCAAGCTTAGCGGAGATTAGGTATGGAACCAATCAAAAAAAATAGACTCAAATTTGAATCAGTCGAGCCAGAGACAAATCCAAATGTCACCCAATATGAAACGGACGAATATTCAACGATGCAACTCCGGCAGCAAACAGCCAGTACCCCACTTCCCTGGATTCTTTTCTTTTTACTGCTTTTACTTGTAATCGGCGGAACAACCTGGTATTATTTTTTTGCGGGTAAGTCAGGATTTGAGCCTTTTTCTAAAGGGGACTTAGCAGAAGAGAAAAATGGCGGACTAGATAGAATCCTGGAAAGACCGTATATGCCTTCTAGCTCCACAAACCCGAGGCTTGCTGAATGTATTACTCTTTATCTAGAAAGATACCAGAAGAAAGCAGAAACGAAATGCGAGGAATTTTTAAATCGTCCTGAATCGGACCAGGATAAATCAGTAGCCCTGACTGTTTTAGGGGTAATATACGATGAGAAAGGTCGCTATGCTCAGTCGATTGAATACCTTCGAAAAGCAGTTGCCTATGATCCCAAAAACGTATATGCGCTCTATGATTTGGCTGTAGCTTATAAACACGATGGAAGACTTGCTGATGCTAGGACTACCATCCAAAGAGCAAAAGAATTAGCCCCCAATGATACAAAAGTATCCCTACTCGCTGGAAATTTACTCTATGATGCGAATGACCCAAAGGCAGCAATGGAAAGTTACAAAGACGGACTTTCCAATACTCCAAATGATCCTTCTCTGGCTTATAACCTTGCACTAGCCCAATACAAGCAAGGAATGATTCCAGAAGCAATCGAAAACTTCCGTAAAGCAATTCAAAGCGGGGGCTCCGGTCAAATCGCTGAATTAGCTCATGCACAACTTGCCTCCATTTATTATTACAGAGAAGACTTCAATGGTGCGGAGCATCATTTTAGAGAAGCTATTGCCATTAAACCAATGGATTCAAGGTATCTCTATAACCTGGGTGTAGTTCTTCTAAAGAAAAAGAACACAGAAGAGGCAGTCTCCTTTTTACAAAAAGCACTCGATGCAGGAGCAACCGATCCTCAGATTTATAGATACATTGCTGAGTCCTTCGAAGACCTGAAGATGTATGACAATGCAATTGCCTCTCTTGAGAAAGCAATGAAGCTTCGCCCGGATGATGTGGATACATTGATTCAGTTAGCTGATCTTTATTACAATAGAGGGAATTTAAGCCAAGCGGAAGATACATTTAGAAAAGTAATCCGAATTACTCCTGGCGACTCCAATACAGAATCAGCCCGTGTGAACTTAGGAATTATTCTAGATGATATGGAGCGATATGGAGAAGCGATTGTAGAGTTTGAAAAGGCTCTCGAGTTAAATCCTAAAAACGAGAACGCTTACTACAATCTAGGGATTGCCTATAAACATGCAGGTCAACCTACTAAGGCATTGGAAAGCTGGCGCAAGGCTAGTGTAATTAATCCTTCTGAAACCAAGCATAGGGAAGCAATAGCAGACTATTACTTAGAAAATAATTACCTAGATGAAGCTGCCCGCGAATACGAAGAAATCGCGAAAGCAAACCAGTTCAATTACAAAGTGAGACTAAAACTTGCTGATTCTTATTTTAAAAGACAGCAATTTGATTTGGCTGAGAAGAACCTTATTTTTGTTCTAAATCATTCAAAAAATGGGGACGAGATAAAACTCGCTCATAGAAAACTTGCCCTTGTGTATTCTGAGGGTGACTCAAAAAACAAAACAAAAGCGAAAGATGAAGCATATCGTGGTTCTCATATAGACCCCGATGATATGGAAGGAAGACTAGTATTAGCGAAAGTATTAATTGATTCAAATTCACTCATGGATAGAGAAAAGGCGATTGATGAACTTACAGCCATCATTCGCTCCGATGTAAAGCCCAAATTAGCAGCAAAAGCCTACAATTACCTTGGGGTCTGCTTCTATAAAAACCATGAGTATAAGAAAGCACTTAGAGAATTTCAAAATGCAATCGATTTAGACCCAAATCTAACCGATGCTTATGATAATAAAAGGGCAGCTAGGGCTGAGTATGAGACAAGTATTCAGAGCAAACAAACAGCCTACTAAAAGCTTGACTTATTTTAGGCGATTGGGAAAGTGAAAGGAAGTCGCAATTTGCGAAGATTGGTGTAACAGGGCAAATGATAAAAAAACAAGATGATGGTTCTGGTAGTAGTAGCTTCCAGAAGTTTAAAACTGGTATAATTGTATTATTTCTCTTCGCTATGAGTTTTTCTGCCTCCTATGCAGCAGATGCCGAAAAAGATGAATTAAAAGAAAATCTTTTAGGCTCTGAAAAAAAACAGAAACAAGCACTTCAATCTCTGAAGTCACTCAAAAGAGAAGACTTGTTTCCAATCGTTTCCAAAATTTTAAGAGAGACTACCTCCGAAGGAGAAATACAGGGCATGATCCTTGATCTCTATTTTTCCTACGGTCCCGAAATCGAAAAATTCAATCCAAGCTTAATCGAAGACCTCGAATGGGTATTTGACAATACCAAAAACGAAGCCAATATTATAAAAGTCCTCCACTATGCTGCTACCTACAAAGAAAAGCGTCTCATGTATCATATTCTCGATTATATAACGTACCGTGATGCAACTGTCCGCGAATATACTTTTAAAGCAATTGATAGTTTTAAAGACGACAGAGCCTTACCTTTTATATTAGAGCTTGGAAGCTCAGACCAACCTATTCATAGATACTATTACCTTGAGTCTTTAAACTTCATCAATGATGAAAGAGCAAGCATGCACGTTGCAAAACTTCTTACCGATCCAAGTCCTGCGATACGAAGTGAATGCATTGTAGTCATAGAAAAACTTGGCTTAAAAGAAAAATTAAATTCTGTCCTTACTATGGCAACTAACGACTCTAACTACGAAGTAAGAAAGACTGCCGTAGTATCCTTAAAAAACCAACGCTCTAAATTTCCGACCACTGTTTACCAAAAAACAATCTTCGATGCAAACAGAGAAGTTAGAGATGTAACTGTAGATGCAATTAATTCAATTAAAGATCCATCGTATGCCCGGTTTATTTCTGCTGCTATGGAAAAAGAAACTCTCTCCCCTCTTCGCTTGAAGATGATTGATAGCTTACTTATTTTAAACAATCACGGCGGTGGAATAGGATTATCCGTTGCACTACGTAAAGACGTGGACAGTCAGGTTCGTTCAAAAGCTGCCTTTGCAATTGGAAAACTAAAAGCAACTCCTGTAGTTCGTGATTTAGTTTCTTCTCTACAAGTAGAAACTGTTGTGAATGTAAAGATTGAAGTAACACGCTCTCTCGGTTCCTTAAAAGAAAAATCAGCCGTGCCTGTAATGCTTACAAAATTGCAAACCAACGAAGCTAACGAACTTCGCTCTGAATTCTTAACTGCACTCAATCAAATTGACGATCCAAAGGTAATGCCTGTTATCTTCGATTTGATTGATTTAGAAAACACAGAAATGATTAAAACAGGTATGAAGCAACTTCTAAGAACAATGCTTTATAGATACCACGGTGGTGGAAAAGACTATCGCACCATTGCTCTTTCTGAAAAAGTTTCTATGAACTAGTTACCTCACAAGGATACATACAAGGCTAACTTGATGTATGCACTCGAACTCTAATGAATAGATTACGATTTAAAATGGATTTTGAACCATGCGCGTAATCAGTCACTTAGTATTTATCATTACCCTACTCTTAAATTGTCAAACAAATTGGGAAATCAATTTACCACGAGCTCAAAAGGGAATTCTAGATTTTAAAAAATTGAACTTTGATTTAGATTCCGTTCACTCTGAATCAATTCCTTTAGATGGAGAATGGGAATTTTATTGGGATGAATATATCGACCCGGGTTCAATTTGTGATAATCTTAATGCAAGCGAGTGCTCAAATCAAAAGTATATAGAAGTTCCCGGTCATTGGCAGAATTTTAAATATCCTATAAATGGCTTTGGCACCTATCGTTTAAAGATTCAATTACTCAAACCTACATCTGAATTAGTTTTATTATTAAATCCAATCAGCTCGTCTTATAAAATTTTTATTAACAAAAATTTTGTCTATGAAAGTGAAAAACTTGGAAAGACAAGAGAAGACACAATTCCACTAATCAAAAGAAAAATAATTCCAATTCCAAACCAGGTAACAGAATTGGAAATACTCATTCAAGTTGCAAATTTTTACCATATCAGATCAGGCATTTTAAATTCCATTGTCCTGGGCAAAAAAGAAAAAATCGAAAGTAAAGATAAATCAAAAATTGCTTCAGATTTAATTTTAGCGAGTTCGCTCTTTATGATTGGGTTTTACCACTTTGTATTATTCTTAAATCGCAGAAAAGATAAAGCCCCACTCTATTTTGGAATATTTTCAATGATAATGGGAATAAGGACTATCATAATCAATGATAGATGGATATTAGATGAATTTTCTTTCCTCTCCTTTGCATTGATTTTAAAATTAGAAATAATATCTACCAACTATGGTACTTTTTCCTTCTTTCAATTTGTAAAATCTTTCTTTGCAAAAGAAACATCCAATTGGCTTATTAGAATTTCTGGAATTACTCTAATTCCCGCTTGCGTTATAGTCATATTAACCGCTATGAACGTTTATTTGAAAACAATTTATATAACACTTCCAATTATCCTGTTAGGAATTATTTATACTTTTGTAATATCCATTCATGCAATAAAAAATAAACGACCCGGTTCTCTTTTGTTTTTCATTGGCTTTGTCTTTTACTCAATAACAATTTTTGTAGGAATCTTAAAGACAATGGGGTTTTTATTTTTACCTTTTATAGGAAGTTATGGATTATTCATATTTACTATTTTTCAAGTAATCATATTATCCCGAAGGTTTGGAAGAGAATTTGAAAAGGCAGAATCTCTCAGCGAAGAATTAAAAGAGAAATCAATTCGATTAGAAAAAACAGCAAATGAGTTAAAAGAATTAACAACTAACCTGGAAAGTAAGGTTCAGGAAAGAACAAGTGATTTACAGATCGCAAAGGAAGAAATTGAATACCTCAACCAATTTTCAAAAATCATCAATTCGACAAATAATCTAGACACAGTTTTTCAATATGCAGTTAAGAATTTAAAAGAAAAATTCGATACGAATGTTTTTCTTTTACAGTTGCTAAATAAAGAAAAAATGGAATTGGTTTATCGTTGTGCCTACTTCCCTTCAGAAATTCCAGAAGAATTGGTTAATGACTATTACTCTCTAAGACTTCCAGTAGCCGATGGGGTTGGTTCCTACTTTGTAACTATTTCAAGAAAAAAGACTTTGTATTTAAAAGATTTAACTAGAATTTCTTCTGAGGACTTTTCTCCTTTCGATACAAGATTAAATAATGATCTCAAACTTACTTCTGTTTTACAAGTTCCACTCCTACTACAAAAGGAAGTCATTGGAATTATCCATATCAATAAATATGGAGGAATGAAAGCGCTTAGTAAATCTGATATCCACTTTATAGAATCGCTTTGCGAACAATTAGCATTAGCCGTTAATAATTCAGCTCTCTTTGAGGAAACAGAAATAGAAAGACAAAAATCTGAAAAACTTCTTCTGAATATTTTACCAAGGGAAGTCGCACTAGAATTAAAAGAGAAAGGATTTGCAGAACCGGTATTTTTTGAATCTGTAAGTGTAATGTTCACGGACTTTAAAGGATTTACACAGATTGCAGAAAAGCTAAGCCCAAAAGAATTAGTAAAGGATTTGGACGCTTGCTTTGTTCAATTTGATAAAATTTCTGAGCGCTATAATCTAGAAAAACTAAAAACGATAGGCGATAGCTATATGTGTGCAGGAGGAATTCCTAAAAAAAATAAAACGCATGCAGTAGATTGCTGTCTCGCTGCACTAGAAATTCAGAACTTCATGAATCTAATGAAGCAATTAAAAGAAGAACAGGGTTTTCCCTATTGGGAGTTACGCCTGGGTATCCACACTGGCTCACTTGTTGCCGGTGTAATCGGAGAAAGAAAATTTGCATACGATGTATGGGGCGATACAGTTAATACTGCAAGTCGTATGGAATCTAGCGGGACTCCGGGACGAATCAATATTAGCTACACAACCTATGAACTTATAAAAGAATTTTTCGAATGCGAATATCGAGGAGAAGTCAATGCAAAAAATAAAGGCGTTGTCAAAATGTATTACCTAAATCGATTAAAGCCAGATTTCTCTAAGGATAAAGAAGGCTTGATCCCAAATGGGAAATTTTGGGAAAAAATTTAAATACCTTAAGTCTTCAAGGCTTTAATTTATATTTGTATACAACTGCACTCTAAAGGGTTAGCGGTCCAATAATAAAGTCGTCAATAATAAATTTAATTTAAAATCCTCTATATACGATAGTATAAATATCCCGGTTAAATTTCACATTCAATGCGATTTCGTCCTGCTCGTTTCGCTCGATAAAGTGCTTTATCTACTCGAGACATCATCTGCATTATGGAATCTCCTTTTTTATACTCGGTGATTCCAAAACTAGATGTTTTATTTCCGACAACCGGAAAGTTATGCTCGGAAATTCTTGCCCGCAAGGATTCGATTAAATTTTTTGCAGTAATTATTTCTGTATTGCGGCATACAATAAGAAACTCCTCTCCTCCCCAGCGACCTGTTATATCTGAATATCGAACAAATTTTGTAAGCAAACGCGCAAACTCAATAAGAACTTGGTCTCCTACAGGATGCCCGTAGTTATCATTGACCAATTTAAAATGATCGATATCAAGAAGCACTAGAGCAAATTGACTGGCGTGATACTCGCACCGATATAATTCTGTTTCTAAAACATGATCAAGCATAAACCGATTATAAAGCCCTGTTAATCTATCTGTTACTGCCAATTGCTCTAGTTGAATTCTTTTTTCTTCTAGTTCGACGTTAGCCGCTATTAATGCTGAATTGCTTTTTGAAAGTGCAATTGTTCTCTCCTCTACTCTTTCTTTTAATAATCTTTCTTGAGATTTTAAATTCTCTAGCAATAAGTTTTGGGCTTCCAGTGCTTCTTTTTGTGCTTTTTCTTTTTCTTTTCGAATGTTATTAAAGCGATCAGCTAGAGCAAGCCCTAATAAAAGCATTTCTAAGGCAGAACCAAATTGTAATCCATTTGTTGAAATTTCATTACTTGCAATCAAGTTAAAACTTCGCATAATCATCATTATTCCACCTATACATAGCATTAGAAATGCAACTACAAAGTAATATGCACTCCTTTGTCTTTTTATAGCACACAATACACTTGTGCTTATAACCATTATAATAGTTATAAGACAAAGTAGTATGATAGGTTTAATAAATTTCCCAAAGGAAATAAATAAACCAATTGGGCTAATCAAAAGTAACCCAATCTGTATTTTTATCAGCATATCAATTCGGGGAATTATTTTCCAGGTATTGAGCATTTGTCGCATAAATAATAAAAGGGTTAAAAGAGATATACAGTATCCTACCATTGAGTCTATTTCAGACCAGAAGATTGAGTTTTGCCAGAGAAATTCTTTTGCAAGTCCATTCTGTGAAGCCAATGTTAATGCTGCACTTGTCACAAACGAAATATAAAGTAAATAAACAAAATCCCATAAGGATAAAAATAAAAGTAAATTAAATAGCACCATTGCAGTAGCCATTCCAAAATACCAGGCTTGCGCTAGATAATCATTTCTAACATGTATCTGATAAGCTTTTGCCTCCCAGAGCTTTGCAGGAACCAGTAAATTTGTAGGAGATTCAATTCTAAGATAATAAACCTGATTAGAATGAGCTGGCATTTCAATAGGAAATACAAAAAAACGATTGGGATAAGGACGCGAATAAAAAGAAAAAGCATTTCCAGTAAGAATAGACTCATAAATTCCATCTGCGTTTGGTTTATAGAAATGAATATGAGCAAGTCGTGAGTAGCTAATTTCGAGTATCCTCTGTGTAGAGGCTTCACTTGAATTTTGTAATTCAAAACGAAGCCAGTAAGCAGATTTAGAATAGCCCAAATTCAATGCCTCTGCTATATTAGAGTTCTTTTGGAAGCGGGAATTATTTTCCTCTTTTTGTATCTCTGAAATTGTTAAATCAAGATTTTTATCTTCGAGTGTAGAAAAATTTTGTGTGATTGCAATACATTCATGCTCTAATTTACTAACGTCTATGGGCATTTCTCCAGAATAAACGTTAGTTGCAGACAAAGGCATTACTATTAAAAAGATCCATTTTTTTAATTTAGAAGCTGGATTTTTTAAAACTAGAAAAAGATTAAATAAAAAAGTTTTATAGAAATGTATATTTGAAAGAATCATTTAATCTCAGCTCTCATTTTATAAACTACTCCTAAACAAAGTCTCCATTTATTCACTATTATGATGACCCTTTTCCAATAAAGAAGTATTATAGAATCAAATCGGAATTTATGATTAGGAATTAAAATAGTCAAGTTATTATTTCTTTAGAACCTTGTTATTCTTATTTATCTCGTATTCGCGAAGGAACAGAATTAGAAATACATTGCATGTTGCATTGATTTCATTAGCTAAAATATAGCCATGGATTTTACGAATCAATATTAATTCAAATCATCCTTGTATTTTAATTTAAAAAATAGCGGTTAATACTTGTAATCCCTATTTTTAAATAAAGAGGAATGATCCAAATTGTGAAATGAAAATTTTCTTTGTTCTAAAAACTTGCCTGGAAATCCAAAAAGACTCTCCTGCCTTCTCTGATGTAATCATTTGGATAGGCTAAACGCTGAACCGTAAGTTGATATTCATTTAGCGCATTATATACATTAAGCGCTAGACTCATATTTTCTAATAGTTTATAACAAATCCTTAGATTTATATTTGTCCAGGCAGGAACATCTTTTGGTCTATACGTTGGATAAGAGTAAGGATTACTGTAATCATTCGATTGTAGCATTCCTGTTATCGGATCAACTTTACCTATATCACTTTTTCTTCTGATAACTTCTCCCTGCCTTTGAACAGATATTGATCCCTGCCAATCATTCCAGTTAGCAGATAATCCAAAGTTTGCGGTGCTAGCAGGAGAAATGGTTACTTCGTTTGGAGTCTTGGATACTTTCGTATCTAAATTATGTTCGAGGTATCTCTGGAATCTGGAATAATTAACAAATCCATTTACATATTTTAAATTAACTAAAACCTCAACTTCGACTCCTCTATTTCCCATTGTATAAACGTTTTGGAGAACATTGGTTGTTCCACTGTAGTCGATAACATTTTCAAATCTAGTTTGAAAAACATTTAACCTAAAATTATAATTCGAACTCATAATCCAATCCAATGCAACTTCCATTGTTTTTATTACCTCTGGACTGATTTTGCGGGGGTTATTAGAGCCCGCAATATAGGTATTAACCCCAAATAATTCCCCGACTGATGGTTCACGAAAGGCTGTGCCTCCTAAAAATTTCAATGTCATTTTATGACTCAAAAAATAAACCATTCCAACTCTAGGACTTGTTTTGCGGTAGATTTTTTTTTCATTCGTTATAAAAGGTGCTCCAATATTTTTTGTTGGAAAAGATTGAAAAAGCGAAGTAGAAGTAATTGGATCATAAATTTCTGCGGTGGGAGAGCCAAAGAATTCTTTATAGGGATAATCAATTCCTCTAAAATGGTATTGCGATTCATCGTAACGAACACCAAATGTAAACTCCACATTTTTATTAAACAACTTTCCTGATGTAATTTGTGCAAAGGGGGCAATTTTATAAATTGGTTTGTCAGTAATCCAATCCATAATCGGGTTTAGAGGTAAATTCATATTATTCGGATTTGTTTTACCGCTTCCATGTAAATTCAAATCTGCATTACTTGTATGACTTTTATCCCCTCTATAAGAAAGTTCATTTGCTTCAACACCTGATATAAAACTTCCTCCATTTCCAAAGAGATAAGTCATTTGAGCACGACCGAAGTTGTTTTGTAAATTTGTATAAACTTGTTCTGTGAGCCCATTCGGAAAAGATTTATTTCCACTCGGATAAAGTCTTGCATTGTAATCCCAAAAATTTGTAGTATGGCGTATAACGTATTCATGGCTTAGTTTATCTGAAATATTTTTTGCATATTTGAAAATAAAAATATCTCGTCCTTCTCTATTTGGCGCATACGTATCCGGAATACTTTGTAACCATCCATTGAAATTTTCATAAGTCCAATGCTGTCTGTGGTATTGAAAGGAAAATCCTTTTAGATTTCCTTCTCCTTCCAATTTAGAAAAAAGGTAATAGCTTTTATGGTTATCTTTAATTGGAAATTTTTGTAAATATCCAAATGCATCTTTTCTACCCGAGCCGTCATAATTGCTATATTCATTTCCATTTGTCTGGTAGGAATTGTAACTTAAAACATAAGAAAACATTTTACCTGTATTTCCAGTAATGAAATCATAAATTCTTGTTCCGTAATTTCCAACTCGAGTCCGCATATTTAACGAACCCTTTAAATCGGAACCTGAATAGGTATTTAAACTAATTACACCGTTAGTCGCATTAGATCCATAGAGAGCTGATCCGGGTCCTCTAATTACCTCGATTGATTTTACAATATTTAATGGAGTCAATTCCCAGGTAAGTGCAGAGCCATAAAAAAGTTCATTGTGCTGCACTCCGTCCACTAACATCAGAAGATGATTGTTATTCCAACCTTCAAATAGTCCCCTGGAGCTAACAGTCTTTCTTTCATTTACACGGGAAGGTGAAAAGCCAGGGAGTTGGTAAAGAATATCATTTAGTGAATTTCTTCCAAAGTCTCTAATTTGTTTATCTGAAATAGTAGATACAATGTTAGGTGCTTCTCGAATTCTTTGCTTTTTCTTGGTTGCTATAAAAACAATTTCTTCTTCTAATTTAAAAAATAATTCTTCGTTTGCTTTTTCCCGTTTGGTTTCTTCCGTAAAATCAGGATTGGATTTTTTTTCCTTTTTATTTTCTAAGTCTTGAATCTTTTGATTTATTTTTTTTTGCTCTTCCTCTAATTGATAAATTTGCTTTTTCAGGTTATCATCTTTTTCTTTTAACTCCTTAATATCATCTTCCTGACCAAATATTTTAAAGTTTAATAGAATTATTAGAATGATTAATTTCAAAATTTGAGTTTTCCTTAATAAAAATAAATTTCAGTATAAAGACAATTAATCATAAATCTAAAATTATTATAAACATGACAACGAATTATCTTTTTTAAAGATTGTTTTTCCCTACGAGAGCATAACCTATAGTAATTCTAAGCCTTGCTCTGTAATAAGGATAGTAAATCGATTATTCGTTGCTTAATGAGTTATTCTATAGATATTTAAGATTAGACTGCGAAAAAAAAATTCAAGCAGATTGTCCTCGCTTGATAGGGTTTTAATCTAAATTGTTTTTATTAATTCTTCTTTTCGTAGATATCATCTACTTTCATATTTAGTTTAAAAAGAGCTTTCTCAGCGATGATTAATTTCCAAATCACAGTTCTTAGTAGGCTGAATAAAAATCCGGGGCTAATATGGACTATCTTCATTAAAATATCTTTATCAATACGGACAATTTTAGCCTTATCTGAAACTGTAATCATCGTTTGATATCTCGGTGAATCACTTACGATGGAAGTCTCTCCAAAGAAATCCCCCTTCTCATACGTTGTAATCTTCATATTCTTTTTGTGATATTTTTTTATGACGGCAATAGTTCCTTCATAGATAAAATACATTGCCCCGTCAGACTTTTCGCCTTCGGAATAAATTTTGTCTCCACGAATTAGAATTCTATTGTGAAGGTTGTGAACATAATTGAAAACATTAATATTGTCAACTCTACTCTCATTGAGTCTAGTGGCTAATGCTGGATCTAATTCCGGAAGAGCCTTGATGATCTTGTCGATAGAAGCTTCTGCTCGAATGAGACGTGCAATGGTTGCTTTTAAAATAGAGAACATTAGACCGGGGCTTTCTTTTGTCTTCTGGATAAACTTTTCTTTACTGAATAATAACAATTTGCCGCTATCGGACTTAACCTGGATAGTTGCTGTTCTAGGCTGACTGGAAATAAGAGAAAGCTCGCCGAAGAAATCGCCTGATTTTAAAACGTTTACCTCTTCGATTGTCTCTCCACGATTTTTCATGACCGAAAAAGAACCTTCTAAAATAAAATACATAGTCTCATTAGAAGGATCTCCTTCTTTTATAATACTATCTCCCTTTTTATAAATCTTTAAATCAGTAGAAGCAGGAGGAGCTTCTTTCATAATCTTAGATTTTAAATTGAAGGTTGCCTTCTCTGTATTAATAAGTTTCCAAATTGTATTTTTAAGATTATTAAATAAAAATTCAGGATGCAGGTTTACAATTTTCAAAAATGCAACTTTGTCAATTTGCACTAATTTAACATCATCTGATTTTGTGATAGCAGAATGAGTATAGGGAGTATCGCTAATAAATGATGTCTCTCCAAAAAAATGTCCAAGCTCTAAATTGGCTATATCTACATTTTTTCCATGATGCTCTTTCATAAGAGAAATTGTTCCGCGTAAAATAAAATACATATGCGGATTAGCGTCCTTACCCTCAGAAAAGATTTTTAAACTTTTCCCCAGATTTAAAATAGGGAGAGAATGAATATAATTAAGAGCTTTTATATTTACCAGTTTAACATGATTTTGATTTAATTTTATAATTAAATCTGGCTTCATATTAGGAATTGCTTTGATAGTGTTTTCAAAATTAACATCTGCCCGAAGAAAACGCGCAATAGCCGCCTTTAAAATGGAAAACATTAAAACTGGATTTGATACTGTTTGTTGGATAAATTTTTTCTTACTGAATAAAAGTAACTTCGCAGAATCCGAGTCAACCGTTACAGTGGCAGTTCTTGGTTGATTAGAAATAAGAGCAATTTCTCCAAAGAAATCTCCTGTCTTTAATTGGTTGATGAGTATGGGAGTTTCGCCTTGCTTTTTATAAACAGCACATGTTCCATTTAGGATGAAATACATGGTTTCATTTGAGGCAGTTCCCTCTGAAATTAATACGTCCCCTTTTTTATAGTCTTGGACATCAGTATCTTGTAAAAACTCGTTTGTAAAAAGCTTGTTTAGCATCTTATCCTTGGATTTAAGTTAAAATAGAATAACATATAGCAAAATCAATCAATAAATTATAATAAAGCTTTGGAAAAACGAAGAAAAAATATTTGATGATTTAAATCACTTTCCATTTAGATTCTTTTCCTTTTTTTTAAGGTTCAATTTATAGATTGGATAATCATTTATCTACAGGAGACAAGCTACCTTATTTAGTAAATCTTCTTTTTTAAGACCAGGTAATTTGCTGATATTCCTTGACATTTGTGCTTAAATAGAAATCATCTCTGAAAGCGTTCGAATTTTGGGAGCCCTATTTGAAGAAAATATTTAGACAATTGGAACTCAGAACTTTTTTTGAGACTAGCTTTAATAAATTAAAAGAAAGAGACTTAGCAATCCAGCTAGCAGGCTTTCAAAAGAAATTCAGTCAGATTCCACTGTTCCAATCTTTCCTTCAATTCTTCACCAGCTTTACAATTATTCTCAGACTCGTTAGTCGCTCCTCCTCCATCGTAAATCAAAACATGAAGCAAATCGTCGAAGAGACCCATAATATGGATCGCGATTTAATCAACATTCGAAATATTATGGATGAATATTTAGTGAAGATGAAACAATTCTCAGAAGAAATGGAGAATGTCACAAGTGAAGTAAAAGAAATTCATTTTCAAACTAGAAAAATGGCTGAGAAAAATAATGATATTTTAGATTCATCAAACGACATCCAGGAGAAAGTGCAAAGGGGCGCGCGAACAATGGAAGCTGGTGTCTATCTAATTGCAGAGCTAGTCGAACAGAACAAAGAACTCAATGAAACTATTCGAGATCTCTGGTCTAAGTATGGATTTTTAGTCGCACATTCAAAAGACCTTATTAAAATTTCTGAAAGCACAAAGATGCTTGCCTTAAACGCCGAAATCGAATCCGCTCATGCTGGAGAATCTGGAAAAGGATTTGCAGTTGTCGCACAGGAAATGGGAAAACTAGCAAAGAAAAATTCTGACATTTCAAGAGAAATTGCGAAAGGGATTATAGAAATGCAAGAACAGGCAAAGCTCACCGAGATAAACGTTTCCTCCTCTGTGGAGTTAGCACAAAATTCAGAAAAAGAAATTAAAGAAGCACACAAAACCTATGTAAACGTTAGTAACTCGATCACTAAAGTTCTAAAAGATTCAAATGATTTCTTAACTTCTTTTTCCAATTTAGAATTCAGTATGAAATTAATCACAGAAAATTTTAATAGCGCAAACGTATTATTATCAGATTCAAACAAAAATGTCCAAAATATTTCTAAATCAATTGATTCACAAGTTGAAATGGTAAAAGAAATTGATGCAAGAACCCTTTCTACTTTTACCGCTAGTAGAATTTTGAATTCCCTCATATCTCAGTTTACAATTCCAGGCTTTAGAGACGTTAGTCCCAAAGTAAAGACAGTAGAAAAACTAATCGAATCCATTTTAAGCATTCGAGGAATTTTAATTTCTGCCCTCTTTGAAGAACAAAGAGGATCGATCAATAAATTCTCAATTGAAATAAAACAAATAGATTCTGAAATAAATTCCGAAATTCTAAATCTCCAAACATTAGTCATCAATCAACCGGACAAAATAAAATTGGATGAATTCAGAATTTGGCTTAACGACTTTCAATCCCAATACAATCTATGTATTTTGAAATTAACATCGAATGAAATCAGTGCCGCAAAAGATATCTACGCAAACCTCCGCGAAAAAATAAGTCCTGCTCTCACAACTCTCCTCAGTTTTGTCGTGCAAGAAATAATTGATGTAAACGACAAATCTTAATTCAATAAAAAAGTATTGCTCATTCTCTTAAAAGTTTAGAATGGGATAATGTTATTAACCCGTCTTTGTAAAAAGTTTAATGAACAATCTTTGAAGTATGCAATTGCAGGAGGATTTGCAGTGGCACTTCATGGAGCTGTTCGGGGAACAGTAGATGTTGATATTGTATTAGATTTAGATGAAAAAAATCTAACTCTTTGCGAGGAGATTTTAAAATCTATGGGGTTTGTTAGTAAAATTCCTGTTGATGCAAATATAATTTTAAAGAACAGGGAAATGTTCATACAAGAAAAAAATCTGATTGCCTGGTCTTTTTATAATCCGAATAATCCAAGTGAAATTATAGATATTCTTATTCACAAAGACTTAGTAGATATGAATACCACTATCATGAAGCACGCTGACATTGAGTTAAGCGTAATTGCAAAGCAGGATTTAATCGATATGAAAAGAGAGAGTGCAAGACCACAGGACATGGAAGATATAAAAGCACTGGAGAGTCTAGATTGAGACCTGTGCAGTATTTTTCAAAAGAATATCTGCTCACATGCAAAAACTTTTCCACTGAACAAATCGTAAACTTTGTTGAAGACTTTCGCTCCCTTTTCGGAGAAACGGCAAATGCGCATAAACTCCTACAGCAGGAGAAAATATTTTTAGAGTTAAAGGCTAAACTAAATAGAATTTCCAAAACTTAGTTAAGAAAAGAATCAATAAAATAAATACTCTCTGTGAACTTTGTGCACTCTGTGAGAAATAAATTCTTTATATTTTTAGAGTTCCATAACAATTTAAGTATTCTCTCTGTCTTTGCTATCAACTATAACAGCAACAGCCGCGTCCCCTGTAACGTTTACCACTGTGCGAAACATATCGAGTATCCGCTCGACTGCAAAGATTAATGCAATTCCTTCTGTTGCAATGCCTATCGCATTTAATACAATGACAAGCATTACAATACCAGCTCCGGGAACGCCTGCTGTTCCGATGGAAGCAAGGGTTGCGGTTAATATGATATTTAACTGTTGTTGCATGGTTAGATCATAACCAAATACCTGTGCAATAAACACAGCCGAGACCGATTGATAAAGACCTGTTCCATCCATATTGATTGTTGCCCCAATTGGTAAAACAAAACTTGCAACTTCCTTCGAAACTCCCATTTCTTTTTCGCAAGTTTCCATTGTAACAGGAAGTGTAGCCGCACTTGAGCTAGTTGAGAATGCCACCATCTGAATAGGAATCACTGCTTTTAAATAGTGTGATGGTTTTACTTTTGTGAAAATAAAAATCAAAGATGGATAAATGAAAAATAGCATTAACATTAATCCAACAATGACTGTTAAAGAATAAGAGCCGAGTGCAATGAATAAATCAATCGCATCGGAAAGATTATTTCCACCAAACTCAACGAGTAGCGAAGAGATAAGCGCAAACACCCCAATAGGCGCATAAAGCATAATGATATCGATTACTTTTAGAATAATTTCATTTAAAGAATCCACAAAATTTTTAAAGGCTAATACATCTTTGTCGGGAAGCATAATCATCGCTATACCAAATATAATAGCTATAAATATAATTTGCAGCATTTTAGAATTATCCGCTGCTGATTTAAACATATTGTCAGGAATAAAATCCAATAGAAACTGAAGAGGTGGACGATCGTTTACTTTCTTTGCGTCCTCTGTCTTTGCTTCTGCTTCTTTTGCAAATTTGGCTCTAAGCTCTTGCTTTTTAACTTCCGAAAAAGAATTTCCTGGATTTACAATATTTACCAAAAGAAGTCCAAAGCTTATTGCAATAACCGTTGTGGACATATAGAGGATAATGGTGCGTATACTCAGACGGGAAAGTCTAGACATATCACTAAGACTAGAAATTCCTTTTACGAGAGAAACAAAAACTAAAGGCACTGCAATCGTCTTTAATAAACTTATAAAAATAGAGCCATAGGGCTTTACATACATGGCGGTAAATTCGACTAATCGATAGTGTATGGCAATCGAACCGAAGATTACACCAAGAAGCATACTTAGTAGAATCTCGGTTTGAAGATTTAATTTTTTCTTAACAAAAGATTTTACAATAAAAAAAGCAAGTGGGATCGCAATTGCCTTTAATGTATTTAGAAAAAAAGAGCCGAATAAGACTGCACCTAAAATATTTACAATCAGGATACCAAATAGAATTTTAATTTGAAGAGTTAGTTTCATGTATGTTGAGTTTGGTTAGGAGAGGATTTGTTTAAGACCTAACCTCACCTAACACATATTTAACTAGTTTGCTTTGAGGCAAGTATTTTTAAGATGAGATTTTTATTCTAAAATTAGAATATCTTTGCGACTTAGCGTCTTTGCGTGAACTCTTATCTTCTCGAATAAATTCCTTAACTTGACTGAATTGAGCCTTAGTAGATTTCAAGCACGGCTTTCGAAGTATTTTACTACATCAATATGCCCACTTTTTGCAGCTAGCATGATTGAATCGAATTCAATTTGATTTTTTATGCTTTGGTCTGCTTTATTTTCACAAAGACATTTCACGACTTCCAAATGTCCAAAAGAAGCTGCTCGCATAAGAGCTGTAAGTCCCAAATTATTTTGAATGTTTACGTCTGCTTTATTTTTTAGAAGAAGTTTGACAACATCTAGACTTCCATTCGAAGAAGCAAACATTAGTGCAGTCCAGCCTTTGTTGTCTATGGCATTGATTTCTGCTTTTTTTTGAATTAGGTATTTTACGACTTCCAAATGACCTTTGTAAGAAGCAAGCATGAGCACTGTCCATTTATCTTTATTACGCGCATTCACATCTGCTTTGTTCTCAATTAATGCTTTTACTATTTCGAGATGTCCTTTATTGGCAGCGAGCATAAGAGCAGTGAATCCATGTTGATCCTTAATTTCTACATTTGCTCCTTGGTTTAAGAGATACTGTAATACCTCAAGGTTCCCAAACGTCGCAGCTTTCATTAAGGCAGTTGCCCCTTCCAAATTACGATAATCTACATCTACATTTTGTTTTTCGATAATAGATTTTACTCTTGGTAAATCCCCACTACCTGCGGCACTGATCAAGTCTTCTTGAAACTTATTGTCAAACATTTATTTCCTCGATTCTAAAGAAACGCAGTTATAATATGTTCATTTAAAATGTAAAGGAAAAAATGTAAGAGAATTAGCCTTTTAAATCCACTTTAGGGAGTGACTTGGAGAGAGATTTGTAAATTTCTTCAGCGATGCCAAGAGATTCAGTTTTAGAAATATTCTTAGCATATTCATCATAGAGCATGTCGTCAAAAATTTCTTCTGCGTGACCGCCATCAATGAGTCCGGATTTCTCGACAGACTTTTTCATTTGGGATAACATCATTTTGACGAAGATGGATTCAAATTCCACACTTGCATCGAATAATTTTTTGCGGTAAGGATCAGCGGCTACTTCTGCTTTGATATTTTGAGGCAAACGAACAGAGGAAGTAGAAACTCTTCCCTGGATGGATTCGTTTACTTCTTTTTGGAGTGCTTCTTCAAAAGTGGAATTTGACTTGCTACTCTTTAAAGAATCATTCATCCTTTGGATATTCTGAATAGAATTCTCCCCTAAGTTTAAACGATTTAAGTTGATAGCATTTTGAATTTCACTCATTGCACAATTACCTCTGCGTGAAGGGCACCTGCTTTTTTCATCCCTTCTAAAATAGCTATAATGTCTTTTGTAGAAGCCCCGATTTTATTCAGCGCGTCAAC
>Ga0075163_10002498_pt1 | contig 24690 bp, 24 predicted proteins | sample JI1023141ADNA_FD_71478 | JGI IMG/M metagenome (GOLD analysis project Ga0075163, IMG submission 71478) | Wastewater effluent complex algal communities from Wisconsin, to seasonally profile nutrient transformation and Carbon sequestration -... | ecosystem: Engineered > WWTP > Effluent > Algae... | reverse complement strand
TACCTACACCCGAGCCTGCAAATAAACCGATGCGTTGCCCCCGACCTACGGTCAATAAACTATTTATGGCTCTTACCCCAACATCTAGCGGTGTATCAATAACTGCGCGATGTAGGGGATTAATATGTCGGCCCATCAAGGGGTAAACCTCATAAGTATCAGGTTTAGGCTTATCATCTATCATATGACCGGCACCATCCATGATTCGACCTAAAAGATTATCACCAACTTTAACTTCAGCAACATGACTTGTCGGCACGATTAACATACCGGGAGCTATACCTTGTGTATGACCAATTGACATCAAATAAGCACTATTTTTATCAAAGCCTACGACTTCAGCAAGGACCGGAGTATCAGCGCCTCTATCAACCCAACAACGTGCACCAACAGGTTGTGAAAATCCTTGCGCTTCAAGGGTTAACCCAACCGCGCGCGATACTTTCCCGCAACGAACAAGACCAGACTCAGGATGAGTCTGCATATTTTTAAAGATGTGCTCTGCTTCTGCATGATAATCACTCATCTTTTGACCCTACTTCAATATGCGTTGCAATAATCGCTCTAATACGAGAAGTTAGACGGCCATCAACAATCGCTGCATCGCTTTTAATATAAAAATCACCAGGTGATAAATTATCATCTGCTATCAAGATGTTTTTTAACTCATCCATATTTAACGCAGCGCAATGTTGTTCTATGTATTCAATATCCTTAGGATGAAGTGAGACTTGTTTATCACCTTGAATGGAAGGCAACTCTGCTTTCAAGGCATTGAGTATCGCCTCAATTTTTTCAGGTGATTGTGATAATTCCACACGAATACAGCTTGTTGCTATCCAAAATAAGACTTGGACAAGTTCTGCTGTTAATGCTTTATCGAGTAATTTTACAGGTTTTTCAATAAGCGTAATTAAATCGGATAATGTTGCTTTTAAGGCCTCAATTTCAGCATTTGCTTCTAACAATCCCTGTTCAAAACCCTGAGTTTTATTCGCCTCACGAATGGCCTCACACTCCATAGCAAAGGCTGTTTCTCTATCAACGATGGGTTCTTTATTCTCAAGGGATGCGTCTTCCCAAGGATAAAATTGTTCAATAATTTCGCCGCTATGAAGTGGCTCAAATTGGTTATCCATGTGCGCTCCATTTCATTACTTTTAAATCATTTCTTCGCCGCCTTTAGAACCAAGTGATATTTTACCTTCTTCAGCTAATTTTCTAGCGACAGATAATACTTCTCTTTGTGCTTTTTCAACTTCACTGACTTTAACTGGGCCTTGTGCTGCTAAATCATCCCGCATCAGATCAGCTGCACGTTTTGACATATTATTAAAGATTTTTTCTCTCATAGAATCAGTAGCACCTTTTAATGCTAATAACAATTGTTCGGGTGGTACATCACGAAGCAATGTTTGTAACCCTCTATCATCCATTTCAATAAGGTTTTCAAAAATGAACATCTTGTCACAAATTTTTTCATATAAATCATCATCCCATTGCTTTATTTTATCTAAAACTTCTGTATCAACACCACCGTCTAAATAATTAATCACATCAGCAACGTTCTTAATACCTCCAACAGTTGCGGAATTCCCCATACGCTGCCCTTGTAATTGTTTTTCGATAACCGCACCCAATTGTAGGATAGCTTCAGGCTTAATTGAGTCAATACTACACATCCTTAAAACGACTTCTGAACGCTTTTCAGCCGTTAAATATGAGATGACTTCTGCTGCTTGTTCGGCATCGAGATGGATTAAAATCGTCGCAATAATTTGAGGGTGCTCATTACGAATTAAATCCGCGACTAACCGTCCATCCAACCATTTTAAGCGGTTTAAGCCATGATCCTTGTCTGAAATTAAAATTCTATCGATAAATGGACCCGCTTTCTCTTCACCTAACGCTTCGGTCAATACAGTTCTTAAATAATGATCAGTATCAACTGTTAAGCTTGTCTGATCTTCCATAGCGGTTAAAAAATCTGATAATACCTGTTGAATTTCAGGCTTATGAACATCCGCCATCGACGCCATCGTCACACCCACTTTTTGTACTTGTCTTGGCTCTAAATGCTTCATCACTTCAGCAGCATTTTTTTCACCCATGCCTAACAATAAAATGGCTGCACGCTGAATTCCATCTATATCCATGATAATTATCCCTTATCTACCCAAGTCTTAACGACTTGCGCTACACGTTTAGGTTCTTTTTCTACGATTTGACGAAGCAACGTCATCTGGGTATCGAAATCATTAGCATTCGACAAATTTAACTGTCCTTGTGGTACTTGATTGATCATTTCTTCTTCAGCAGCCGCTAACGCCGCCTTTGAAGTTCCTGATAAATTTTTAAATAGTGGCTTTAGCAGACCAAACAGGATTAATAAAATCACAATGGCTGAACCTGCTTGCTTTAATACTGACCAAAACCACGCTTTTTGCCATATTTTTTCTTGAGGCAGTGCTTCCATCGGTTCAGGTTTGAAGAAATCACTGTTGATAACATTTAAGCTATCCCCTCGTTTTGTATTTAAGCCAATGGCATCACTCACAAGTGTTGTAATTTTTTTAATTTCATCAGGTGTTAAGGCTTTTGATTCCATTTTTTTTGTTTTTTCGTTATACACTTGATGATTGTCAACTAAGACCGCAACAGACAAGCGCTTAATCGTACCGGGTTGTTTTTGGGTATGGCTAATTGTTTTATCTAACTCAAAGTTTTTAGTACTTTGTACTTTAAGGTCTTGTGGTTTTTCAGCACTTCCCTCTGCGCCTTTCGAAGTACTAGGACTTCCTGATTGAGGAGCCTTATTGCTCAATGCGCCGGGAACGCCTGAGGCGCTTGAGCCTCCCTCATGTTTTTCTTCTGTTTTTTGTTCTGAACGTATTGACGGGTCGTTAGGATTAAAATTTTCTTGGGTTTCTTCGAAACTTGTAAAATCAATGTCTGCAGACACTTTGGCTTTAACACGGCCAAATCCTAAAATAGGTGTTAGCATGTCTTGAATTTTTTGTGAATATTGATGCTCTAAAGACTGACGATAATCAAAAAATCTATCTGTATTGGTAAACATATTTTGTCCAGCGCCTTCATTTAATAATTGACCATCTTGGTCAACAACCGTGACACGATTAGCTGATAATGAAGGGATGCTTGAGGCCACCAAATTAATAATTGATGAAATAGTCTGTTTTTTTAGCTCATAACCTGAATAAACATCAATAAAAACAGATGCACTAGGTTCATGATTGTCTCTGACAAATGCAGACTCTCTAGGGAGTGCTAAGTGGACACGTGCTGATTTAACGGCATGGAATTGGGCAATGGTTCTTGCTAAATCGGCTTCTAATGCTTGTTTATAACGAGCATTTTCAACTAATTGACTTGAACCAAAAGCACTTGAATTTTCCATTAGCTCGAATGATGCATTATTTTCTCTGGGCAAACCTTCTTGAGCCAACTTCATTCTAGCCATTGGCGCGTCTTCTTGGCTCACTAAAATGGAATTATGTGCTGCATCTAATTGAAAAGGAATAGAGTAACGTTGTAATACATCAACAACGTCCCCTGAATCTCTAGCACTTAATTGTGTAAATAAGGGGAGCATGTCAGGCGCTCTTGACCAAAGCACAACCGATATCGCAATGGCGATACTCGCTGCAATTCCTAATAACAACCCGATTTGCCGAGCTATTGGTAGATTTGCAAATTTATGTGCTGCAGTCGATGCATTATCTGCTAAGGCCATCATCCGCTCCTGTTATTATTGTTATAAGCCATATTCGTGCTGCATAGCCTTCACCGCTAGATACCGCGGACAAGCCGCGGTACGTCGCGGATTTAAAGTGGCATGTTCATGATGTCTTGGTATGCTTGGACCAATTTATTACGTACCCTTACGGTTGCTTCAAAAGCAACAGTTGCCTTTTGTCCTTCAACCATGACTTGCCCAATGCTGACATTGGGGTCACCTAGTTCATATTGTGTTTTAAGTCCATCAGCATTATTTTGAAGCCCACTCACTTGTGATAAGGCTTGCTGAAATACAGCATTAAATTGATGATTATCGCCTCCAATAGGCGTTGCCTGCCCTTGAGCCTCAGCCGTCATGGCGCGTAGCTGATTCAGCAAATTTACCGTGTTAATGTTGCTCATATCGAGTCCTTTCCATTAAACAACATAACCATTTTCTCGCATCTTCGCCAACTTATATCGAAGGGTGCGCTCGCTTATGCCTAACTTATTTGCCACTGCTTGTCGATTGCCATTTGTTTCATTTAACGTTTTTTCAATCGCTGTATATTCTTGTGTTTGTAAGGTGTCCTGTTTATTTTCCACCGCATCAACCCCTTTATGAGCTGATTTGGGCATCATGGCCAATTGCAAATGTTCTGGTTGTATGACCCCTTCTGTTTGCAAAACCATGGCTCGTTGTATCACGTTATCAAGCTCTCTGGCATTGCCTGGCCACTCATATGACACTAAGGCGTATTCAGCTTCAGTGCTCAGTATTGGCAAGGCATCAACCCGTCTACAGTGTTTGACAATCAAATACCGTGCCAACGGTAAAATATCATCACATCTTTCTCTTAAAGGTGCCCAATGTAGGGGAAACACGTTAAGCCGATAAAATAAATCTTCACGAAAACGGCCAAGGGCAACTTCATCCATTAAGTGTCGATTAGATGTTGCGAGTACTCGCACATCTAAAGCAATAACATTGCTACCCCCAACACGTTCTACTTCTTTTTCTTGTAATACACGTAATAATTTCGCTTGTAAGGGCAAGCTCATTTCGCTCACTTCATCGAGTAATATTGTGCCACCTTGGGCTTGTTCAAACTTTCCTTGTGTGGTTTTATAAGCGCCTGTAAATGAGCCTTTTTCATAACCAAATAAGGTTGCTTCAAGCATTTGCTCAGGGATTGCCGCGCAATTTATCGCAATAAAAGGCTGTTTGGCTCTCGGTGAATTATTATGAATATAATGCGCTAACACTTCTTTACCGGTCCCTGATTCACCAGTTATCATCACAGAGACATCAGATTGTGCGGCCCGATAGGCCATGGCAAATAAAGCTTTTGATTTTGCATCATTTGCGATTGGATCAAGATTTTGTGTTTGACTTGGTCTTATATAACGCGCAAGCGTCGTGGTGAGGGCTTGAGCTGAAAAAGGTTTTTGTAAGTAATCAACGGCACCTTTTCTCATGGCATAAACGGCATCTTCAACACAACCGTGGGCTGTCATCAAAATCACAGGCAATTCAGGTGTTCGCCTTTGAATTTCAGCTAATAACTGCTGACCATCCATTTTATCCATGCGAATATCACTTAAAACCACCATGGGTTGATGTCTTTCAAGTAACATAAGTGCTTCTCGGCCATCTTTAGCACTCAGATAAGAGAAACCTGCCGACTCTATGGTCTCACTAATGGCTTCACGCAATACAGGGTCATCTTCAACGATTAGCACATTACTCATGGCATTCCTCCTTAAAGGTCATGGTCACCACCGTACCAACATTGACTTCGGACTGCATATCGATGTGACCACCATGGCTTTTTATTACCGCATTTACGACGGCCAATCCTAAACCTGTTCCATTGGCTTTTGTCGTGTAAAAGGCTTCAAATACTGATTGTTTAGTGTCATCTGGTATGCCACAGCCATTGTCTGTGAGGCGGACGAATAACGACACGTCATCCTGCCCTCCCCAAGTGTCATCCCGATTGCAACGAGGGACCTCCTGGCTATACTGCTGTGCCAAATCAGGGAAATCCCACGCTTTGCTCTGGATGACATGGGGAGGTAATTGGCAAAATTCCAGGTGAATCTTTGAGGCTTCAGCCTCAATTGCATTGTGAATTAAATTTAAAAACGCCCCTAAAAGTCCTTCTTCATTCATATAAAAATAATAATCTTGCAAATTAGGATCGATAGTGACAATAAATTGACACTCGTTTGTAATCGCTTCAGCGCGTAGTGTGAGTTCTTTTATCCAAGTCGCAAGCTTCACACGAGTTTTAACTAAATTTTCACCTTTAGCAAATAACAGCAAGGCTTGAATTTGTTGTTCAATACTGCCATGACAAGCTAAGATACGATTGAGTGATGAAGCTTGTTTGGTATTAGGCGCTATGGACTGATTCAACTGGTCGCAAAATAAACGCGCTGAGGCCAATGGCGTTCTTATTTGATGAGCAAGCTGGGCTGTCATTTGACCCAAGAGACTCATGCGCTTATTTTCAGCTTGTGCTTTTTCATAAGCCCGACTCTGAGTCAAATCAATTAACGTGACGACTTGACCTGGGTGATTTTGCAATGGCGAAATAGACACATGAACCCGTCTGCCATCTACCATCGAGACCTCATGCCCATCATCTGCTTTTGGTGAAAATACTGATTGAATCACCAATCGCCAAGACAGGCCAAGACAATCTTGTGATAACAGGGTTTGACCGATACGATTCACAAAGGTAACAATGCCATCAGCATTTAATAATACAAGCCCGACTGGTAAGTCATCGATAATATCGACTAGGGGTAAAGCTAATCTGTTTTCTTCTTGGACTAGCATCATGTTTGCTCGCAATTGTAGGTATAACTATCGTTATCACAGCTATTGCAAATACTATGCCCGCATCTTATATCACCCAATTATTTGGAGATTCTAAATGCGGTGGTTCAAAGACATTATTTAAGACAGGTAGATCTCTTCTATCAAGAATTAACTGATAGAAATCTCTAACTATTGGTGAAAGTTTTTGAGGCATTGTCAATTGAGCCATAGCCTCACGCTCAAGCATAAGCCATGTAACGATAAGACCTGGGTCTCTATTCATATTTGCTTGTATCGCTTTTACAGCCCTAGCCATCTCAGGGGGGACATAATGATTTTTCTCATCAACAACGACTTTTACTGTGCTAAAAAATAGCCTAACTTTTGGCATATGCCGCGGTTGTAATGCTACAAAATCAAGTAGTGCCGTTGCATCTGCATGATATTTTTCAAATAACGAAATCCGCTTTGCGGTATTATTTGTATCTGGCAGATAGTCCATAAATCGACTATAAATCCAGGCATTTTGTACTGTTTTTTGTCCTTTTTGACTTTCAAAAGCAATGGCCATCTGAAGTGCACGTTTGTCATTGGTTTCTTGTATCAACCACAGGGGGTAGAATACACCGGCCATCATATTAGGCGCAAAGTTATCCATCAGAGCATGTCCCTCAAAGACATCTCTACAACCGATGGTAAATTTTATTTTTGTTATCACATCAACCACTTCTTTTGACGGTTGATAATGATTAAAGCTTGAAAGTGTTGATATTTGATGACCATCAATATGCAAAATAAACGCTTGAACTAAAAACCCCAAAAAATCTTGATGACCTGCTCTTAGGTATTCTGCGCCTTTTAAATCAATATTGGCATAAGTCAGGCGGTCAAGTAGCTCATGAAAGTTATATGAAAACCGTGTCTCTATCAACTCTCTTGCGAGTTGCTGTCGTCTTTCACGTGACATTGAAGAGACTTCTGAAAAAAAAGAAGAGTCGGACAAATGGTCAATCATAAATTGACCTTTATTGGGCACTTTCCATAACGCCATAATATTATTCATAATAACTTTCCTTAGTTATTTAGAATAACGTAACGCGAATTAGCAAATTGTGCAATAGTTTTATCCTACACCTGCGACATCCTGAACGTAGGTTGGGCCTTGGCCCAACAAAAGCCCAATGCCCTACAAGAGCTTATGTTGGGCCAAGGCCCAACCTACGTTCAGGATGTCGTCAAAGTTTAGATGGTAATAACCCTTTCAAAAACAACGCACCAATATCAATACCCGTAGCCTCACTAATCTCTCTAGCGCATGTCGGCGATGTTACATTAATTTCAGTGAGATATTCACCTATCACATCAAGCCCGACAAATAATAAACCTTTAGCAACTAAAGTCGGCCCCACTTGTTTTGCTATCCATAAGTCGCGCTCAGTTAAGGGCACGACCTCACCCGCTCCCCCTGCAGCTAAATTTCCTCTGACATCCCCCGCTTTTGGCTTTCTGGAAAGGGCATATGGAATCGGCTCACCATGAACCATGAGTATACGTTTATCACCGGTTGTTTGAATCTCAGGAATATAGCGTTGCGCCATGATAAAACGCGTTTGGTTCTCTGTGAGTACTTCTAAAATGACGGGCAGATTTTTACCGTCTTTACCGACATAAAAAACCTGGCTGCCCCCCATGCCATCAAGGGGCTTATAAATAACCTCATGATGCTGTTGATGAAAAGCTTTCAATGTCTCGATATTTTTAGTGACCAAGGTCGGTGAGCAACATTGTGGGAAATTCAACGTAAAACATTTTTCGTTAGCATCTCTTAAACTCTGTGGCTTATTGACCACTAATACGCCTTTTTGTTCCGCCAACTCTAGCGCGTACGTCATGGTAATATAATTTAAATCAAACGGTGGGTCTTTGCGCATTAAAATAATATTCATGTCAGAAAGATTTATCTCGCCTTGAGGCGTAACGTCTGCCCAATCAGCCTGGTGAATGTCTTTAATCTTAATTGATGACATCAAAGCATAGGCTTCGCCATCACGTGAGCATAAATCATTGGGCGTAAAAAAAAAGCATGCAAATCCCAAGCGATGCGCTGCTTCTATAAATAATACCGTCGTGTCTTTGTAAGGTTTTATTGATGATAATTCATCCATTAAAATCGCAAGTTTCATTATTGCTCCCGAGCCGCGGCCAATGCCGCTAGGCGTGCAATGACCCCATAGGCATAAAAGCGATTTTGGCAAGCACCTGCATCTAATTCATGACGAGGCATATTACAGGGCTCAACAAATGCCAACGGCTCAAAATGCATGCCAGGGGCATTTAAATTTTCAGCCTTTCCACGGCTTTTATGCACACGATAAAACCCACCGATGACGTATTGACCTATCATATAAACCACGGGCTCAGCGACGGCACCATCATCCATGGTTTCAAAGGTATAAACCCCTTCTTGTACTAACACGCGATGCACCGTTTGCTGGCCTTTAGAGGCTGACATTTTTGTCCGGCTTTTTCGATTGAGCGCTAATATCTCTTGACCATCATAGACGCTCATGACACTCATCCCATAAGTACCATTATCTGCTTTTACCACCACAAAAGGTTTTTCTGTAATGCCATAACGTTCATACTTTGCGCGTATTTTTGCAAGAATAGTGTCAACGGCTGCAGCTAAGGGTTCAAGGCCTTGCATAGCCATAAAATCAACATCTGAAACGGCTGTAAAATAAGGATTAATTAACCAATCATCAAAGCCTAAAAGATTTGCAAAATCTTTAGCGACATCATCATAATGTTTAAAATGACCTGATTTAAGGCGCGTGTCCCAACCCAAATGAGACGGTGGCATAACAGTTTGTTTTAATCCTTTTAAAATATCAGGAACACCTGCTGACAAATCATTGTTAAGCATGATAATACACGGTGAAAAATCTTTGAGTGCAAGTTTGTCGTCTTGTCTTATCACGGGATATAACATTAAGGCTTCGTTGTCAGACAAAGGGATTGATAATGTCGTATCATGAGGCTCCATATGCCCTAAACGCACCACGAAACCCGCTTTTTGTAAGATATCTAATAATACCGACAAGCTTTTAGCATAAAAGGTATTGCGCGTATGGGTTTCAGGTATAAGCAAAATTTTGGTGCATGAGGGGAGATAATTAACGAGCACTGACTGCGCTGCTTGGATGCATAATGGGAGGAAGTCTGGGTTAATATTATTAAAACCCGCTGGAAATAAATTGGTATCAACGGGTGCAAGCTTAAGGCCTGAGTGCCTTAGGTCTACTGAAGACGTAATGATAGGCTTGGTTTTGGCCCATTGATTCCTAAACCAAGCTTCAATTGCTGCGACGTTATCCAATAAGAGTGCTTCAATCGGGTGTAGGGGACCTGAATGAACAGTTTTTAAATGTGGTACGGGAATCTCTAAATCCATCTGAATGCCCTTAAAATAAATTTGACACAGTCTATCATACAACTATAGCATTCTGCATACGTTAAGTATCAGAGCCACGACCGTAAGGGAGTGTTACACGAACGCTTGGCGTAACACTCCCTTACGGTCGTGGCTCTGTAGGCCGCGGTTCTGATATATGCAAAGACAGGCTATGATGACACTTTCAAAAAACGTTCGTTCACTCGTTCTGCTCACGCTTCTTGGCTTCACCTGGGGCTCAGGTTATAGCCTTGCAAAATACGCCATGACCCATGGCGTGCATCCTTTAGGTTACTCTTTTTGGCAAGCCTTAGGCCCTGCTGTATTACTTGGGTTATATGCTTTATATAATAACGAATGGGCGCATATTAAAAAAATTCATTTTGCTTATTTCTTCTGGTGTGGCTTACTGGGTATTGCCATTCCTAATACCAATATGTACTTTGTGGCAGGCGCTATCCCTGCCGGGTTATTAGCAGTCATCGTAAATACTGTGCCATTAATCGTCTATCCCCTGGCACTTTCAAAGGGTCTTGAAACCTTTGATGCCTTTAGGTTATTGGCTATCATCATAGGCGTCACTGGGATTGTTTGTATTATTGGCCCCCAACAATGGACGCTGTCATTGGCACTGGTACAAACGCTTATAACCCCGCTTGCATTTGCCATTACCTCTATTTATATCGCAAAATATCAACCCAAAGATACGCAACCCACGCTTGCCGCTTTTGGCATGCTTTTTATGGCCGCTTTGATGCTGACACCTTTGGTCTTTCAAGCTCACGCCTTCTACCCGCTGACAATCCCGCTTGATAAAACCGAGTGGGTCGTTATTTTAGAGATTTTACTATCAAGCTTAGGCTATGTATTATTTTTTAAATTAATTAATTTAGCAGGCCCTGTTTTTTATAGCCTAACGGGCTGTGTTGTCGCATTAACGGGGTTATTTTGGGGAACGTTATTATTTAACGAACACTTAAGCGCATTTGATGCCTTAGGCACAGGATGTGTATTTGCCGCCCTTTTTCTATTATCATGGAGAAAGTAGGTTGGGCCTTGGCCCAACACGCGGGATTATTGGGCCAAGGCCCAACCTAAAAATGGAGTATTTATGATTAATGAATTCGTGGCAAACTATGGCGCAGAAATTCAAACGCTATACTATTTGCTATTAGTCATTACCGCCTTTGTCCATTTAGCCTTTGCAGGTGCGGTTGCCAAAGATGCAGGGAGATTGACTAAAATCAACCAAAAACCTGCACTGGTATCAGCGGCCACTTGGGCATTTGCGACACTATTAGGTGGTGTTATGGTTGCAGGGCTATACTGGTTTATTCATCACTCTAACTTAACACGAGGAAATGCAACATGACAGCGGTCGAAATCAAAGCCATTGACGTTGAAAACTTAAAAAAGCTTTGGGATTATAATCCTACTTTATGTGTTATTGATGTAAGAGAAAAACACGAATGGGATGATGGTCACATGCCAAATGCCAAGCATATCCCTAAAGACCAAATCGCTGAAAAAATCGAAGAAATATCACCTGATAAAACCTCAGCCATTTACCTGCATTGTCGCTCAGGCACACGCTCACAAATTGCAGCTAGCACATTGATAAGCCAAGGCTATAAAAATGTTTACTCAGTTGATGGGGGCATTGTTGATTGGGATTTATGTGGGTTTGAAGTGGTTAAATAAATATTGTCAAAACCCTGTCATCCCGAGCTTGTCAAGGGACCTCCCTGCAATACCACTGCAAGGAGATCCTTCGCTGCGCTCTGGATGACAAAATCATTAAGTTTTTGTTGGTTCAGCCGTTGCTAACTCAGGCACAACAACTTCAGGTGCCTTTGCTTTTTTTCCACCAAACAGACCACCCATGCTAATATTAGGGATCCAACTCGATCCTTTCACATCTTTTACTTCTGGCTTTTTAAATTGTGCTTGATGCGCTGCAATCACTAAACACATCTCATCATAAAAAGCTTTATAGGCCGTATTAATAAATGCTTTTATATCAAAACCGTCAACGTCTGATAAAATTTGCTTTTCTTTTGCATTCCATTGACGGTCTAACGCTTCTTCAGGTTTAGTTAAAACATTCGATTGCGATCTTCTAACCAAATAAGCACGCGCTTGGCGAATATAATGCGCTTTTTCTTCAGGGGTGAGGGGTTTTGATGTTTCAACATTAGGAACTTTGTCTAATTCTTCATTGATGATTTTTTTTAACTTAGATCCTTCTTTTAAGTCTGCTTGGATAATCAACAAAAATCCCATAGCAATCTCAGCTTTAATGAGTGCCTCGGTCTTTGTCATAGTCGTTTTTGTTGCTTGACTCTGTTTGGAAGGAGAAATAGCTGTAGAATTTAAATCATGCGTCACCAAAATATCAATAAACTGTTTCATTATATTGAGTTGCATTACTCTAGTCTCGTCTTTAACCTTGAGGTTTTTTTGAGCCCTATATTCAGTCTGAATTGTTTTAAAAACTTGTTGTAAATGATCAAAGCTTCGATTTTGATTAATAGCACTCGACAAATTATGACCTAATTCATTGACTTTACGCTCTTTATCATAGACGGATACTTTTTCAAGCGATTCAACTTTAGCTTCTAATGAAGTTTCAAGAATGCGTCTCCAATAATCCTGATAATTATTATTACTAATAGGGCTTTCTTTAAATTTTTTATCATTACTTGAACTAACTTCTGTAACCATTGCCAATTCAGTGACAAACTTTGCAGCTTTATCCAAATAGATACTTACCTCGTGTTTGGTAGGTGCTTTTCCCTTTTTATAATCAATACCTAAACTGTCTAGCAAGTAGAAATGTGTGGTTCCATAACTTTGAAGCGTACCTGTTTTAGCTTCTATGTCTTTAACCATTGCGAGTCGTAAGCCCGTGATAATTTGTCGCTTTTCCTCATCTGATAGTTTCGAATTATTAAACACAAGTGGCTCAATTTCTGTTAAAAAATTAACTTGTGGTTTATGAGCACTCTCACTTGTTTCAAGTGTTTTCTTCAATATCTCTAATCTTGATTTTAAATTTTCTTGGGTTTCTAACACAAAACGGTTTGGCATGTCACTCTCCTTGAAATCCATATGACGATTCGCGTAAGTCTTTACTTACCGAAACCCAGTGTAAACTAAATTTTTAGTCTCGTCATGTATTTTCTTTATACTAAGCAGACATTAAACAACCTATTGATTTTTATAAAAATCGCCCTTATTATAAGCCTCCAAAAAACACTAGATCCCGCGGACAAGCCGCGGGACGTTGTGGACTGCCGCGGGACGTTGTCGACTACTGCGGGACGTTGTGGACTGCCGCGGGCGGATAAAAATTACGGAGCTTTTATGAAAACCTTGCGTTCCATTATCTTGTTATGCCTCCCTTCCCTATTTTGTTTTGCAAACCCGCCTAAGCTTATTGTGCAAATTGTGGTTGACCAACTTCGAGGCGATTTAATTAGAAGTTATGATGATAAATTAAGCCCCAATGGCTTTAAACGCTTGCTCGCTCATGGCATTAATTATCAAAATGCCTATCACCCCCATGCTAATACCACCACCTGTGCTGGACACACCACCATATCAACAGGCGCCTATCCCGCCCTTCATGGCATCATCGCTAACGAATGGTATAACCGCGAGACGAAACAAATTACCAATTGTGTTGAAGACAGTGAATCTCCCCTCACCATAGCCCCAAACTTACAAACCAAAACCGACGGTCGCTCCCCTAAAAATATCATGACATCCACTTTAAGTGATGAAATCATGCTGGCTAATAGAGGTCGTGCGTTTGGCGTGTCATTTAAAGACCGAGGCGCCATAAGCCTTGCGGGTCACGCCGGCAAAGCGTTATGGTTTGATAAATCCCATGGTGGATTTATCTCTAGTCGTTATTATTATCAAACGCTACCCGAATGGGTCACGCATTTTAATCAACTTGAAACTCCCACCCAAATCACCTGGACTTTAAGCCTTAATCCTGACCAATATCGCTATCATCAAACCCCCAAATTTATACAAAAAGAAGCACTCTTTAACACGCCCTTTCCTCACGTGATAAAAGCCCAAGACCATGCAGATTTCTATAAGCTATTAAGCAGTACACCAAAAGCCGATGCGCTTACTGCAGACTTGGCGATTGAAATCATACAAAAAGAACACTTAGGGATGGCACCGCATCAAACGGATTACTTAGGGATTAGCTTTTCAACCAATGATGTTATCGGTCACGCCTTTGGGCCAAATAGTATTGAAGCGGAAGATAATTTATTAAAACTAGACCTTACACTTGGCCACCTTCTTGATGCGATTGATAAACAGGTGGGGCTTGATAATACGTTGATTATTTTATCTGCCGATCATGGGGTTACTGATTCCTCACTATACCTGACACAACACCATATCCCAACGCCTCTGCCGCCGTCTATTAAGCTTATTGAAAGCACCATTAAACAAACCCTGGTCAATCAATTTCATCTCCCAGAAACAACACTGTTAGCCATATCGCCACCTTATATTTATCTTGACCATGATATTTTAGATAAGCAATCAATGCCAAGAGACCGCTTATTAAGTTTATTGGCTGAAAAACTCGAAGATATTTCAGAGATTTATCGGGTGTTACCGATGCCTGTGAAGGGGTTTGAAAAAGATTGGCTCTCCGCTAAAGTTGATAAAATGGCCTACCCAGATAGAATGGGCGATTTATATATTATTCTTCCACCCAATCATCAGCTTTTTCCTGATGATGAAACCAATGTCTCTCATGGCTCACCGTGGGCTTATGATAGCTATGTTCCGCTGATTATTGCGCAGAATTTTAAGCCTGTAACCATTACGCGTGAGGTTCATACGACAGATATTGCACCGACCCTTGCGATGTTACTAGGGATTAAGCCGCCAAGTGGGACTGTGGGGCAGCCATTAGCTGAGGTTTTAGACCTTACCGAGCCACGACCGTAAGGGAGTGTTATACGAAATCCTGCGTCACACTCCCTTACGGTCGTGGCTCGGATGCTATTGTAATAAATGACTTGCTATTGTGAGCATTTGCAAGGATAATTTTTTTATTTTTGAACCATCAAAGAGGCTTTATTATGCAAGACATTATCCCGTTTTTAAGCAACCATTGGATACTTGCCACAGCACTTATGCTCATTTTAGTACTTATCTTTATTAACGAAGCAAAAACCAAACAATCAGAAGGCAAAAAAATCTCGGCTCAAACAGCCATCGATAAAATTAATCATGAAAATGCTATCGTCATCGATATTCGAGAGGCAGCTTTGTTTAGCAAAGGGCATATTATCAATGCAATTCGCGCTAGTGAAGAAGACTTTGCCAAAGGAAAAATGGATAAACATAAAACCACTCCTATAATTTTAGTGTGTACTCGCGGCTTACAAACCGTAACGCTTTCTAATACCCTAAAAACAAAAGGCTTTATTCACCCGTATGTCTTAGAAGGCGGAATGACCGCATGGATGGAATCAGGCTTACCGCTTGTTAAAGGAAAATAATATGCCTGATATCATTATCTACACAAGCACTATTTGCCCTTATTGTGTTCGCGCAAAAGCGTTGCTTAAATCGAAGAACGTTGATTTTAAAGAAATTAACATCGAGCATGCGCATCATCTACGCGAAGAAATGGTTGCAAAAACCAATCGACAAACAGTACCTCAAATTTTTATTAACGGCCAGCATATTGGCGGGTGTGATGATTTATACGCCTTAGATAAAGCAGGCAAACTTGACCCTTTACTTAATGCATAGGAAATAACATGACTAAAAAAGCACAAGCATCAGCAGAAGCACAACCAGAGGCCCAAGAAATTCAATTTATGATTCAGCGCATCTATGTAAAGGACATTTCATTTGAAGCGCCCAATACGCCACAAGTCTTTCAACAAGAGTGGAAGCCAGAACTTGCCCTTGACCTTAATACCAAACACGTTGAGCTTGAAAAAGGCATTTATGAAGTAATTTTAACCGTAACAGCGACCGTTAAAAACCAAGGTACTGTTGCTTTTATCGCAGAAGTATCACAGGCAGGGATATTTACCATTCAAGGTGAAGCAGAAACCAAAATTGATTATTTAGTTAATTGCTTCTGCCCTAATATTCTTTTCCCTTACGCACGTGAAGCCATCACACAAGAAGTGATTCGCGGCAGCTTCCCACAATTGGTGTTATCACCGATTAATTTTGAAGCGCTATATGCCCAACAAATGCAACAAAAACAACAAGCTGATGCAAAAGAAGAGGCTGTTCAACACTAATGACTGCCCCCTCGACCGTGGCCATACTCGGTGCCGGCTCATGGGGCACAAGTGTTGCCATTCACATTGCAAATGCTGGACACTCGGTGCGCCTATGGGGGCACCGAGCAGACGCCATTACCGCTATGAAAGAAACGCGTGAAAATCAACGCTACTTACCAGGAATAGCTTTTCCTCCCAGTCTTGTGCCCGTTACAACGATTGATGAAGCGATAGATAGCGTTGAACAAATTATTATCGCCGTTCCTTCCCATGCTTTTTTATCTGTTATTCAACAATTAAAACCGCCAAAATCAGGCGTCGCCTGGATAACAAAAGGCATCGCCCCCACATCCAATCAATTTTTTTCAGCGATTATTGCATCTGTTTGGGGTGAAAATATGCCAACGGCTATTATTTCAGGCCCGTCATTTGCCAAAGAAGTCGCCATTGGCCTCCCCACAGCGCTCACCATTGCCAGCCAATTTCCAGATTTTTTAAAACGTTTACAGCGCTTATTTCATCACCATCACATGAGAACCTACTTAACGCCAGATATCATCGGTGTTGAGTTGGCGGGAACTGTTAAAAATGTATTAGCGATTGCCTGTGGCATTAGTGATGGCTTGGGCTTTGGCGCCAATGCAAAAGCGGCCCTCATTACACGCGGTTTATCAGAAATGACCAAATTAGGTTTAAAGCTTGGCGCATCACAAGAAACCTTTATGGGACTTGCAGGTGTTGGCGACCTGGTTTTAACCTGTACGGATAATCAATCTCGTAACCGTCGCTTTGGTTTATTGCTGGGCCAAGGTCAAAGCATAGATAATGCTGAAAAATCGATTAATCAAGTCATTGAAGGCAAACATAATGCCGCACAAGTTGTGGCTCTGGCTAAAGCACATCATGTTGAGATGCCTATCTGTCAGGCAGTACATGCACTCCTCACGGGTAAAATGAAACCTAAAGAAGCAGTTACTAATCTCATGAATCGGCCTCCGCGTTATGAACACTGACTTAATCAACTATAAATATCGAACCCTTACTTTTATCTTGATATTAAGTTATGCCTATATTCATGTCACCCTCACAGGCGTCTATGAGCAAGTCACCCTTAATGACCTTATCTCGCTTCACACCCATCTACCTTACGCCCAGCGTGTTCTAGTCCCCCTTTTAGGGCATGGCTTACAGTACCTTATGCCGATAGCACCAAAATATATTTTTTTTATTCTAGAAATTGTTTTTTCAATACTGCTGTTTTGTGCGTTAAAAGCCACGCTAACCACTGCGACGCCCCATGGCTTGTCCACGGGGTCAAAACGCCAAGCTTATGCCTGGACTGTGTTATTTTTTTTATTATTACCTTTGATAACCGTTATTAATTATCGTTATCTATGGAAAGGTGGCGATGCGGCGCTTTATTACGTTTACGATACATCGACACTTTTTTTTATGATATTAGGCTTTAAATTATGCCATCAAAAACGTTTTAATTTATTTTATCCCTTACTGGTTTTAGCCACCCTAAATCGAGAAACATCTATTTTGCTCGTATTGCTTATCCCGCTCATTCATCCTGTTAAAACCGTTTTTAAACCCTTTTTATGGGCTTTAGGCATTTATGTGATAACGCATGCACTAACGCTTTATTGGGCCATGCCTTTAGGCGGGCACTTGGTTGAATGGCTTTATCGTGATGGCATTCACACCCATTTTTTTACGAACATGTACTGGCTATTCCAAGATAATCGCTTGTTTTTGTTTTTCTTTGCCATGGCTGGATTTCCGCTATTATGGTTTACGTTTTATGATTACATCCCCAAACAATTTCGCCCACTAAAATATCTTTTACTCGCTTATTTTTTAGGGTTGCTGGTTGTTGGGAATTTTATGGAAACGCGTATTTTTCTTGAGATTATTGCGTTGATGGTTATGCCACTGACAATTGCGCTTTCAAGTTGGTTACAAAATGAAGCACCTATTGCTGCGCCCCCCATTACTGTTTGTTCATGGCTAGACAGGCATGCTGTTTTATTAATATTAGCGCTAATTTGCGTTTATTACGGCGTGTGATTGCCGCACCATGGATCCCGCGAACACGTCGCGGGACGTAGGGGCGGGCTAGACGGGGAAATAGGTTGAAATCTGTGATAGCCCTACTGCAAAAATATTATTGGCAAGGGGAAAAATCTCTTGCCCAGGATAGATAATATAAGCTTGGGTTAAATTCAAGTCTATATAGGCATTTTTAAGAGACTTTGTGAGTTGTGGTGACATAGTACGTTTAAATTCAAATCCTAATCGCTCATTTCCACGAATGATAACCAAATCTATCTCTGCACCGGAGTATGTGCTCCAGTAAAAAGTCTCTTCAGGAATTGCATTTAATTGGGTTATGAGTGCATTTAAAGCAAACCCCTCCCACGAGGCGCCTACCTTTGGATGACACTCTAGTGCTTCCTGACTTTCCAAGCCAAGCAAAGAATGCAGCAACCCACAATCATTGATATAAATTTTAGGTGCCTTTATTTGACGTTTTGAAATATTTTCCCACCAAGGTGCCAATTGTTTTATAACAAACGTTGATGACAAAATATCAAGATAATACCGAACCGTCTTATCACTCATTCCAAAGGCACGTGAAAACTCTGAAGCATTCCATGTTTGTCCATGGTAATGCGCTAACATCATCCAAAAACGTCTCATAGTTATTGCAGGTATATTAATACCTAGTTGAGGCAAATCTCGCTCTAAAAAAGTACGAATAAAGTTTTGTCTCCATTCAACACTAACCTGTTCATTTCTAGCAAGATAAGCGCGTGGAAACCCCCCACGAAGCCATAATTTTTCCAGACAATCTGTTCCAACTTCTTGCAATGAAAAACCCTCTATTTCTAAATAAGCGATTCTGCCGGCTAGTGATTCAGAAGTTTGTTTTAACAACTGAGGTGAAGCACTTCCTAATACTAAAAATTGACGATTTTGCTTAGGCTCATCGACTAAAACACGTAACACCTTAAATAAATCAGGTTGATGTTGAATCTCATCAATAACAATTAATCCACTCAATGATTGCAAAGCTAAATAAGGATCACTTAAACGCGCCAAATGCGTCGGATTTTCTAAATCAAAAAATACAGCATGAGGAAATACTTCTGCAACTTGTCTTGCAAGCGTTGTTTTACCAACTTGTCTAGGACCAATTAAGCATACGACTGGATTGTCTTTAATGAGTCCGTTAATTTTACTTAAGTAAGCATCTCGTTGTATAGATATCACAACTTTCTCCTTGAATATTCGATTATCATAGTCGAATATTCAAGGAGAAACAAGAAGTAAATATTTAACACATTATCGCCATTTGCTTAACTGCGGCTATCAATTGTTGGGTATACGGATGTTTCGCATTAAATAAAATCTCATCAACTGCCCCGCGCTCAACAATTTTGCCTTGATGCATGACTAAAACCTCATCAGCCATGTAGGAAACAACCTCAAAATTATGGGTAATAAATAAATAGCTCAATCCATGCTCATGCTGCAATGTCTTCAATAAATTTAATATCTTGGCTTGCACTGACACATCTAATGCAGATGTTGGCTCATCACAAATCAAAATCTCAGGCTCCAATGCCAGTGCACGTGCAATGGCAATGCGTTGCCTTTGACCACCTGAAAACTGATGCGGGTAGCGATGGATACTTTGTGATGACAAATGAACGGATTCAAGCAAGTTAGGTAGCTTCTTTTGAATAGCGCGATGGGTTAACCCGCTTGCCACCAAGCCTTCTGTCAAAATATCATAGACAGTCCAACGGGGATTTAAAGAGGCGTAAGGGTCTTGAAATATCATTTGCATTTTTTGTCGATACGCTTTTAACGGTTTGGCCCTCATCCTTGATAATCTTTGATGTTTAAACAAAATCTCACCCGATGTCATGGCCTGCAACCCTATCAAAGTCTTAGCAATGGTCGATTTACCACAACCAGACTCACCCACTAATGCAAGCGTTTGCCCTTTTTTTAATTCAAAACTCACACTATCCACCGCATCGATTGTTGATTTTTGATAACGAACGTGTAAGTCAGAAACAGTTAATATAGGCAATGTTTCAGGGGTTAGTTTTGGCAGGAAAATCGGTTTTATATCTAACACCGGTAACTGTGATTTTTCAGGATAATGATGACAATAAACAAAACCATGATTCATCAATGTCTTATCAGGAACTATCGTCGAACATTGTGGTAACACATACGCACACCGTGGGTGAAAATGACAACCCGCAGGTTTTTTATTAATAGCCGGAACCTTGCCTGGGATAGTCTGTAATAACTTATCCCTTTTTGCATAACTCGGCAGCGCTTCAAGCAATTGTTTTGAATAGGGATGCAACATTGTCTTAAAAAAATCAGCTATTGGCGCATATTCAACCACGCAGCCCACATACATAACCGCAATATGTGTCGCCATCTTTTCAGCAATTGTTAAATCATGCGTGATTAGCACCAAAGCCATACGATGCTTTTGCTGAATGCGCCGAATTAAATTTAAAATCTGCGCTTGAACCGTCACATCAAGTGCGGTTGTTGGCTCATCGGCAATTAAGACTTCAGGATTGCCTGCTAAGGCCATGGCAATGATAATGCGCTGTTTTTGGCCGCCAGATAATTGATGCGGATATCGATTTAAAAATAATGCGCTATCTGGCAATTCGACTTCTTTTAATAACCCCAGTAATATTTCATCCGTTATAGGCGTAGCCTTAGGACACGCCTCCGTTAATTGCTGCCTAATGGTAAGCACAGGATTTAAAGCGGTCATTGGCTCTTGAAAAATAATCGCTAAGCGCTTTCCTCTAAATAAACGCATCATGGCTTCTGGCAAACTTAATAAATCTTTATTATCAAACAAGACCTGACTTTCTACTGATACGGCTGCAGTTTTGGGTAATAAGCGCATGAGAGATAATGCTGTAATCGACTTTCCTGAACCCGATTCACCAATAATGGCCAAAGTTTCACCTTCGTTTAACGTTAACGAAAGATTTTCGACAGCGGTTATTGCGCGACTGTCATCAGTAAATGCAATGGTTAATTGGTTAGTCGATAATACCTGTGACATTAAATGCATTCCTTGCTTGCTGTCATCCCCGCGCTTTCTGTCATCCAGAGCGCAGCGAAGGACCTCCCTGAGATACCGTGGTGCCAATACAGGGAGATCCCTCGCTACGCTCGGGATGACACGGTGTGAAGATGACAACTTTACCATTCAGTTTACGTTCCATACTAGGATATTTTATCTTGAAATTCAAACGAATATGCGGTTAAATACTGCCTTTTGGATAGAATGAAGTTTTCACCTTATAATCGCGCCATTTGGCTAATTACTGTATCTTTTGTATTATTTCAATTTTTGCTGCAAATGTCTTCAGGCTTAGTGATGAGTCGACTCATGACTGAAGTACACCTATCGGCCTTCGCCGCGGGTTTACTTAGTGCCGCTTTTTATCTGATTTATACGCCCATGCAAATCCCTGTTGGTATTTTATTTGATTACCAAAACACGAGAAAGCTCTTAAGTTTTAGTGCTTGTGTTTGCGCCTTAGGGTGCCTTATGTTTGCAATGAGTTATCAAGTATATACCTTATTTTTGGGCAGGCTGCTCATGGGTGCTGGGGCATCATTTGCATTTGTAGGCCTTTCTTTAGTTGTTCGTCGTTTATTTCCCATCCATGAGTTTGGCTTTTGGATAGGGTTATCAGAAATGATAGGCTTAGGCGGCATTATCATTAGTACTTTTTTCTTAGGAACTTTAATTACGTATTTTGGCTGGCGCCCATTTTTATTTTTAGCGTGTGCCATAGGGCTTGTTATTTCTGGTTTATGTTATTTTTTAATCCCTAACAATCAACTGAAAACAAAGCTTCATTTCAACAAGCAAAGCACGCTTGCGGTATTAACACATCCTCTCCTATGGTTAAATGGCATCATTTTAGGCTTAAGTTTTTCTGTAATTTCGGTCTTTGGCGGCATGTGGGCCATCCCCTATTTTCAACATAGCCTTGGGTTTGACATGGGGACGGCAAGCCGCGTAACTTCGCTCATATTTTTGGGCACAGCGGTTAGTTGCCCCGTATTTGGAAAGCTCTCGCTTAATTATTTAAACAGACGAAAGCTTATGATAGGCTCAAGCTTAGTCACAGCGCTATGGTTATGTATTTTACTATATGCGCCTATAACCAATGCCTATTTAGCTGGTAGCTTAATGCTATTAATTGGCCTTAGTTGTGGCGCTTATATGTTAACGTTTACCATTGCCAACGAATTAGCCCCCAAAGAAGCCCTTGCAACGAGTGCGGGCTTTACCAATACACTCGGCATGGTAACAGCCCCCTTATTTCAACCAGCCATCGGCTTTTTATTAGATATCACTAAAAACCATGCGCTGATGTCAACACACGCCTACCCACTCTCTTTAAGTATTTTGCCACTTGCGTTGGTATTAGCGGCTTTATTGACGGTGTGGCTGCCATCTGAGTCCTCTTAAAAGCACGTACGACATAGTTCTGTGCGTCGGGGCCCTGTCATGGTGAGGCATATTTTACATGCTCGCACAACTTGTGAGCATGTAAAATGGAGGTCCCCGTGACAGGACCCCGACACACTGAACTTTGTAGTACGTGCAGAAAGCCAGATATAAACGACACTACATGAGCGTCACAAATACCGGCGTATGATCAGAGGGACGCTCATTGCCTCTGGGGCCTTTGTCAATGACGACACTTTGGCATCTGGGCTTTAGCGCATCGCTGATGAGGATGTGATCAATTCGCAAGCCCAAGTCTCGCCTAAATGCCGCTTGGCGATAGTCCCACCATGAATAACATCCGGCAGCTTGTTCAAATAATCGAAAGCCATCTGAAAATCCTAGTGACAATATTGACGCAAAAGCTTCACGCTCTTGAGGGCTCACGAGTACATTGCCAATCCAGGCATTGGGGTCATGAACATCTCTATCTTCAGGGGCGATATTAAAATCTCCCATCACTACGCAATCGGGATAATCGTTAAGCTGTGCTTTTAAAAAATCTTGCAGTGCCATTAACCAGGATAATTTATATTGATATTTTTCAGACCCAACAACACTACCATTAGGGACATATAAATTAATCACACGAACACCCTGAATGGTAGCCGCCAATACGCGTTTTTGTTCATCTTCAAAATTCGGTAATGCGGTGATGACAGATTCTATTGGATGACGGCTAATAAGCGCCATCCCGTTATATGTTTTTTGGCCTGAAAATGTCACGTGATAGCCTAAAGACTCAAAAATAGTTTTAGGGAATTTATCATCAGTGACTTTGGTTTCTTGAACCCCTAACACATCAACTTCACTGTGTTGTAACCAATCTAACACCTGCTCTAAACGAACGGGCAGCGAGTTCACATTCCACGTTGCAATTTTAAGCACACAAATCTCCTGAATATTGAACCGTCAATGGTGCATGGTCTGATAATCGCAAGTCCCGCTGTATTGAGACCTCTTCAATGCTCGATATAAGCCCAGGCGTCACCACTTGATAATCTATCCGCCACCCGACATTTTTTTCCCATGCCCGCTGACGATAAGACCACCAGGTATATTGCAACTCTTCTTGATTTTTTACGCGAAAGGCGTCGACAAAGCCATGCGTTGTAAACAATTTATCAATCCATGCGCGCTCTTCTGGCAAAAATCCTGAATTTTTTTGATTACTACGCCAATTTTTTAAATCAATTTGTTTATGCGCAATATTATAATCACCACACACGATGAGCTCACGGCCCTGTTGGCGCAATTGCAATAAATGGCTTTCAAAGGCTTCTAAAAAATCATATTTAATGGCTTGTCTACCTTCACCTGAGGTACCAGATGGCAGGTATAAAGAAATAATAGACAGATTTTCATAATCAAATTGAAGATAGCGACCTTCATCATCTGCAATGGCATAACCCATGGTGCGAATGATATTACGCGGGGGTTTTTTTGAGTAAATCGCAACGCCACTGTAACCCTTTTTTTGGGCATCAACATATTCACAAATATAACCTTCAGGGAAAAACATTGCATCATGTTCTAGCTGATGTTTGTGTGCTTTTGTTTCTTGAATGCAAACGACATCTGGAGATGTTTCATGCATCCAATCAAAAAAACCTTTAGATGCCGCAGAACGTATGCCATTGGCGTTGAAACTGACTACTTTCATACATCACCTCTTCAATACTTAAATGCGCGAAGGTTATAATCACTCAGGTTAAAATGCTGCCTTTCCTAAGAGGTTATAAAACCTTTGAAAAACAGGATGTTTTTCTAGAGCGCGCCATGGATGGCGAAAGCG
>Ga0075163_10002497_pt1 | contig 24701 bp, 21 predicted proteins | sample JI1023141ADNA_FD_71478 | JGI IMG/M metagenome (GOLD analysis project Ga0075163, IMG submission 71478) | Wastewater effluent complex algal communities from Wisconsin, to seasonally profile nutrient transformation and Carbon sequestration -... | ecosystem: Engineered > WWTP > Effluent > Algae... | reverse complement strand
CGATCGTCACCGTCTTCGCGGACGGGTGACCGTGATCCGGCATGAACGGCGTCACCGTCATGTCGGCGCCATCGACGGGCGTACCGGCGACACCGCCGCTCATCTGGTTGATCTGGATGACCCACGTGTTGTCGCCGCGGATCGGCGGCGCGGGATCCGCCGTCATCAGCGTGAAGCCGAGCGCGCTGGTGTTGCCGATCTTGGTGAGGCCGACGGCGAAGTCGTCATCGCGCGTCTCCGTGGCGCAGTTCACCGGCTCGTCGTCACCCGGCGTCGGGTTGTCGGTCCCGCAGGCAGCGAGGCCGACGCTCAGGAACATCGCGAGGCGCATGGATGGCTTACGCACGGGTGACCCGTAGGTTACTCGTTGTACGACCGGGCGAGCAGGGGGGATGATCACCCCGCCTAACACCCTGAATGCCCTGGGTCTCAGGCGCTTTCTTCGAGATCCTGGTCGTCTACGCCCGCGGTCAGCAGCACCACGGTGTCCTTGGCCAGGCCGAGGCCGCTCGGGATGCCGGTGTACGAGACCCGGGCGATGGCGTGGCTGGCCGTCAGTGTCCAGACGTCCATCAGCTGCGCCTGGGGCCGCAGGAACGCGGTGACCGTGGTCTTGCCGCTCGGGCCATGGCCGCTGACCGGCTCGACCGAGAGCTGGAGCGCGAACTTCCGGATCGGCAGGTCCTCGCCCACGCGCAGCGCGCGCCGCTGGACGATCCGCGTCGACAGCATCCACGCCTCGCACGTCGACGGCGCCGCCGGCTCGAGGGTGGCCGCGATCGCCGAGATCCGCGCCCGGATCTCGTGGGCATCGTGGTCGCGCTCGTACCACGCGTGGATCGGCACCAGGTGCCCTTGCCGCGGCCCCGACAGCCACAGCCGGTACGCGATCGGCGTCTCGTCGGCGCCGAGATCTTCGACGACGTACGCGAACCCTTCGGCGCGTGCGAGCCCGAGGACGTGCATGCGATGGCCTCCGAGCTCCTCCGGGGATCGCTCGGTGACGCACGCCGTGGTGGTCATGTAGCCGAGCGAGCTACGAAGCGTGGGCATCGGCGCGCCGCGATGCAGGTACGCATGTGCGAGCGCGCGCTGCATGCGGCGCGTCCGGGCGAGTGCGATCAACGCGCTCTGGGTCTTTGCATCTCGGTTCATGACGGGGGGAACTTTCGCGAGCTGTACGAGTAGAACGCGCGAGAAGCTGAAGGGTTGCACTCCGTGTGATGGATCCACGCGAAGGAATACCTTCGTGGCGCCACCTGTTTCGGTGCCCTCCTCGAGCTACGGCGCGCGATACGTGAGCTTGCGTACGGCGCCGGCGCTGTCTGTTTGCGTCCACGTGCCGCTGCGACGGCCGGAGGCCATCGGGCCCTCGATCACGACGCCATTGGTTAGCTCGCGATAGGTGCCGTCGAGAATCCCGTCTTTATACGTGGCGATCCGCAGCACGCTGCCGTCGGCGGCGTAGCTCGTCCACGTGCCGGTCTTGCGATCTGCGGCGAACTGCCCCGTCAGCGACGGCTTGCCGTTGCGAAATTCGCTGTACGGCCCGTCGGCCACGCCATCGACGTACCGGCTCTCCATCGACAGCTTGCCGTCGACGTACTTCTTCACCGCCCCCTCGAGCTTGCCCTTCTTCCACACCTCCTCGGAGATCAGCGCGCCGTCGACGTTCCACTCCTTCCACGTGCCGTGCTTGATGACGCCGGCGAAGTGGCCTTCGATCACGCGCTTGCCGTTGCGCGCGAACTGTTCGTACAGCCCGTCCTCGTAGCCCTTGTAGAGGTGCTGGCGATCGAACGGCTTCTTGGGACTCCAATAGGTGTAGACGAACCCGGTGCCGTCCTTGATCTCGTACTTGCCGATCTCGTTTCCGTTCTTGTCCCAGTACGTGAACGTGCCGTTCGGCTTGCCCTTGTCGTAGGTGCCGCTCCACACCAGCTTCTCGTCGCTCCACTCGCTCCACGCGCCGTCGCGACGACCGCCATAGTAGGAGCCTTCCTTCTCCTTCTTGTCCTTCTTGTCGCGCCAGTCCCACGCGCCCGTGCGGCGACCGCTCGAGAACCGTCCCTTCACCCTGAAGATCTTCGCGTCGCGCCACAGCGTGTACGGTCCGTCGAGCCGGCCCTTGCGATCGTAGTACTCGTCCGCGAGCAGCCCGCCCTGGTGCCAGATCTTGCGCCGGCCGCGACGCACGCCGTCGACGAACGTCTCCTCCATCCGCATCGAGTAGCGCGTGCCGAACGCGTGAGGGCCGTCGAGCTTGCCGGCCTTGTACTGCGAGCTACCGAGGACGAGGTTGTCCTTGCCGTAGATCTTCGCGGTGCCTTCGAGGACGCCCGCCTTGAACGGTGTCTCCGCGTAGAGCTGGCCGGCGTCGAGCCACTCCTTCTCGACGCCGGTGCCGGCCTTCATCTCGTAGGTTCCGAGCAGGAGGCCGCTGGTGCTCTTGCGCGTCCACGCGCCGTCCTTCTGCCCCGCGACGTAGGTGCCGCTCTCGCGCAGGGCGCCGTTCGGGTGCATGCGCTCCCAGCTACCGTCGAGCTGGCCGTCCTTGTAGGTCCCGCGGATCTCGATCGAGGCATCCGGGAACAGGGTGACGAACGGACCGTGGCGCGTGCCGTCGGGCCGGGCGCAGAACCAGGTCGGTTCGGGCGCCGGTGCCGCAGTCGCGACCGTGGCGGATTCGCACATCAGCCTCGGTTTCGGTGGCGGCTCCGGGACGGCCGCGTCTGCGGGCACGGCGGTGGCCTTCGCCGGTCCGGTGGTCTCGACCGAGGGTGTGCCCGCACCCGAGCTGCACGCGCATAGCAGCAGCAGCACGGGATATCGGGTCACGGAATCATTGTGGCACGACTGGGGAAGTCATCGCGAATGCCGTGGGGTCCGCGATGGGATTGGTCGCAGCAAAATCGTTGACCGACCCACGTCGACATCTGAGGCGGGTGGCCCCTGCACACCTACGAAACTTTTCGTCTAGGATCGCGGACATGAAACGCATGCTTTTGGTGCTCGGAGCACTGATGATCTGCGCCGGCACCGCCGACGCCCGCCGTCGTCGCGCGATGGGCGGCGAGAAGTACGTCGCGAACGGCAAGTTCGGTCTCGGCCTCGAGCTCGGCGCGCCGTTCGGGATCAACGGCAAGTACTTCCTCACCGACAGCACCGCGCTCAACTTCGGGGTCGGTGAGGTCTACGACAACTACTACGACGATCGCGACGGCTTCAACCTGTACATCGATCACCTGTGGCACCCGCTCTCGCTGACCAACCAGCCGGACTTCCAGCTGCCGTTCTACATCGGCGTCGGCGTGCGGCTGTGGGACTTCGACGATCGCGCGAATCGATTCGACGACAACAATGGCCTCGCGCTCGGCATCCGCATCCCGATCGGCATCGCGTTCGACTTCAACAAGGTGCCGCTCGACGTGTTCGTCCAGTTCACGCCCGTGCTCGACCTGATCACCGGCTACGGCGGCGATGACGGCATCAACGACCACCTCGAGTTTTCGGTGGGCATTCGCTACTGGTTCGACTGACTACTGGGTCATCTCGATGAACAGCGGGACGTGGACGGCCTCCGCGCCCTCGACCGAGATGTTCGAGCGGCGCACTTCGATCTGCCCGCGACCGCTGACCGAGTAGTACGCGCTCACCGAGTACGTCCCGGGCTGGGTCTCGAAGCGAAACCGGCCCGCGTCATCGGACACGGTCTGCTGCGTCTGGTTGGTGTCGCCGATGATCGCCGTGACCACCGCGCCGGCGACGCGCTGCTTGGTCGCGGTGTCGCTCACCGTGCCTTCGATGATCGCGGTCTGCGGTGCCGCCTTCGATGGCCGATAGCGCTCGATCTGGCTCGCCTTCGCGTTGCCGAAGTCGACGCGGATCGGATCGGGGCGACCGAGCGTGAACACCAGGTCGACCATCGTCACCTGGCCGGCGGTCACGTCGATGTTCGAGATCTCGACCGGCTGCCCGGCGAACACCGCGACCAGCGCGTACTTGCCGGGCTGGAGATGATCGATGTCGTAGAGCCCGTTGTCACCCGACAAGGTCGAGCGTCCGCCCGCGACGAGCTTGATCTCGGCCTTCGCGATCGGGTCACCCGTGTCGTGATCGCGTGCCAAGCCGGCGATTCCACCCGTGGTCGGGCGCGCCACGCGCTGCGAACCGGCGCAGGCGCCCAGCGCTACGAGCAAAATCAGGATGATGCGCACGGAGGCAACATGCCAGATCCGCGGCGTTCTCCCATCCGCCGAGGTCTATCACCCTCCAACCAGACCGAGGTCCTGCGCATCAGCAGGCAGACCATCGATGTCGCATATGCGTAGAATCCTGCATGCTCCGCGCGCTTGTCCTTGGTTTGGCCTGCGCCTGTGCCTGTGGAAGCGGAGATAACGCGAGCTCGCCGGGTGTCGCATCCGGGGTCGCTGCCGAGGCGGGGAAGGTTCGCGAGCTGACCGGCAAGGTGACGGCCGCGCGCGGCAGCGAGATCCGCACGCTCGCCGTGGGCACCCCGATCACCGCCGATGACGTGATCGACACCGGCACCGACGGCTCGGTGGTGATCGAGCTGGTTCACAACAACGCGCTGTGGTCGCTCGAGCCCGGCATCAAGGCGCGTGTCGATCAATCGCCGGCGTGGACGCTCGCGAAGCAGGACGCGGCCAAGCCGATCGACCACGCGACATCGGCGGCAGGTCGTCACGCGGATCGACAGGCCGCCGATACCCAGGTCACCGCGATCGAGCAGGCGAAGGTGCCCGAGGCACCCGGTGCCGCGACGACGGATGCCACCGCGGCCACCAAGCAGAAGGATCCGAAGCCTCGTCCCGAGGCGAAGCGACCCACGGTCGCGCCGAAGATCACCGCGCCGGGGAAGTCCGACGATGCGGGGTGCGACGAGGTCAGCTGCGTGATGAGCGGAGAGGCGCCGTGCTGCGCGCGCTATCGCAAGTCCAGCAAGGGCACCGCGCCGACGTCCCCGGCGGCCGAGCTCCCCGACGCACCGGACCGCAGCTCCGTGATGTCCGCGATCCAGGCGGTCAGGCCGAAGCTGACGCGCTGCTTCGACAAGCTCGCCGCGGCGGGCACGCTCAAGATCGAGATCCGGTTCGGCGGCAGCGGCAAGGTCGAGACGGCGCAGATCAAGGAGACGCCGGATCACGCGAGCGACAGCTGCGTGCTCAACCTCGTCAAGACGGTGACCGTGCCCGCGTCGCGGAGCGGCCTCGCGATCAGCTTCCCGATCGTGCTGCGTCTGGCAGAGTGACCGAGCCCGGCGCGAGCGCGAGCTCGACGCAGATCGCCTCGAGCGCCGCGCGATCCACGCCGCGCCACGCGAGCGTCTCGAGGTCACACGGGATCGGGCAATCGGTGCGCAGCACCGCCAGCGTGCGATAGAGGTTGGCGTCCTCGCGGTGGTCGCGCAGGGATGCGGCGAGCCGATCGCTGCCGCGCAGCGCGAGTGACCAGCTCGAGGCGTCGTCGGGGATCGCCGCGATCGTGCCGTACGCGGTCAGCACCTTGGCTGCGGACGACTTGCCCCAGCCCTCCAGCCCGGGGATGCCGTCGGCGGTGTCACCGACCAGGCCGAGCAGATCGGGGATCGAGCGCGGCAGCACGCCGTGCTTCGCGATCACCCCGGCCTCGTCGGTCACGACATCTTTGAACCGATCCCAGCACACCACCTTGGTGCCGATCACGCACTGACACATGTCCTTGTCGACGGCGGTGATCCGCACCTGCTCGATCCGCTCGTCGGTGGCGAGGTGATGCGCGGCGGTGGCGATCGCGTCGTCGGCCTCGAACTCGACCATCGGCCACGCGGTCATCCCCATCGCCGTGGTCATCCGCTCCGCGAGCTCGAACTGCGCGAACAGCTCCGGGTCGACGCCTTCGCCGGTCTTGTAGCCGGGGAACAGATCGTTGCGGAACGATTCGATCACGTGGTCGTACGCGACGCCGACGTGCGTGATCGTCTTGCGCGACAGCAGCGCCGCGAAGCTCCGCACCATGCTGCGGACCGCGCCGATCTCGCGACCGTTCACCTTCTGGTGCGGGGCGCCGAACCACGCGCGGAACAGCTCGTAGGTGCCGTCGATCAGATGAACGATCACCGAGCGAGACTAGGTTACAAACATGGCGATGACCAGACTGGTGCGCGGCCTCGGGCCGTGGGGCGCGAGCTCGCTGGTCGTCGGTACGATCATCGGCACCGGCGTGTTCCTCAAGACCGCGGTGATGGCGCAGCTCGGTGGCTCGGCGCTGTGGGTGCTCGTCGCGTGGGCCGTCGCCGGCGCGCTGTCATTCTTCGGCGCGCTGACCTACGCCGAGCTCGGCGGCATGTTCCCGGCGGCGGGCGGCGAGTACGTCTATCTCCGGCGCGGGTACGGCCCGGCGATGGGCTACCTGTTCGCGTGGAACCGGTTCTGGATCGCGACGCCGGGGTCGATCGCCGCGTACGCCGTCGGCACCGCGACGTTCATCGGCGTGTTCGCGCCGGTCACCGGCTACACGTTCGCCGGGATCGATGCAGAGAAGGCGGCGGCGATCGGCTTCATCGCGCTGTTCACCTCGATCAACTGCTTGAACGTTCGCGCGGGTGGTCGGCTGCAGACCGCGATGACGATCATGAAGGTCGTGATGATCGCGGGCATCGCGCTCGGAGCGTTCGTCGCGCCGAGTGGCGACCTCGAGCACCTCGCGTCGGGTGGAGGGCCGTTCCCGGGGTGGAGTGCGTTCGGCGCGATGGTGCTCGCCGCGCTGTGGGCGTACGACGGCTGGAACAACCTGCCGATGGCGGCAGGCGAGGTGCGCGATCCGCAGCGCAACGTGCCGCGCGCGATCATCGTCGGCACGCTGATCGTGTTCGCGACCTACGCGGTCGTCAACCTCGGCTACTTCTTCGCGCTGCCGTTCGACGAGGTGCGCACGTCATCGTCGACCGAGTTTCCAGACGCGCCGGCGGTGGCGGCGAAGGTCGCCTCGCAGTTCCTCGGCGGCACCACGGCCGCGCTGCTCGCAGGGGCGATGGCGCTGTCCGCGCTGTCGGCGATGAACGGCTCGATGCTGACCGGTGCGCGCGTGCCGTACGCGGTGTCGCGCGATCACCTCGCACCCACCGCGCTCGCGAAGCTGTCCCCGACGACGCGCGTGCCGACCACCGCGGTGCTCGTCCAGGGCATCCTCGCGATCGGCTTCTCGCTGTCGGGCGAGTTCGATCAGCTGACCGACGCGGTGGTGTTCGCGTCGTGGCTGTTCTACGCGCTCAACGCGGGCTCGGTGCTGATCCTGCGGATCCGCGAGCCGCAGCGCCATCGCCCGTTCCGCACGCCCGGCTTTCCCGTGGTGCCGGTGCTGTTCGTGCTGCTCGCGATCCTGCTGCTGATCAACACCGTCTACACGACGTTCTACCCGAGCCTGCTCGGGCTGACGATGACCGCCGCAGGGGCGATCGTCTACGCGGTGTGCTACCGCGGCAAGGCGCGCGCGCTCGTCGACGCCGACGAGTCAGACGCCGATCCGGCGAAGTAGCTCGCGCAGCTCGTCGGCGTCGGGCATCGCGCGGTCCGTGCGGCTATAGATCTCGACGAGCGCGCCGGTGCGATCGAACACGTAGAGCGTCGGGATCTTCGGCGGGCTGCCGAGCGCCCCGAACAGCGCATCATCCGCGGGCACCACGCGCAGCCACGGGGCGTGCTTGGCGACGTACTGCTTCACCGCGTCCGCGTTGCCGCGGCCGCCGTACTCCTCGTGGCCTCGGTAGTTGACGCCGAGCACGCGCAGCGCGGGGTGCGCGGGGCGGAGCCGGGCGATCACGTCGAGCTCCTTGTGGCAGTGCGGGCACCACGAGGCGAACACGACGACGAGCGTCGCGCCCTCGGCATGACCGATCGGCGTGCCCTCGCTATCGACGCTGGCCTCGAGCTTCGCGAGCTGGCTGCGGTCGACCGGCCGTTGCGCGACGGGGGGCGCACACGCGAGCAAGCCCAGGAGCAGCACCGCGCAGCGTCGCGACATCACCGGTCGACTGTACGCGAAGACCGCCGGGCCCACCCGTTCGATCGAGAGGGAGGCTTGGTAACCCTCGTCAGGTCTTGAGCCGCTCCAGGAGGATCGCTCCGAGGAACGAGGACGCAGCGAGCACGAGCGCCTCCGATCCCCGAACCCCATCGAGCGCTCCGAACACGAGGACGAGGACGCTGACCTCGCGCAGCGAATCGATCAGCAGCTTGGTGACACTCGGTGTCGCGTCGGGGAGCGTGGGTCTGATAGGCCTCATGCCTCCTCACAGCGCGTGCTCGCCGATCGCCGACACGGATCGCGAAGATTTCTGCCGATCCCGGGCGCCGGGCTACAGGCTCAGGCCGACGCGGCGGCGCGCCGTCAGGCAATGCGCGCTGCCGAGCGTGAACTCGCGGCACGTCTTCGGACGGTCGTCGTAGATCACGCAGTGAAAGCGCGTCTGCTTGCCGAGCTCGACGAGCCCGCCCTTCAAGGCGGCGCAGCGATCGCCGTCGCGCTTGAGCTCGAGGTAGTGCCCGCGATCGACGATGTAGTCGGGCACCGCCTTGACCGCCGGATCGCGCGGCTGGACCTCGACCGAGTGATACGCGGCGCGGCAGCAGGCACCGCAGGTCTGGCAATCGAGCGCGGGCTCGTAGCGTTCACACGCCCGCCAGCTGTCCTCGATCTTCACGCCGATCGTGGACTTCGCCACCCCGTCTGCCTGACGGCATCGCGCGCCGCGCGACTCGAACCGCCACGCGCACGATCCACACGTGGCGTCGCTCGCGCCCGCGGGTAACCCGGTGGGATGCGCGACCGGGACGCCGGCGACCTTCAGCCACAACACGGGCGCCTCGCGATCCGGGGCGGCGAACGAACCGGCGGCCGCCGCGATCCGCGCGGTGGCGGCGAGGGCATCGGACAGCGCCGGTGCCCACGGCGGCTTGTCGGCGCGCCTGACCGCGGCGATCGCGGCCTGAACAGATGGATCGGTGCGATCCGCGAGCACGTCACCCGACAGCGTGTCCCAGAACATCCGGAAGTCGGTGGTGGGCGCGAACACCGAGCGCAGCCCGTGGCGGCCGGCGAGCACCCACTGCGCGCGCAGACACGCGTGCTCGCGCCAATCGTGATCCGGGCCGGTGTTGTCCATCCCCCAGTCGGGCTGGTCGAACGACTCCTCGCCCTCGACGAGCGAGTGGCACAGCTCGTGGAAGATCATCTGCGCGAGGCTGTCGTCCGCGTCCAGCGCGTCATCCGTGCCGATCGCGAGCGTGCCGCGACCATCGGTGGCCGCATATGCATGTGGCGTGCGCTCGACCCGCAGCCCGATGCGTCGCGCGGCTCCCAGCCAGACCTGCGAGAGTGGGTCGACATAGCGATGGGTCACCTCGCGCGGCACGGGCCTGGACTTAGCAACAAAACTTGCTTCCGTCACTACGCGCGTTGAAGGTGGACACTATGAAGGGCGACATCGCGCTTGCCGGGTTCGTGCTCACCCACGAAGAATGGCAGGAGCTCGATCCCCAGTCGCAGGCGCAGCTGCTCGTCGCGGCCGGCGAGCGCGAGCCGCGGTGGGCGCGAGGCACGAACCCGGGACTCGTGTTGCCGCCGTTGCCGAGCGCGCCGCCCGACGACGACTCCTTGTAAGTTGCCGCCACGTCCGGAAACGGCCAGTCCGCCGGGAGGTCGCGTGGTACCTCGTCAGGCATGGATGCCGATGCTCGCTACGCCGCGCTGGTCACGCGCGACCGCCGCTACGACGGCGTGTTCTTCGTAGGCGTCTCGACGACCGGCATCTACTGCCGCCCGATCTGCCCGGCGAGGACACCCGGGCGCGCGCGCTGCACGTTCCACGACACCGCGGCCCAGGCCGAAGCTGCCGGCTTCCGCGCGTGCTTTCGCTGCCGACCGGAGCTCGCGCCGGGGAACGCGGAGGTCGATGCGGTCGACACGCTGGTCGCCACCGCCGCCGCGCGGATCACCGAGGGCGCGCTCAACGACGCGTCGGTCGACGACCTCGCCGAGGAGCTCGGGGTGTCGGCGCGGCACCTCCGGCGCGCGATGGAGGCCCGGCTCGGAGTTTCCCCGATCGATCTCGCACAGACCCGGCGCCTCGCGCTCGCGAAGCAGCTGTTGCAAGACACCGGCTTGTCGCTGACCCAGATCGCGTTCGCTGCGGGCTTCCAGAGCGTGCGGCGGTTCAACGCGGTGTTCGCCGAGGTGATGGGTAGTGCGCCCGGCGCGTTGCGGCGCACGCATGCGGAGCCGGTCGGCGAGACGCTCGCGCTGCGGCTCGACTACCGCGCACCGTACGACTTCGCTCAGCTCCTGACGTTCCTCGCGGCGCGCGCGATCCCGGGCGTCGAGCGCGTCGATTCGCTGGCATACCGCCGCGTCGTCCAGCTCGACGGCAAGCTCGGCACGATCGAGGTGCGTCGCGACGATCGCCGCGAGGCGCTCGTGCTGACGATCTCGCCCTCGTTGATCTCCGTCGTGATGCCGCTGGTCGCACGCGTGCGCCGCATGTTCGATCTCGACGCGCGCCCGGACGTGATCGACGGCGTGCTCGGCAAGGATCCTCTGCTCGCGAAGCTCGTCGCCAGACGCCCGGGCTTGCGCGTGCCCGGCGCGATCGATGGCTTCGAGGCCGCGGTGCGCGCGCTGCTCGGGCAGCAGGTCTCGGTCGCCGCGGCGACCACGCTCGCGGGCCGGTTCGCCGATCAGTTCGGCACGCCGTTCGACGGTGGCGAGGGCCTGACCCGGCGGTTCCCGACGGCGAAGGAGGTCGCCCGTGCCGGCGTCGAGCGGATCGCGAGGATCGGGTTGCCCGGCGCGCGCGCCGCGGCGCTGCATCGCTTCGCGCAGACGATCGACGCGACGCCGGAGCTGCTCGAGAGTCGCGATCTCGATCGCTTCGTCACCGCCGCGGTCGCCTTGCCGGGCATCGGCCCGTGGACCGCGCACTATCTCGCGATGCGGGCGCTGCATCTCCCGGATGCGTTCCCCGCCGCGGATCTCGGAATCCTCAAGGCGCTCGATCGAGTGAAGCCGCGCGACGCCGAGACACGCGCCGACGCGTGGCGGCCGTTCCGGTCGTACGCCGTCATGCATCTCTGGACCTCACTGGGAGACACCGATGGATCGAATGACGATCGAATCACCGCTCGGCGCGCTGCGCCTGTTCGCGAAGGCCGACGAGCTCGTGGGGGTCTATCTCCCGGTGCAGGACGCACCCGAGGCGACCGAGCGGGCGACGGCGGTGCTGACGCGAACGGCGCAGCAGCTCGCCGAGTACTTCGCGGGCGACCGCAAGACGTTCGAGCTCCCGATCGCTCCGCGCGGTAGTGGCTTTCAGGAGCGCGTGTGGCGCCAGCTGCTCGCGATCCCGTACGGCACGACGTGGACGTACGGCGAGCTCGCGCGCGCGATCCATCGCCCGGCGGCGAGCCGCGCGGTCGGCACCGCGAACAGCGCGAACCCGATCTCGATCATCGTCCCGTGTCACCGCGTGATCGCCCAGAGCGGTGCGTTGACCGGCTATGCGGGCGGGCTCGCGGCGAAGCAGTGGCTGCTCGCGCACGAGCGCAAGCTCGGCGGTCAGCTCGCGTTGCTCGCCTAGCTCGGCTCGACGCCGCGCGGCGAGAGCTTCGGCGAGGCGGCGAGCACGCCGTCGGTGATCACCAGCGCGAGCTCGGTGAGCTCCGCGAGCGCATCGGAGCCGGCGGCTTCGCGCGCCGCGGGGTAGCAGATCACGAGGCCACCGATCAGCTCGACCACCAGATCACGCCGCACCGCCTGGCGGAGCGCGTCGGCGAGCCCGTGCGCGAGCAGCTCGCCGATCGGGCCCTCGGCGGGACCGTACGCGCGCCAGTTCTCGGGCAGCGCGATCGGCAGCGGGGTGATCGACAGTGGTGCGGGCAGCTCGGCCGCGTAGTAGCGAGCCAGGCCGAGGCTGTCGCGCGCGAGCTTCGCGACGTGGCCGGTGCGCTCGAGCATGTCGTCATCCATCAGCGCATCGCCGAGGCCGTCGCGCTTGAGCACGTAGTGCGGGAAGTCGCGATCGATCTCGCAGATCGCGACGCTGACCACGCCGCCGATCCGGAACGGTGGATCGACCGGCAGGTACGCCCACTCGCCGCGCCGCTCGCGCAGCGTCTCCAGATCGAACGCGGTGACATCGGTGTCCTCGCGCACGCGCGGCAACACCCCGTGGACGACGCGGCGCTCGAAGCCGCCATCGGCGAGCGTCCACAGCGCGGAGCGCTGGAGCGACGGAGGCAGGTGCGAGAGATCGCGGACCGGGATCAAGCCGGCGGCATTCGCGGCGGCGAGCTGCATCCGTCGACGCGCGACACCGCGACCTGCGAACAGGGCGAACGCAACCGCGATGCCGCCGAGGAACAGCCAACCCACGCGCGCACCCTAGCACTACCTCTTCGCGTGACGACCAGCCTGACGGCTCAGCCAGCCGGCGGCGCGCGGCGGATAGGTGATCGCGCCGGTCTTCGGATCGTGCCAGGTGTCGACGTCCGTCGGCACGTGACCCGCGTGGGCGTAGTCGTGGATCCTCGGGCAGGTCTCGCTCGGCGCCATGCCCGAGGTCTCGCAGACGACGACGTCCTCGATCCCCGGTGGGCGCTTCGGCAGCGTCAGCCTGGCGCCCCCGGCGACGGCGAGCAGCGCATCGCGCACGATCGGTGCCGCGGCGTCCATCCCGACGATGCCCTGGGTGGGTGCACCGTCGACGGCGCCGGCCCAGGCCCCGACCAGGATCTCGGTGGTCGCGGCGACGGTCCAGGTATCGGAGAAGCCGCGCGCGGTGCCGGTCTTCGCGGCCACCTTGAACGGCAGATCGAGCGGGAGCTCCATGCCGAAGCCTGGGCGCCGCGCTTCCGGATCGGCGAGCATGTCCATCGTCATCCACGCCGTCGCCGGCGAGACCACGCGGCGCTCGAGCTCGCGCGGCGGCGTCCATCGCCGACCGTCGGCGACCTCGACGTGATCGATCGCGCGCGGCTTGCCGACCTTGCCATCCTTGACGAGGAAGCCATATGACGCGGTCAGGTCGATCAACCGCACCTTGGCCGCACCGAGCGCGAGGCGGAGACCGTAGTCGTCGGGTGCACCGGGCAACTCGGCGACGCCCGCGGCCCGCAGCGTGGTCATCAGGCGCGGCACGCCGATCCGGTCGAGCACGTCGACCGCCGCGAAGTTGTACGAGCTCGCGAGCGCCTCGCGATAGCGCACCGGCCCGTGCTCGACGCCGTTCGGCGCGAAGTAGTCGCCGGTGACATCGCGAATGTCCCACGCGATCGTCGACGGTGAATCGCCGCCCTCGATCGCGGTGGCGTAGACGAACGGCTTGAGTGCGGAGCCGGGGTTGCGGCGCCGCGTGGTGAGGTTGAGCTGGCCGCTCGGCGAGCTCCATCCCGTCGAGCCCACCATCGCGCGCACGCCGGTCGATTCGGTGTCCATCACGACCACGCCGGCCTGCTGGAGATGGAGGTGCGAGAGCTGCGCGACCTGCTCGCTGACGCGGCGCTGCAGCGTGCGCTGGAGCTGGAGATCGAGCGTGGTGTGGACGCGGCCACCGGCGGTGCGCACGTCGGCGGGGAGTTGCTCGACGGCGTACGCGACGAAGTGCGGTGCGCGGTTCTCCGCGCCGTGCCGCGCGATGGCGAGCTGGGTGCCGCGGATCGTCTGCGCCTCGGAGCCCGAGACCACGCCGCGCTCGACCAGCATCGCGAGCACGTAGTCGCGGCGTCGCAGCGTCGCCTCGAGGTGCTTCAGCGGATCGTAGCCACTCGGTGCACGCGGGATCACCGCGAGCGTCAGCGCCTCGGCCTCGGACAGCGCGGTCGCGGGCTTGCCGTAGTAGAAGCGCGCCGCGGCATCGAAGCCGACCTGGCCGTTGCCGAAGTAGGCGCGGTTGAACCACTGCTCGAGGATCACGCGCTTGTCGACGCTGCGCTCCATCCGCAGCGCGAGCATCATCTCCGCCGCCTTGTTCGCCACCGTGCGTGACTCGTTGCCGAGCACCATCCGCGCGACCTGCATCGTCAGCGTCGACCCGCCATAGCGCCCGCCCTGGAGGTCGAGCCACAGCGCGCGTGCGAGGGCGAACCCATCGACGCCCCCGTGATTCCAGAACCGCTCGTCCTCGGATTCGACGACCGCCGACACCGCGATCCCCGGCACCCGGCCGAGCGGGATCCACCGCGTGCGATCGAGCCCCGAGGCAGGCAGGGTCGCGATCTCGTCGCCCCGCACGTCGAGGATCACGAGCGGCTCGTGGCTCGCGACCAGCTCCCGCTCGTCGAAGCGCCAGGTCAGCAGCAGCACGATCGCGAGCTGGATCACGACGACCACCGGCAACAGCACGCCTACCAACCCCCACCGGGCGACGCGCCAGATCCTGCGGAGGCTCACGGGCTCGGTAGTTCAAGAATGATACCGCGCGAAGAGCTCAGGCCCTGCCAAGAGTTAGCTGGCCACGTGTCCACCGCCCCACGATTGCGACGGGCCGACGCGACACGCGTCCGGTACCCTGACGATCGCATCTCAGGACCTAGCCATGACCGACCAGCTCCCCACCGCTCGCCTCGTACCGAAGGATCGCGCCGATCAGCTGGCGCTCCTGCGTGGCCAGGCATCGCGCGGTGCGCGCAAGGCCGGGCGTGCCGCGATGGCGATCACCAAGGGGCTGTCGGTGCTCGCGCTGTGCGGTGCGGGCATCGCCGCGATCAGCGCCATCGGCCCGACGCGGTCGCGCCGGTTCGACGATCTCGATCGCCAGATGAAGACCCTGCGGCGGCTCGACCTGCAGACGATCCCGAAGTTCGACAACCTCGAATTCGAGCGGATCCGGGCGCAGCTGTATCGCGACCTGCATGCGCCCAACGAGTATCGCCGCTACCAGCTCCAGCAGCTCGAGTTGGTCCCCGAACAGCTCCACCAATCGCGCTGAGCACTACTTGCTGACGGTGATCACCTCGCGCGCGGTGCGAGCGCGGACGTCGGGCTGATACATCGCCTCGACGGTGGCCGGCATCGCGGAGAACACGCCGTCGATCGTCGCGCGCGCCTGGTAGGTCATCGCGTAGCTGCCGGCGCTCATCTTGTCGGCGAACCACTGCACGCGGTCGTCGCGCAGCTCCTGGTGATCCCAGGTCACGTACCCCCACCGGCGCGCCCACGGGTCCGTCGTCGCCGGCTTGTCCTTGGATTCGCCACCCGCGGCGAGCTTCGGGTTAACGACCTCGAAGCCGGCCGGGATCGGATCGACGAGCGCGACCCACTGCTGCGCGTCCTTCGCGGTGACCTCGATCTTCACGGTCACCATGTCGCCCGCCTTGAACGAGGCCGCGACGTTGCCCTTCGCATCGAGGTAGGTGCGCTTCAGCGCGAAGCCGTTCTCGATCACCTTCAACGCATCGACGCGGGCCTCGCGAACGCGCACGCTGACGTTGGCACCACCGTCGACGGAGAGCTCGAGCTGATCGCTGGTGAGTGTTTGGACGGGGAGGTCGAGCTTCGCGATCTCGGCGCCCGTGATCTTGCGGCTCGAGATCACCTTGCCGCCGAGCTTGATCACCGCAGTGGTCTCGCCGCCACGCACGCGCTTGCCGTAGTCGCTGAGCGCGACCAGGGACCACAAGGTCTCCTGCGTCGACACCCAGTCGCCACCCTTGTTGCGCGCGGCCTTGAGCCCGGCCGCGAGCCTGTCGATCTGCGTGTTCTGCGGGTCGACCTCGAGGAGCGCCGCCAGCGTCATCGCCGTCGCACGGATATCCGAGCTCATGTAGTGGTACTGGTCTTCCTTGCTGCGCTCGTGGACGAGCGCCTTGGTGCCGTCGACGGTGATGCCGGCCTCGACGAGCTTCTCGAGCTCGGCGAGCTGCGCCGGATCCGCCTTCGCCTTGTGGAGCGCGCGGAGCAAGAACGCCTGGCCCCACTTCGGGAGCCCGCTGCGGACCGCGTAGAGCCGCGCGTTCAGGCTCGCATCGGGCGACCCGCGTAGCGCCATCACGTACGCGCCCATCGCGAGCACCGCGCCATCACCGTCGGGCTTGACGCCGTTGGTGGTCGCCCACGTGCCGAGCGCGCGGGTGCCGTTGTCGAACACCTCGGCCGGCACCTCCTCGCCGGCCTGCTGCGCCAGCGTCAGGCCCCACAGCGCGTAGGCGGTGAGGTGCGGATAGGTCTGCGATTGCGGCCACAGCGAGAAGTGTCCGTCGCCCTGCTGATGGCGGATCACCTTGGCGGTGCCAGCCTTGATGAACGCGTTCGCCTTGGTTCCCTTGAGGCTCGCGTCGTCGAGCGTGTTCGCCAGATCCTTCGCCGCGACCAGCGGTACGAAGCGCGACATCGTCTGCTCGAGACACCCGTAGGGATACTCGACCAGCGAGCGCAGGCTGGGGAGCAGCTCGCCGACGCCGGTGCGATCGACGGTGATCGACAGCGTGCTCTCGTCGCGCAGCACGTCGTTCGCGATTCCGAGCTGGCCGCTCCACGTGCCGTTCTTGCCGAGCGACCTCTCGACGATCAGCCGGTTGTCGAACACCCGCGGGCGATCGATCGGCACGGTGACACGCACGGCATCGCGCGCGGCCTTGTCGGTCCCGACGGCGACGGTGAACTCGAACGTCGCCGCCGCGTTCTGGCTCGCCTTCGCGTTGAACCTCACGCGCTGCGACCCGTTCGCAGGCAGGTCGATCGTCTGGGTCGTGGTCTCCAGCGTCGCGCCGTCCGCCTTTGCGGTGACGACGGCCTTGCCCGCGGTGTCGGTGGTGTTGTGGACGACGATGCCGACCGAGGCCGCGTCGCCCGAGCGCAGGAAGCGGGGCAGGGCGGGTGCGGCCATCACCGGCTTGTTGATCGTCAGCCGCTTCTCGCCGGCGCCGAACTGATCGCTGCCGTCGGCGGCGACCGCCATCAGCCGGAACGCGGTCAGGTTGTCGGGTGCGGTGAACGCGAAGGGAATCTCGCCCTTGTCGTTGGTGACGAGCATGCCGTTCCAGTACGCGCTCGACACGAACTTGCTGCGCACGCGCTGCGCACCCAGCGTCGAGCCGCCGTCGCCACCTTCATCGGGGTCGCCCTTCGTCGGGTCGGCGATCCGCGCGACGCGGTTCCAGTTCGTGCCCGCATCGACGCCGAGGCCGTACGACGCGTAGAAGGTCTTCATCGGGTTCGGCGTCGCGTAGCTGATCAGCTGCAACACGCCCTCGTCGGCGGCCGACAGCGAGACCTCGGCCTTGACCGGCTTGCCGCCCTTGCTGACGACGATCTTGCCGCTCACCTTGTCGCCGGGGCGCACGGTGGCCTGATCGAGCTCGACGCCGACCTGCAGCTCCTTGTGCGTGCTCGCGACCTTGAGCTCGACGAGCCCCATCTTGAACTGCGGGCGGTTCTTGTCGCCGGCACCCTGGCGGCCCTGTACCAACGTCACGCCGGCGTAGACGTTCGGGGCCCACGCGTCGGCGATCTTCATCTCGATGCCCTCGCTCGCCGAGCCCAGCTTCTTGACCTGCGCGTCGATGATGCCGTCGCGCTCGACGGTGATCAGGGCCGTCGGCTTGGTGAGGTTGGTCTGCGCGACCAGCCGCGCGGTATCGCCGACGTCGTAGCTCGGCTTGCCGGCGACCAGCGTCATCCGGGCGCCCTCGTCGCCGCTCCAGAACGCTTCGCCCTTGCCGATCACCCAGATCTGGCTCGCCGCCTTCACCTCGTTACCGAGCGCGTCCTTCGCGGCCACCTCGATCACGTAGTCGCCCGGCTCGGTCGGATAGATCCGCTCGGTGTGCGAGCCGGCGCCGGCGATCGTGACGTCGCGCTCGAACATCTTCTTCGGCGCAGATTCGCAGCGCTGGAAGCTGCGCGCGCCGAGCTGCTCCCACATGCACGAGTGCACGGTGCGCGTCATCTTCAGCTTCGCCTTGGTGCCGCGCTGGTTGCCTTCGGTGTCGAGCGCGACCAGGTTGACGCCGAACGGCATGCCGACGGCCTGTACGAACTCGTTCGCGTGCATGCCGAGATAGAACTGCGTCTTGTGCGCGGTGACGATCGCGGACTTGCCCATCGTCTGGTCCGCGCTGTCGGTGACGTTCGCGGACAGGATGTAGTCGACCGGCCCGGTGAACGCCTTCGCGGTATCGCGCGCCTCGATCACCAGCTGACCCTGCGCGTTCGTCTTCCCCTTGCCATCCCCGATGAACTCCCCGTAGTCGTCTTCGGGCTCGTACCACCACCAGCTCTGCGGGTTCGCCGAGAAGGTGTACGCGTCGTAGCCCTTGAACTTGATGCGGTGCTCGCGCTTGCGCAGCCCCCACTCGACGTCGGCGTCGGTGGCCGGCGACCCCATCAGGTACCTCGACTCGAGCTCGAACCGCAGCTTCTCGCCGGGCTGGGGGTTCGCGGCCGCGCTCTTCACCTTCACCTCGAACGTCGCCGCGCGGAACTCCTCGACGGAGAACTTCTCGCGGAACGTCTGGTCCGCGACCTTCGCGCGGACGTAGTAGTCACCCACCGAGGCGTCCTCGGCGAGGGTCATGTCGAACGCGAAGCCGCCGAACGCCGACAGCTTCGCCTGCGTGGTCAGCACGGTCTGGCCGCGCGAATCCTGGACCTCGATCTCCACCGGCTTGCCGCGCGACGGGATCGCCGGCGCACGCCCCTGCTTGATCTCGCGAGCCAGCCCCTTGAAGTGCACGCCCTCGCCGGGGCGATACAGGCCGCGATCGCTCTGGATGAAGCCGCGGATCTTGGTCGCGCCGCCGCGGCGATCCTCGGTCACGCCGAAGTTCCACAGCTGGATGCCGTTCGCCCAGTTGCCGTCGACCACCGCGAGGTCCTTGCCGTGCTCGACCACCGCGATCAGGCGCTGGCTCCGATAGCTGTCCCAGTCCTCGAGCTCCGGCGTCTCCTCGTCGGTCGCCGCCTGCTTCTTGAGGATGCTGGTGCCCGGAATCTTCACCAGGCCATCGGCGGTCGTCACGCCGGTGTGCACCTGCTTGCCTTGCGGCGTGTACACGGTCACCGTCGCGCCGCCGATCGGCGCACCCGTCGCGAGCGAGGTCACCCACACCACGCCGCTCGAGGTGCCGGTCTTGATCAGCACGCCCATGTCGGTGACGTTCGCGAGCACGCGGTTGCGGCGCGGGTTCAACCAGCCGCGGTTCGCGTCGGGCACGATCTCGTCGGAGCGCACCTCGGCGAGGTACACGCCGCGCGCACCGGACGCCGACGAGCAGGTCTTGCCGAGATCGAGCTCGTCCATCTTCCACTTGTTCTTGGTGGTCGGCTTGAACGGCGTGGTCTTCGGCTTGAGCTTGATCGCCTTCCAGTCGATCGGCGTGGTGTCGTTGTTGCCGCCCCACGGGTCGTAGTTCATGTCCGTCGTCAGCACCTGGACGAGGCGGTCTTTCGGGATCTGCGCGCACTCGACCTCGTACTTGCCGATGCTGCGCGTCCACACCGGGTAGCCCGTCGCACTCGCCTCGAGCGCGAAGATGCCGCGCTCCATCGAGATCCGCGGTCGCGCATCGCCGGTCTTGAACTCGACGGTCTTCGCCTTCGCGAGCTTCTGCCCGAACGTGTCGCTCAGCCCGTCGACGGTGATCTTGTACGTGGTCTGCGTGTCGAGGTCGGTGGTCACGTGGTACTCGCGACCCTCGTCGCCGAGATAGCCCGCCTCGAGGTTCGCGATCGGCGGCTCGCTCTTGATCGCCTTGCGGACCGCATCGAGCGTGACCGGCGTCGAGAACGTGAAGCTCAGCGCCACCTCGTCCGCCGCCACGTCGTTGCTGGCGGGCGACGCCGCGGTGACCTCGAGCGCCGGGCGAACGCCGAGCGGCAGCGTGTAGGTCTGCGCGAGCGGCAGGTTGCCACCCGCGCCGGTCAGCCCCTCGCACGTCAGCGTGTACGCCCCGCCGCGCTCGAGCGCCTTCGCGGGTGTCACCTTGATGTTCTGCGCGGGTGCGCCGGGCATCCCGACGAGGCCGACGTCATCCTTGCCGCCGCCCCGCGCGAGCCTGCAATGCGACGCCACGTCGATCGCGGTCACCGGCACGTTGAACGCCAGCGGCAGCTCCCCGTCGGGCGAGATCATCTCCGGGTCCGCACCCGCCACGCCCTCGACGGCGATCGGCCGGTGGACGAACGACAGCTCGAAGTTCTTCGTCCGCTTCGCGAGCTCGCCCTGCAGTGCGACCGTGTACTTGGTCGACGGCGTGAGCTTCTCGGACGGATCGATCACCAGCGTGCGCTGGTCCTGCCAGAAACCACTCCATGCGAACAGGGGCGATACCTTGACCAGCGTCTGATCAGCGGTCTTGCTGACCAGCGCTTCGTCGACGACCGGCTCGTCGAACCGGATGACGATGGTCTCGGCCTTGTCGATCACCCCCGAGGGTGCGAACGACATCACCTGCAGCTCGCGCGATCTCGGACTCGTCCCACCACCGCAGGACAGCGCCACCGCGACCGAGGTCAGAGACAGCGAGCACGCGAGCACCTGGCGTAGGTTCATGGGTGGCGCAATTGCATTGCTCACGCCGATCGGTTCGCCTCCAGATCTCGCGCACTTGCACTGCTCAGTGGTTCGCGAGACACACGTCAGACACAAAAGCGCCTCCGTCGTCGGAGGTACATTCGCCGCGATGGCGTCACCCACGCACGCGGTGCCCTTCGTGCCGATCAAGGGCAAGAAGCAGCAGCGCGACAAATTTCTCAAGTTGCTCGTGAGCAACTTCGTCTCGCCCTACCTGCGCAAACACATCAAGTACGTCCCGCGGACCTCCCACACGAACTGCCTCGGCAACCTGGAGGCGTTCGCGGCGAGCCCCCCGAAGGGCAAGAGGATGGAGCTCACCGTCGGCGACTCGAGTGGCGAGTACGCGCTGAGCGAGATTGCCGGGCGCCACTGGCTCGAGCTCGGGATCTCAGCTCTCGCAGTGAAGCGTACACACTGGAATCGCTGGGCGGAGGCGTTCGGCTACGAGCTCGTGGTACGGGGCGACCTCGATGATCTGCTGACCAAGACGACGACACCACTGGTCGAGGTCACCTTCGCAGACAAGCCGTGGCTGGTTGCCGTCGCCGGCGCCAAGAAGATCGTCAGTGACGTCGACGTCGGCCCCCCGTCGTTCGCAGATCTCGATACGAAGGGTGTGGCTGCGGTGGCGCGCGTCGCGAAGTCGAAGGTCTGTGAATGCTTCTGCTGCACGAGCATGCGCAAGAAGCTGTAGGACCGTGTGCTCGAGGAATGCGCGGGCAGGACGCTGCTTCGAGGTGTGCGAGCTCTGCGAAGTGCTCGCCGATCTCGGTCGTCTGGGGAGCGGTTGCGCCGCTAGCCTACGGACGTGCACCGCGCCTGCAGTTTCATCACCCAGTTGAGGTACGGTGCTGCCGATGCAAGTCCTCGTCAGGCACGACAACACGATCAGCGGCGGCGAGCAGTTCTCGGCCGACGTCACCTCGGTGATCGAGAGCTCTCTCCACCGGTTCACCGAGCAGATCTCCCGGACCGAAGTTCACTTCGCCGACGAGAACGGCCCCAAGGGTGGTGAGGACGACATCCGCTGTACGATCGAGGTCCGCGTCGAGGGCCGGCAGCCCACCGCGGTGACGGCTCACTCGTCGAGCTTGATGGCCGCACTCGACGATGCCGTCGAGAAGTTGGTGCACCTGCTCGAGCACCAGCTGGACAAGCTTCGCGAACACTCGAGAAGCTGATCGTCCACGATCGGGCGACGCGCGTGTGGATCGTGCGTTGTCCGTGGAGTCAGCGCTTCGGCTTCGCCTTCGCCTTCGGCTTCGCCGCGAGCTGCTTCACGCGGCGGGCGCGGGCCTTCACGAGCTCCTCGACCAGGGCCGGCTTCGCGGGCGCCGGGATCCGCGCGAGCTCGGCGTCGGGGAGGCCGTCCAGGACCCGGCCGCAATCAGCGCCCACGACCTGCCACGGAGCACCGGCGTCCGCGCGCACGAGCTGCGGCTTGATCTCATTCCAGTTCCCATCCTCGATCTTCGTCAGGTTCGCGCTCGCCGGGTTGTGCAGCAGCTCGCGGATGAACGTGCCGGTCATCATCCCCGTCAGCCGCACCGTTCTGACGGTGGCCCACTGCGGTGCGATCGCGGCGGTATGGCGCTCGTCGGCGCTGGTGAACGTCTTCGACTTCGCACACTCCACGGTGTGCGGAAACCCGTCGACGATCGTGATCGAGTCGCGCGCCGCGACGTTCGCGATGTCGCCGACGATGTCGCGGGCGTGCTGCTTGAAGATCTGCTCGATCTGGGCCGCGTTGCGCTTCGGGTCGGCGAGCTGGAGCGAGATCAGCTCGCCCCACACGTGCTGATCTTCGAGGAGCTGATCGGCGTGCACGGCGCGCAACGCTCGATCGTCGGGGTGCTGGTAGATCTGCGCGACCAGCGCCTTCGCCTTGGCTCCGAGCTCGCCGCCTCGCAGCTTGCCGTGCGCGGACACGGCTGCGCGCGGCTTGTCGGGCGCCTTCATCTTGACCACCTCGCTGGTCGCCGCGGCGGCACTGGTCGGGGTCAGGCCACGCAGCAGCGCGATGTCCTCGACCGCGAGGAGGCGCGGCGTCTGCAGCGACATCCCGAGCTTCTCCAGCGGCGCGGTGATGCCCTTGCCGTCGGCGAGCCGGAGCTGACGGAGCTGCTCGTTGATGAACACGAGTGGGGTGCGATTGGTCGCGCCGACCAGCGCCTCTCCGGTGCGCTTCACGCGATCGAGGATCGCGACCAGCAGCAAACCCTTGGGGCGGACGGTGACGAGGACGATCGAGTCCTCCTGCGCGAGCTGGGCGAACGCCGCGTGCTTGCTCGTGTAGCGGTCGAGCGCCACCACATCGCCGAGGCCATAGCCTCCGTGCCCGGCGCGTCGGTCGCGCTGGAGCTGCTCGTAGACCGCCTTGCTGATGAGCGCGAGGACGCTGGCCATGAGCCGCGAGCGTATCCCACGAACCACGACCACGAGGTCAGCGCACGTGATCGACGTGCGAGCGAAGACGGTGATTCGAACCGGAACGGCGGTCGATGGTGCGATAGTGCACGCGATGGGCAAGCTCGCAGAGCTATCGAAGTACAAGGTCCTCGAATCGTACGTCGTCACCGCGATCCCCGTCGGGGCCACGCTCTACGTCGCGTTCAACATCCGGAACAAGTCGTCCGGTGTGTTCGTCGGAAGCGCGGTGCTCGCCGTCGACCTCGCGACGCTCGAGCCGACGATTGTTTATGAAACGGGCGAGGCGATGATCGACTACGTGCTCGATCCCACTGATGGCTGGCAGTGCTTGGTGATGGAGGCGCGGATCGTCGAGATCGATGGGGGCAAGCCGCTCGAGACGGTGACGAAGGACCTCCCGGTCGGGCTGTATCGGATGTCATACGTCGGCAAGCACCGGGTCGCGATCTGTGGCGATGACGGCCAGGTCGCCCTCTACGACAAGAAGAAGCTCACCAAGGTGAAGGTCGACACCTCCGAGGAGTTGGTCTCGTTGTTCGTGGCGACCACCGATCGCGCGTATGTGGTCGGCAGCTACGGGACGTTCCTGCAGGGCAGCGTGAAGTCCTTGAAGCAGGTCTGGCCCGAGGGCAAACCCAATCCGTTCGACGCCGACGGTGGTCGCATCAAGGTGCTGTCTGTGTACGAGACCAAGAGCGGTGCCGTCTTGCTCGGTGGAGAAGGTCGTGCGGTGGTCTACGACCAAGGCAAGGTCACGAAGCTCGGAGGGCTCGACGACGATGAAGCCGGCATCTACGCGATGGTCGAGCTCGGGGGCACGGAGTACTGGAGCGCGAGCGGCAACGCGCTCTATATCCGCAAGGGCACGAAGCTCGTCAAGCAGGCGGCCGAGGCCGGCGGCTATCGCATGGAGGCCGACGGCAAGACACTCGCGAGCTCGTGCGGTTCGTTCGTCTATCTGTTCGACGGGAAGACGTGGATGCGTCTCCGGATCAACATCAACGTGAAGAAGCTGGTGGAGAAACTGAAGCTCGACTTCTAGGTGCCGCGCAAGCGCATGGAATCGCAGCTGAAAACAACCTAGATCGGGCGGCCTGTCCGGGCGTGTAACGTCCCTACGTCGTGCTGCGCCTGATCGTCGCCACCAGTGTGCTCGCTGCTCTCGGGACCGCGCATGCCGGCGAGCTGCCGCGGGCGATCGGCATGTACACGCCGGCCAACACCCAGCTCGCGCTGGTCGACAGCAAGATCGAGGTCTCCGTCCGCGGGCCGATCGTCGAGGCGGTCGTCACCCAGAAGTTCGTCAACAAGACCGACCGCGCGACCGAGGCGACGTACGTGTTCCCGCTGCCGGTCGATGCCGCCGTGTCGGCGATGTCGATCGAGGCAGGCAGCAAGAAGATCCACGCCGCGATCGAGCGCCGCGAGCAAGCGCAGCAGCGCTACGAGGCCGCGGTGCGCGCGGGCGTCGCCGGCGCCCTGCTCGATCAGGAGCGCTCCGACGTGTTCACGCAGACGGTCGCCGCCGTGCCGGCCAAGGGCACCGTCGCGATCACGCTGCGATTCGATACCGTCGCGCGCTTCCAGGACGGCACGTGGGAGCTCGCGCTGCCGCTCGTCGTCGCGCCGCGCTACGTGCCCGGCGTCGCCACCAACCGGCCGACCACCGGCACCGGGCGCGCACCGGATACCGATCGCTCGCCCG